>Ga0265780_10011282_pt1 | contig 10582 bp, 7 predicted proteins | sample P1T30metagenome_FD_192432 | JGI IMG/M metagenome (GOLD analysis project Ga0265780, IMG submission 192432) | Plant litter microbial communities from East Loma Ridge, Irvine, California - P1 T30 | ecosystem: Environmental > Terrestrial > Plant litter > Unclassified | place: USA: California... | reverse complement strand
GGCCCCCAAATCGATCTCGGTCCCACGGACGGCTCTTCAGACAGGCCTGCCAGTAGCGGTGACAAACTGAAGGCTCGCAATCCCCAGGAGCAACGACGTGTAGAACAGAACAGGGGAGATTCCAGCCGAGCTCCTAGCCCGAACAATCTTAATGGGCGTAATGCTCAAAACAAAGGAAGGATCGAGAATGGCGAGAATGGCGGAGAGTCCCGAGCTCAGGGCCTTCCTAGTCTGAGGGGGCGTAAGGATTAGGAAGACGGCAGTGGGGATGACTAACAGCGTCGATGTTCAGCATGAGCGATGAAATTGGCCCTGGAGGATCGAGATTTGTATGTAGTTCCACAGCGGCTGTGTCACTTGCAGCACTAGTTGAATTTCCAATAGCAAGACCTCCACATGTCAAATGGGAGCTGACGAATTAAGAGCAAAATTTCCAATCCCTAAAATTGAGCAGATGCAGCCCCCACGCCTGGCATGCATGCAATCCTTCGAACCTTAATGAAATCAGTCCTCGTAACTCACAGAAAAACATATGTTGCCATGCTGCGGCGGCATTGTGCAAATCTCATGACTTGCTAATGTATCAATGGCTGCGACTTTGTGAAGAGTGATGTTTGACTTCACCACATATTTACATGAGCATTGTATCTGCACAGCAGCATGCCAGTGTATTATGTATATATTTTCTCACTCATTCCACACTACCAATACTCAATCCCAAGAACCAACTTACAAAATGAACGCAACAGAAATCTACTCCACCGCGGTGCCAGCACCCAAAAAACTGACATACACAACAGCAGTCCTCAAAGGCCACAAGCTCCTCGCCCTCATGCGCTCACCCACCCCAGCACCAGGCTCAGGCCAATTCGTCCCCGGCGACCTCGAAAAACACGGCTACGCGCTGCTGCGCTACGGCTGCGACGAGACAATCGACACATTCCCCGAGATGCTGCTCGAAATGGGCACCGACGCATACGTGCGCGCCGAAGAAGACGACGGCATGGGCGGCGACAACGTCGACATGATGCACTACCACAAACAAGCTGTTGAGATCGATGGCGTGCATATTCCATCTTCGCCCGCGAACTTTGGCTCCGTGATGAATATCCGCGCGGGCATGATTGTTGCAGCGAATAACCATGTGCCTCGTGTAGTTTCTGGTACAGAGAACCCGCCGCCTCTGCCTGTATTGCGGCATTGGTCGGATGTGGCTTTTCTGCAGTGGTGTATGCTTCCGAGTCTGGGCTTGACTGTGCCACCGTTGAAGTATGTCTTGCGCGCGTGCATCGATAATGATGATACTATAGCAGTCATTTCTAACATACTTGGGTACAGTGCGGAGGGTCTTTGGATGGGAGATGGCCCTTTGTCTAGAATGGGTTGGCCTGGCATAACCATTCCAATGGATAACCTGGATGCTGTGGCTTTGTTGGGGACGCCGAATGGGAGTGGTGTTGCGTGGTTGCTTGCGCAACATAAACCGGAGCTAGGGCATCGGATTGTTAAGCAGGTGAGCATCTTCTTCGCCAAGGATGATGGTGGTTGGGAGAAACCGAATCTGCTCTTTTGGATTGAGGAGGTTAGACCCGACTCAGTGCTGGCGAAGATGTAGATGGGGGCAAGTGCTTTGTTCATAGAGTATCTTTCCATTTCTGAGAGTTAATTTGCATACCTTGAGGGTTTTTTTTGCTGAATGAATCTGAGTGAAAATGAAGAACAGGAGATACGATGTTAAGACTGGAAATGTGGAGAAGAATTTGCTACTAATTATATCGGATATGGAAAGCATGCAAAGCCTAAAAGAGGTGAAAAGTTCTGCTTGTATTACGAGATCATCCAATCCATTCTGCTTCTGGTTTCTTAGCGAAGGGAATGAGCGTCGTCAAGAGGATGATTGGTAATCGTTCCCAAACTACATTGGCATCGGCAAGCCCTGTCATATATGAAAAGTCCAAGATGTTGAGGACGTAAGTAAGAGAAGCAAAAGACAATGTATTCGTCAAGCCAGAGGGGAAAGCGCAAGTAGGAAGAATTGCGGCAGCGAGAAATGATGCAACAACAGTACGTAAGCTTGAATGACCGAAGATTTGATAATGCATTACTCTCAACATGCCGACTTCTCCCCTGCGTGTGTCATGGGCAGGGGCAAGTCAGAACCAGGATGGTAGTAAAACCTCACGCACGTACTCTGGGACGTTCTCTACGATGAAATCCATCGTCACTCCCAACAACGCCATCAATTGCAAGTACCATCATCGCGCTGACGATGACAAGGTTTGATAACTCTGGAACGTGGCCTGCGCTAGATCTACGCGACCCTTGCTGCGGCTAGATCCCCGCTGATCGTGGCTCCCACATTCGGATGATCTTCAATCCGCTAATCGTCTTTTGTCGATGACGCAGGATGCAATTGTTTCCGAAGGGTCCATTTCCCATGTCTCGGTAAATTCTGATCTTCAGGGGAGCCTGAAGGTTGCGGGTGCGACTCACGAAACAATGTGAACGGCATGGATTAGGCAGTGCAATCTCGATCATGTTCGCGCACTTCCATGCCACCATTCGGGCTCCCAACCTTTTGCTTCGTCAATGTTCGTCACTGGCCGTTCGACGGCTCAATACTCAGGAACATCAAATTTTAGTCGGCTTGCATTATCGGACCCCCACCGTCCTGACATCACTCAGATGTGAGTGGCTTCCTGACACTTCAAAGTAACCTTCCGGAAGTTTGACTGCCGCTCGGCCCCGAGCCTCCTTCTGACTTGTTGTACAATCTTAGCCTGGGGCCATGCTAGCCTCGTCTCTGTAGCTCCATGTCACCAAACTCCCGATGCCAACCCTATCAACTTGCCGAGATGACCCGTGTTGCCATTGGGCAGCGGTAATGTTGTCCGTCGCAGTCTCAATACTGATCGGCGTGGGACATTGGAGCCTTTGCTATGGATCTACACTACCCGAGCCAGGGACAGTTAAGCAGAAGCTTACTATTCCCACATCATGGTACACTTTACGGTAATGACGGTCTAAAGACATGATGGACGAGGCTTGTACGTTTTCTCTCGTGGAGAAAATGACGATCATGGTCAGCGCGACACCGCGGCGCATTGACTGCAACCTTGGGAAGTGAATTGTATATAAGCTGCTTCGGACGTTTGTTCTCAGAACGGCAACGGTAACGGCAACGAGGCCGGTAACAACAACGGTAACAACAACGAGGCTGGCAACGAGAACGGCGCTGGCAACGGCAACACGATTAAGTTCCCCTCCCTCGGCCTGAAGGAGCGTGACGCACAGCCCGGTCTTCTCGACGGCCTCAGCGGCATCACCAACACCATCGGATCTGTTACCAACCCCACCGCCGGCTCAGGCAACTCCTTCAAGGACATTGCCAACGGCAACGGAAACGGCAACGGCAACGGCAACTCTGCTGGCGTAAGTCATCTACTTTCACGATTGACACGATGAATGCTAATGATCACCCAGAACGGCAACGGTAACGGCAACTCCGCTGGAAACGGCAACCAGGCTGGCAACGGCAACTCTGTCTCCGTAAGTCCAGACACTACGCTGCCCAACGTCGTGCTCCCCGACATCGAGCTCCCCGATATCAACTTCAGCCCTACTATCAAGTAGGTCTGTGTCAATCGTCGACTGGCCATTCCACTAACGCTGTGTCGCAGTTTGAGGCATAAGCTGGCCGCGGCCCGACAATAGGTGGTTGTATCAAACGTGTGGAAGTGTAATATGTAATGGATATGGTGTTTTGAGCGTCACCCCGGAGGAGCGTAAGTGCGAGGCACAGTTCCTGCCGAGCGGGTTTTGATTCTTTTGTTGATACCTTGATGGAATTAGTAATTGAAATTTAATTCAAACACTCATTTCGTACCTTACAACGCCAATGTGTCATCCAAATATTCACTATGTCATTCATGAGATGTAAGGGCTATGTCGACACGCCCAGCTTAGAGCTTCAGGCGATACACAATATTTTGAGCTATGCAAAGCCTTCAGATATATACATTGGCGATTGGGCATCATCTAGATATGTGCGAGGTTTGACTCAATTCCCACCACCAAAAGAGGTTGTACTTGCTACGTCGCATCGTGATTTTGCAATGATGTACGCGCCACATTGACAGCATATAGTCCATGCGCGTCCGATCGTCATAAGCTGCGCGGGAGCGAATGTTGAACATTTGACTATCTGCAGTACATCACAACCGACCTAATATGGCTATTGTGCATCTATCCCATAGTTCCATATGCTCGCGAAATGTGTTGCGCCTGACCCTCTATCTTTCGCCATTGCGGCAGCTAACAGGTATTAGAAACGTCGAATGCAAGAACAAAAGCACAAAGTTTCCATCCCGCGACTTTTTGGCGCAACTCACATGTTGGCATGCGCCTGATCGCCAACAGCTGCCTCGGAGCGAATCTGCTCGACCCTGCGCCTGATAGTTGCTAACAACTCGTTCCCAACCAAGTCCGACTCCTCGGTATCCATGCCATGCACTTGGGAGATGCGTTGCGCCTGGAGCGCCCAACTGGAGGCGGCGACTGCTTGCCTGCAGCTTTCCAGATAATCCACGAGGACCGATAGTGTTGCGATGCGGATCTCATGCATAGTGTTGCCCTGGGGTTCGGAATGCATCATGGTAGGGTGTGTCGGTATGCCTGTTATTTGTGGCATAGGGGTAGATTGTGACAGTGGCTGGTTTGGCGTGTAGTTTGGATAGATGCCGGTAAGATCATGCTGCCCAGCTTGTGAGGAAGCGGAAGCGACAGTAAAGAAAGAGGCCTCTTGGATAGGCGGGTGCTGCGGATAAGGCATGCGACCCGCCGGCATGAAACGGTCACATGCTGCGGGATGTGGCTGCTCTAAAAAAGTCTGGGGGGCATCTGGTGAACGAGTGCCAGGATTGCTGAGCCGCCTCCCATTTTCGGCAGCCATCTGTTCGAGACTAGAATTAAGTGACTGGTAAGGCGTGGAAACATTTGGCATTGTCGAATTCGCACGTGTGCCGGACTCGCTAGTTCTTTGGCTGGGCTGCGGCGAAGATAACCGATTGAAGTCGAAATCAGCATTGGCATTCATGACGTTGTACTCTGCATCGTGTCGTTGCGTCCATTGATCCTTGTGCTGCCACGACTGATTATGTGCGTCTATCCCGTCAGATCAGCAATTGCTTCGGCATGCTCAAGAAACATACATACAAGGATGTGGTATTCTTTCCGAACGTGGGAACACCTTCATGTACAAATTTTGCCATTGTTTCACGGCTCCTTCACCTCGAACCTGCTTAGTCGATTTCCCCAGGTGTCGAATGCAAAGCTTTGTGAGATGGAGAGTTTGCCATTCGCTTATGTCGACGATGTAATTTGCACAATTACGGCAAAGACTTATGAAGTTCAATTCAATGCTGTGTGTGCTGCTCTTCAGGTGTCCCTTCAGGCTAGACATGCTCGACGATCCTTGATGACTACAAGTTGGATGGCGCCCGTGGACCTCATCGTCCTTTCTGAATGGACATGCCAAATTTCGACGCTTTGGTTTCTGCTTCGTGCTGTGTACACTTACTGTAGGGTTTGCGCGGTTATCAACATCGGAAGGGCGACGTTCGCCCAGTGGAGAGTAACATCCTGTCGAGTTCCCGAAATGTTGCTCGCCTCTAGCTGAGTCAAGAGTCGAGCCTTGAAACGTTGTAGACTCACTTTCTTGAGCGACTGGGCACGTACTCACGCCACTTGGACCGGCGATATGTGGGATCGTTTCGTTGGCTTGGCGGCTGTGCAGGTCCGAGACTGTACCTTGTGCAAGTGAGTTCAAAACGCTAGAGATGCAGCGAACTGTCTCATCTTCGGGGCTAAAAGATAAAATCAGCATGGTTTGTGTCTAGATGTTCATGGTACTGACAATCGACAAGACAAGTCTTCCGTGACAACATCGAGCCCATTGAACAGATCATTAATCCGCTCTGGATCAGCTTCGGGGCCATCGCCACGAGAGTGTGTCAAAACTGTGTCCAATAAAGACTTGAGATCTGGCTCGCGCACCATATGTATGTCATCTGTTATGACGACCGCTGCTATGATGGGTCTGGCAGCTTCTTCTCTTATCCAGTACTCTTCTGGACACCAAGAGCCAATGCCCAGCAAATCGAGATCGATCCGGGACATACGACTACTTGACAACAAGGGAGCTTCGCTTCGAATCTCGGTCGCCTTCAATGGGTCTAGAGTTAGCCATTCGCTCCTCACTTCGTTGGCTGTCTTTGCAAGCCGCACTGGGCTCATAGTCCGCTGCTTGACAGTTTCTGGAGATTGGGTACCAGTTTGGCGATGGTTGAGGATATGATCAATAGCCATCTGCCTGTGATCTGGGCCGGAGAATACACAATCGCAGAAGACACAAGTAGTTTGAGCAGCATGGGACTTCTCCTGCGACAATCTGAGCAGCTCTAGATCCAGCTCTTCTTCCGGGGGAAATGTTTGAAGTGGTTCGTTCGTATGAATGACGGCATTTGCATTAATGGAGCCAAGGGTGCTTGCATCCCAGAAAGGATCGCAAAGATCGGAGTCGTCGTTCAGAGTAGTACTGGACAGTGTTGGCGATCCCGTGGTTGGGGAACCTTGAATAGTTGTGCCATCCCAAGCTGGAGTTGTTCGGAGTGCGTATTCTTCATGTAGTGCTTTCCTGATATCGTCCACGAAGTCTAGAGTTGCAGATCGCGCTCTCCTTTGAGCAGTGTCGAGGTAGCGTTTTCCGAAACTACGCCCTGGTAGAGTGGCCGGCGCTCGTAAGCTTGAATCGTCACACGATCGTGATCTGAAGAGTTTCAACCGCTTAGCAACCTGTCCCTGAATACTGCCAGTACGTGATATTATGGATCTGGTATCGGCTAGGTCATCATCAACCAAGGTGTTGGTGCCAGTGTCAGATGAGCTTTGTTGAGACCTAGCATAGATTCCAGACACCTTGAAAGTCGCCAAGGCTCGGATTGCAGTGCCGCTCACAGCAGACCATGGCTCTGCATTAACAGACGATTGCTGTAAGGCGTCCGAAGAAGTGGGTGCCATGGGCGCCGCTGGCGGCTCATCCTGCTTATCGTGGGATGTTGTTGTGAACGAAGATTGGAGATTGCGATTTGACATTGCGCGAGTGCGAATATGGCCTGTGCGACCACGGATATGCGACTAGAAAATGCGAAGGGAAACTTTGAGAGCAAGAATCGAAGCTTCAATGAACTGTACTCTTTATAGAGGTCTTTAACAGTGCCATAATATTTGTGCACTTAGAGAGATGCGCAGCAGAGTTCGTAAGTCGTGACCAAGTCTTTCGAAATGTGAATCGCCCGAGTACACAATTCTTCTGAATTCCGAGATACCCCTGCTACAAAGACCAATGGTACGTCCTCCCGAGCGCCACATGTGTGCAAACTGAGTAACGCCTGAAGAAATATGCAAGTGCATCTTGGCCAGCCAATGCGATGTCTTGAAAGCTGTTCTGACAGTCCAATCATGGGGTAGTCATACACGACAGCGCTCTGATGGCGTTCGAGGGAGACCAATTGGCGTGAAGTAAGAGCCTCATCTCTGCCTTGGTCAGCACAGCCTGCGGCCTCCGCACCTGACCGTTGTCTATCTGACCTCCTCTTTTGTCAATGAAAGCGCAAGCAGCGCAGTGCTTCTGTTCATCTTCGCGCAGTGAGGTCGCCTTAGCCACTTGCAAGTGACTGATACTTATAGCGTCGCAGATTATCTCTTGAAAGCAGCGTAATCTGCGAGGCAGCTTTCGATTTTCCATCTCTTGGCAATTCCCGACGGCAGGCAGCCGTTTTGCTGCATTTTTTACGCGAAAACCGGCATGTCGATACAGTCTTAACCACCCAGACCGCGGCGCTAAGATGATAAAGAAAAGTAGGCAAAAAACAAAGAAATAAATTCGGAAAATACCAAGTAGCTCCTTGAGCCTAATGGACCTTTCCAGACAGTCGCACTAACGTGCCCGTGCGCGTCGTGCACAGATTCGCGTGCTGCACGCAGAACACTAAAATACGTTATAACTTATCTATCTTAACGCGCGATAACTCTACTAATATAGACTTAATTTAAGCTGCAATTAAAGCAATTAAATTGCAAGAGCTAAGAGAATAATTTATATATTAAGAAGTTGCTAATTAGTTTAAAGTTTAGAGATCTATATTAAGCTAAAGATACTAAGGTTAGATATACCTAGTAAATATTAAGAATATTAGCTAGCAGAAACTCTACTTATAATAGAAGTTAGAGCTTATATAGTATATAGAGAGTCTTATAAAATAAGAGCTTTCTCTTATAAGAGAGATAATAAAGAATTTCTTATCTAAAGTTACCTAGAAGCCTATAAGCAAGAGCTAAGTTACCTATTTTATTAACTACTATAACTTCTATCTTATCTTAAAATAGGCTACTAGGCTTAATTATACGCGCGTTTTAGCTAACTCTAAAGTTAAATATAAACTCTACTTTAAGCTACTAAATAGAAAGATAGTAGAGTATAATATTAAGCTAAGTAACACGTATAATATAGATAAGAAGAGCTTCTTAATAGGCTTTATTAGAAGAAGCAAGAGAATCTTTTTCTAGCGTTAATAGAATAAGAAGAAAGTTAGAGCATCTCTCTAAGATAGATTACGTAAGTTTCTAACTTTTATAGCTTATTATTATATAGATAGAAGCTGCTTACTGCCTAGTCTTATTTACGCAGCTAAAAATAGAGTAATATAATTATTCTAGGTAGACAATATAAGCATTAAGAGATACTAAGTATTTATAACCTTAATACTAATAGAATAGAGTAATAATAATATTAGTTTAGCCTAGCTTAAGTAGGTATTTAACTGCTATATAAAGTAAAAAGCTTACTGCAGAAGAAACTACTAACTGCTTATTATAGATAGGTATAGAAGTTATCTAATAATAGCTTTTATTAACTACTGCAACTGCAATTATATTCTTCTTATAGTATTTCTCTTCTATTTAACTTATACGTTGCAACTGCTTAATATTATTATATTTAAGCTACTTTCTTAAGCCTATACTTACTGCCTTACTGCTTATCTCTATATAGCTTAAGAGCTTATCTCTATTGCTAAAAGTAACTTTTTTAAGCTATTTTAGAACGCCTAGGTATCTATTTTTAGCAGAGAAATGCTTATTTTAAAGGCGTTTAAAATAATAAGAATTTAGCTAAAAGATCTCTCTATTATACTTAAAAGATTTATTAGAATACTAGAACGATTATCTAGTTCTTTAAGACTCTTCTTATTTAATTAAGTATAAATAGAGTATTTAGTATAAGCTGCAGTAAAGAATACTTATAAGAATAAGGCTAAAAAGTTAAGCTTTACTCTTTACTAACTCTCTATCTAAAACTAGCTTTTATAGTATAAGAATAAGAGTCTCTATAAAGCTTTATAATACTAAAAGAAGTATAAAAAGAAGAGCAAAGTCCTTAATCTTTAATAGCGCTAAGAGTTCTATAAAGAAGTAGTATTCTAGTTTTCTTAAAAAGTTAGAGAAGCCTATATAAGAAAGAAAGTTAGAGCTAATAATAAGATAGAGAAGAAGCTTTAAAAAGCTTATTATAAGAAGTTATATAAGGCTACTAAACTCTAGCGTTAAGTTAAGCTAGAAGATAGGCGTATAAAATAAGAGAGACTTAAGGTAGTAAGAGAGAAAGAGAAAGCTAAGAAAGCTGCTGCTTACGTAGCAGAAATTAAAGCTTATAATACTAAGAAAGCTTTATAATTAGCTTAAAGTAGTAAAAGAAAAGCTTTATAAGCAATCTTATCTAAGAATAAGCACTAGAAATAAGTAGTAAGTAAGCAATTAAGTGCTAGAGTTTAGCCTGCTCTATCTTCTCTACTATCTAGAATAATATTATATAGCTATAACGTTAAGCTTCTAAGTAAATATAAATAGTATAAAATAATTATAAGGTTCTATTTACTAAACTACTAAAAGATCTTATAATAATAGCTATTATATACGTTATTATAGCCTTATTTTTAGGATCTTAGAAATAGTGTTCTGCGTGCAGCACGCGAATCTGTGCACAACGCGCACAGGCACGTTAAGTGGATACTTCGCGAACTCTTTCTTTTCTGTCACGCAGCCAACGTCATTCCTGCGACACTTTTAAAGGTGACGCATAAACGGAGCAAGGATGTTTAGAACGACCGAGAGGACAGCGAAGATTAGATATCTCAGCAGACATATAACAATCCAACGAAGCGTCTGGAGCAAAACATTAGCAGCAGAAAGAATCACAGACTCGAAAACAAGCAGACATCAATTCCAACCCCTCTCGCCTCTCCTCCCTACAGTTCTCAGACACACACACACACACACAAACCCGCGTCAAAATATCCAGTCTCTCGACTTTGCAACCATCAACTACACTCCACACATCCCCATTTCGTACTTTACCATCACATTCACACATCTCTTCGAACAACCGTCCATTCACGAGCAATACCACCACCATGCCCAACGCAGCTGATAGCACCCCCCCAGGAACAAGTCAGCAGGCGTGCGTCCC
>Ga0265780_10011281_pt1 | contig 10583 bp, 11 predicted proteins | sample P1T30metagenome_FD_192432 | JGI IMG/M metagenome (GOLD analysis project Ga0265780, IMG submission 192432) | Plant litter microbial communities from East Loma Ridge, Irvine, California - P1 T30 | ecosystem: Environmental > Terrestrial > Plant litter > Unclassified | place: USA: California... | reverse complement strand
TCGCCGGCTTCTATAACTGCGAGCGCCTGCACTCAGTACTGGGCAATCTGCCGCCCAGCGTCTATGAACGCAAAATGGCAGAGAAAGAACTTATCGTCGTGTCCGAAATTACTTGACCACTACAAACCTTTACAGTTGAGTATAGTTTTGCAACGAGCCATTCTACTATGTGCTGCCCCGGTGCCGCTCCGGCGCACGGCGGCCGGGCTAATGATCATGACGAAGCTGCCCAACGTACCGGTACATTGCCGCCTACAGCTGCCACATCCTTCGGATCGACGTGGACTGACAGCTCGACTAAGCCGTTGAACCTGGCAACAGCATAACGATGGTTGCCGCCACAGAGGCGGACCTCAACCGAGCGCGCGTATCCTTCCCGGGCAGCACCGCAACGAGCGGCGGAGTTAGGGGCACCCCTGCCGGCTACACGCAACGGCGTTTAGCCACGTCCCTTGGGCGTCACAGGCTCATAGTTTGCCAAGACCACTCTGACCTGAACTCATTTAGGTCTTGGCCGCCGCGCTCTGCGATCAGTTCCTCCAGCAAGTCTCCCACCTCATCCTGCGAGTCGCCCAGTAAAGTCTCATCTTCATGGCCGCATTGTCATTCCGTAATTCATAACTTCAAATGTGGCAATGTCGGCGCCGCCGGGCTCACGCAGAAATGGATGTTGCGTCAGCATATCGTTCATGCCACTATTGCACTAGTTCAATTTGAGGAAACCAGATGGAAAAGAATCGAGTAGACGACCTCATCCTCTCAAACACCTTAATTGGCCTTTATTCCTTTTTCTGTGTTTTTTCACTCGCGGCGAGCTCAAGCGCATACTCAGCGATCCAAAGCGATTTATTTGCAAGCTCAGAATGCCGGTTGAACGGTTGCGGAACCGAAGGGTTAATAGCGCTAGTTGTTGTGTTTTTCGTTTTCGTTTTGCGTTTGGGCGACCTTCTGCGCGCATGCTCTACGGCCCTACATGAACGGGCGCACCACTATATGGCCCGTCTTCTGGGGATTTACTCGCACTTTGTACCGGGTAACGACCATGTTCTGGTCGACGCGAAGACGCCTAGCCAGTGGAGCGTTACGTCGCTTGCGCCACTTATCATATTTTCGATAGGCTTTACGGTTGCCTGTTTAGTCGTGCTGTGGGATATGCATCCACTCATGCGTGGAGTGATATTATTTGTAGCAATTTTTTTATGCGAGAGCGGACAGCCTAGTGGCCACAATCCAAACGACCATCGCCCTCCTGATTGGGAACATGCCGCCGTACGCGGATCGCGCTTGATCAATTATTCAATTGTTTTGTTCACAATGATAGCTCCGCCTGTGACCGCGGTTTTACTTGTTCGCTGGTTTTCGCTATAAGTGGGAGATACGCCGTTTTTAGTTATTGAACTGACGCTTGCAACTGGACCGCGCTCATTGGAGCTCCAAAAAGCTATAATAGTAGATGATTTTGGCTGACTAAGCTGATCAGTGGCAAGGGATTTATGCTTTATATTAAAAACTTGGCAATAGTGGGAATGAAGCACTGGCCCAAGGGGGAGGAAAAATGACAACGGGTACAAATATCGAGTGGACTGAAATGACTTGGAACCCGACCGTCGGTTGCACAAAAATTTCACCAGGCTGCAAAAATTGCTATGCAGAAAAAATGGCGGAGCGGCTGATGGCAATGTCTACCCTCGGCTATGAAAACGGCTTCAGACTAACCTTGCTGCCAACCCGCCTCAATGATCCTCTACGTCGGAAGAAGCCAACCGTCTATTTCGTTAATTCGATGTCTGACTTGTTTCATGAAGACGTACCGTTCGATTATATCGATAGCGTTTTTGAAGTCATCGCGAGAGCACACTGGCATACATTTCAGATTTTGACGAAACGCGCCGAGAGACTGGCTCAATATTTTGAGACCCGGACTGTGCCGCCAAATGCATGGCTTGGCGTATCAGTCGAGGACAGAAAGTACGGAGTTCCGAGGATAGACAACCTTCGGACCGTGAACGCAGTTGTGCGCTTCCTGTCCATCGAACCACTGCTGGAGGACCTGGGCGAACTGAACTTAACCGACATTCACTGGGTGATCGTAGGTGGCGAGTCCGGACCGAAAGCTCGCCCTATGAGACAGGAGTGGGTGGAAGCGATCCAGGTGCAGTGCGAAGAGCAGGCCGCAGCGTTTTTCTTCAAGCAATGGGGCGGCTGGGGGGCGGATGGAAAGCGTCGAGCCAAGAAGTCGAACGGCCGCCTCATCAATGGACGCACATACGACGAAATGCCAACAGCGATATAGGATCCGAGATGCTCAGTCAGTACACCTGGAAGCATGGCCCTGAGGCGATCGCGCAACATAGTGTCGCGAAGCACCGCATCTTGCGGGCTTATCTTACAGAGTACTTCAATGTGCTGATGGGCGGGCGCCGCGATGAGTTCAAGCTCACACTAATCGATGGATTCGCCGGCGGCGGAATGTACTACCACGAGGATACGCGTGCACTAGTGCGTGGCTCGCCACTCATCCTGCTGGATGTAGGCAAGGAAGCTGAGTTCCATGTCAACCGTGATCGTACTCATCCGGTTCGATTCGATTTGTCGTACTTCTTCATCGAGACCAAAAAGCATGCGCACGAGCATCTGTTGAAGGTGCTGCATGAGGATGGACACGGAACGCGTCTCGGCAATGACATCTTCGTCAAACGTGCGAGCTTTCTCGATCAAGCCAAGTCCATTATCGAGTTCATCGCGAAGAAAAGCCCGCGTAACGGCCGCTCAATTTTTGTCCTGGACCAGTTCGGCTATAACGCGGTGCCGACTTCCACTATTCGAGAGATCCTACACACCCTGCCCGGCGCTGAAGTAATCCTCACCTTTGGGGTCGACTCGCTGCTGAATTACGCAAACGAAACCGTCTTCGCTAATGGACTGCGCAAGCTCGGTATGCCGGCACTTTTGTCTGGCAAATCAATCCGCGACATCAAGGAGTCTGACCGCGACTGGCGACTATTCATTCAGTCCACGCTTTATCAGTCGCTCGTTCACCATTGTGGCGCCAAACATTTCACGCCATTCTTCATTCGCAACAAGCAAGGCCACGGTGACTACTGGCTGATTCATCTTTCTCAACATCACAAGGCACGAGACGTGATGACAAATGTCCACTGGCAGAACCACAACCATTTCATTCACTATGCGGGCGCCGGGCTCGACATGTTTAACATGCTCGGGTACGACCCCAGATTTGACAACGACCATCTGCGTCAAGGAGTGCTTGGGTTCGAGTTCGATTTGCCTGCTCGCGAAAAAAGCGTCAGTGCGCTCATGGAGCAGCTTCCAAAGATCATCTATGCCCACGATGATGGTCTCACTTACGAGTCGCTGTATGTTTCGACATGCAACGAGTCGCCTGCGACATCCGAGATCTACCAGGAGGCACTTGCCCAGTTGGTAGCTCATGGAGCTGCGACTGTTGTCGGTACTGGCGGCGAACAGCGGCGCGCTGCGCGGCAGATCAGGTCGACCGATCGAGTTGTGCCCCCACCGCAACGTCCATTGTTTTCGCTGTAACGAGGTCAGAAAAGGGAAAGATTTTGGTCGTCTGCACTCGACTTGCCTGGCTTGCATTGTGAGACGGTCCCGAACTTTCCGAGAATATGGGAGGCGATGTCTTTAGCAAGGCGGACTGCTTTAGGGGAGGGGTTCGAAACGCAGCAGAAAAGCGCAAACAATGGGGCCTCCCTAGACGAGCGCAAGTATAGCGGAGCACTCACCCACCCCTTGAAGACCTCAGCCAGCCGGCCATGGACGAAGCCCGCAATGTCTTCAGGAGTAGATGCTCTGAACCTACCTTCTTGCTCGCCAAGCAGCCCTGTCTGGCCATCAGTTCTATAGAAACGATCGCGCCAACTTATAGTACCTAGTACCTCGTCCAATGCATCAGACTTGGCTTGATCAATCTTACCGAAGTCATTGGCAGCCTGTCGATAAACCCCACTTAAAGGGAAGAGGTACCAGACATCGATCGCCTGAGTCGCCGCGATTCTCTGCAATGTCGTCCATGGGACAGTCATTCCATAAGGATCAAGGAATAGGACACCACGGCATCGATTCCAGTTCAGGGCGCGAAGTAACTTGTTGATAGCAGCGTTCGCATCATCATGATGAACGCTGACCCGATTTCCATATCCACTTGCTAGTTTAGTCAGCTCTTCAATGTGAGCACGGTTCAGGTCGACGAGATGTACCTGGTCAAAGGCCGGGGTCGTCTCAAGCGCAATTTTCGCGGATCCCGCGATCGTCTCAACAGTCTGCTCTCCTGTCCTAATAGCGCACTCGCCAGTACCTGCAAACGCATCGATATAGATGCGTGAAAAGGGCCGATTAGGTGTAGGCCTGTATTGTAGTGCTTGATTAAATGCGGTTAAGTAGCGCCGCAAAAGATCCAGCTTAATCTCGGTCCAAGGCCCACCAAAGGTGTGCTTCATCAGATAGCTTTCCTATTAAACGTCCGGTTGAGCTGAACAGTCGTGCTACGCTAAACGAAGGCTTGGAACAAATCTACCCACCCCATCTGCCGTCTGCCATCTTTAATATCGGCATACGTGAAGGTAAACGTATATTGGTTCGTGGCTGTGGCCAAAGGCATGCCTGGCCTCGTCGTTATCGCAGCGGCCGAAAGCCCTAAGCTTCTTTAACTTTTGTACGAAAATTCAAAAATTTTCTGAGCTTCCCGTCGCGCTAATTATGTCGGCGACACGCAACATATGAAGGTAGATATCTTTGGTAGCCGTAATGAAGCTCAGTGCCTCTGTACAATAATTCATCGCCGCTTCCCAGTGAGTGATTTTCCCAAGCGACGTTTCAACGATTTGTGCGTCTTGTGCATAAGCGAGCCAAACACTTGTTTGCGATGGATGCACCCACTCGCTAAGCGCGTCATATACGAGTTCGTGTGTGCTTTCTTTCGCTTGCGTTTCTTCTTTTTGTCGCTGGTAAAGATAGCGGAGTGCGTTGTGCACATGAACACTGTTTCCGAGCTCAGCCAACATTCTCTGTTGGGCCTCAACAGTGAACTTATAATCTTCGAGCTTAAAAATACCTTTCTTGAGTTTTTCCTGCTCCGATTTCTTAAAACGCGAACTATTTGTAAACTTTAGGGTCATTTCTACAGCTGTCTCTGCCCTAGAACCTTCCGGCGCTGCGGCAAACGCGCGCGTCACTTCTTCGACGGCGAAATGAGCGAGCGCATAAGCTTCGATCATCCCGCGACTGATAACGCAAGCGGACCCGATACGATTGTTGTCGATAAGAAACATCGCATCATCGAAAATGTCGACCTGCCGATTGAGAAGTCCTGCCGCAAGATTAGCGAAGAAATCCCCTGCTGAGGGAGACTGTTCATTACGAAGCGATCGTACGTTGATTTTTTCTAACAGTGCGCGAGCAGCGCGCGATCGTTCTAGTCGAATCTCGGTAAGCTCGTTTATAGAAGGAGGAGGAGGCATAGGGTCACTCGTTGATAACAAAACCTTAACGTCAGCTAGTATGAAGTCAGAGCCTCGGCGGCGTGGCTAGATGCTACCGCAGGAGCAACGGGGTAACAGGAGCATACAACTCGAATGAGGTCAAGGTCGAGCAATATTTGGCTAAGCACTGTCCCGACGAGTGCACTGGTGCTTTAATCGACGATTGTTGTCCTCATGGACACGACGACAGCCAAGCCGTATCATGAGTATTTTGAATGGATAAATGTGGCTGCTGAATACCCAAGTATATTGTTTCATTTCACGAGAACGCACGACGCATTGAAGGGAATTTTGCGTACTACCTTTCATCCTTCGATGGCACGAGAGATAATTGAAAACAATGGTGCCAACAAAGAATTTGCCGTCCCGATGGTCTCCTTCTGTGACCTCGGCCTCTCCGAATTGCCTGTTCATATGAAAAAATATGGTCGATACGGAATTGGGATGTCAAAAGAATGGGCAATGCGTCAGGGGCTAAATCCCGTTGCCTATGTAAATCAAGGAAGTGAGTTCACAAACCATCTTCTTGACGGTATTCAAACGTATTTCGACCACTTGAACACTACTCCTAATCTTACCGCTCTGAGTGACTTAAGTGATTCATACATGAAGATTCTTAATGTGCAACGGTACATTAAGAATTATCGAGGGACCTTACGCAGAAGCGGTAAGGCCGACAAAATTTATACTTTTGCGGACGAGCGTGAGTGGCGATATGTCCTCCCCCTCGAAACACCTGGCTTATTTCCTTTTGTCCCGATTAATCTAATTTCAGATAAGCAACAGAAAGAAAAATGGAACGGGCTTTTGGCTGATCATAAGCTCACCTTTAGCGCCAATGACATAAAGTATCTCATTGTAGAACGGGAATCTAATGTCAAGACCTTACGCCGACACATCCAGAGCCTTTCTAATTACTCGGAGCAGGAGAAAGATCACTTGGAATCCAGGATTATCACAGCCGAACAAATAACCACGGACATGTAGAGCCTGAATAGGGCTTATCGCGCTCGCTTTACCGAAAGTGAGTGCGATAGGTACTATGCATGCTGCTCTAGCTATAAGTCATTCGAGAAATTAACCACAAAAATCATTAGCTTAGGTTTCGCTGAATGAATGCAGCGAACATCTGATCTGCTGCACCTGATTCAATGGTGCGATACTGCTTTCCCGAAGCTAGGGATAGACGTTGAGCAAGCTCTTTGTCAGTTGATGCTAGCGCTGCCACTGTTTCAACTGCCTTCTGTGCCGCACGCAACAGATCGTCGGCTTTGACAGCAACAAACTGGCCTGGATTGGTGATTTCAAGGGTAGCTAGCGCAAGCGCTGGGTCGTCTGTACCGAAGGAGTAAATCACGGCCTTGGCCTTGCCTTTTTTACTCAGTTCCGACTCCCACCCAAGCGTGTGCAAGATTGAGCAGCGTGCTGCATATAGATCCAATGCGGTGCAATTGATGTCGCTCGTCGGTATAACGTAAGTATCACAGAGGGAGATGAAACGCTCGCCAACCTTAGAAACATTCTCGTTATATAGTGCCCAAGCGAGAGTGTCGAGTGCGGTATAGACTAACACTAACATTGGAACGTCTAGCCCTTGCTGTCTGCATAGCGCTGCTGCTTCAAAAATTTTTGCGAAAGTGCTCTTTTTTTCAAAATCGGACATTCGTTATGACCCTTCATATTGGTGCAGTATCAACATATCTGGAAGCTTATTTGAGCGGGGGAGGCTTACCAATTAGCATGAGTACGTCTTTTCGTTGATAAATAACGCATTTCTGAATGACGTGTACCGCCTAAAATAATACATCTTCGCCAGGTAGCTTTTCCAGCGGCAAAGAGTAAGCTTGGACCGCCTTCGGCTATGCCGCGAATTATGGGATTTCCGTCGCTTCAGCCCACACTTTCTTAAAAAGAAATTCAAGAGTTTTGTCATACACAACGGTTGAGTGCATACCCACTGCCGACTCAATTTTCGTGGTCTTACCAAAATCGGCACTGGAAACCCATGTCGTGCCTAGTCCAATTAGCACAACCTTGGCATTGTTGTTCGGATGCAGAGCGATACGGATTGCCGGGAAGCGGGATTTAAGAATTCTTGCATCACTCTCTCCGCCAGCATTAGCAACAATAAAGATATTTCGTGGGCGCTTGCTCAAGATTTTAGATATATATTCCAAATCGGGAAGTGCGCCAGTCATTATAAAAATGGGCTCAGTCGCTTTTGCGATTTGGGATAACCTAGTGTTCCACGTGCTCGCGCAAATGGACATCTTCGCGTCTTCGCACGAAAATGCGAAGCCCCCACCATCATCAGTAAACACCATTAAGTTACTCCTACTTTTCGCCCGAATTTTAGTGCTAGTCTAGAGAACGCAAAAGCCCAGCATTCAGAATTAAACATCAAATCATCATGAACCGCTAGTCGAGGTGGAAACGGAATCACAAATCTGCAGTTTTCACCTCATCGTGGATTTACCAAAACGAAGATTCCTTCTCGTGAAGAAAGTAAGTTTTGTAAGCGTCTAGACGCTAGCTCGACTTGACCTTCGGTCGAGGTTTGGGCCAAGACGGTGAGGCCTGTGCTTTCAAATATTCTGCAACACGACTGTTCTTGCCGAAGGCACCAGGTGTCCAGCTGAGCGGATCCGTCTCCGATACATCAAAGTATTCGAAGAAAATTTCCTCACTACCGGGATCAATACCTGGTGCACGTAGTTCTCCGTTCTCACTCTCATAGACGGGAAGATGCTCAAGCAATCGGTAGCGGATAACTTTTTCCCTAAACGCACCTTTATCCACCATTGACCCGACGCAATTGAGCAGCAAAACCGATAGTTCATGTGATGAGAGCTGGGCGCGAATGATGTTTGCGTACCGCTTTCTATCGTTATACGGAACCTGAATGCCGTCAATGCTAAAGCGGTCTATGTGGTCGAGAATTTGGAAAAGATGCCGGAAGTAATGCCCGAGAACATCATTATGTTCAACCTGCAGCGTTCGGTATATTTCGAGTTGAGATTCGAACGCACTGCTCCCCCGCGCTGTGCTTCTGAGAACCTCGGCGAATACAGTTCGCCCGTGCACTAGCGAGGGCGTTTTTTCCGCACCTACGGCGAGGTAAATTACTCTTTTCCACAAAGTCAGCCGCGTCGGATCGGCTGATGCAATAACTGAAGGATCGAAAGAAAGATGTCGTGCGTTTTCAGCATGTAGAGTGAGCATATTGAAAAATGTTGTTTCAAAACCCAATTTTTGCTCGTGTGCACTGTTCCGTTTTGCCTCGCCGCGCGCTTCCTTCAACTGTACCCGCTGCATCAGAACAGTTATCGCTAAGGCGATTAATGTTCCGAAAGTCAGAATCGGATTCATTATTCCGCCAAAGAAGTCGCCAAAGGTTCCGAGGAAGCCCCCGGACTTCTCGATCCAGTTTGCCGGCGGCAGCTCAGATTTTTGCGTTTCAGCTGTCTGTGCTGGTAACGTAACTTGGGCAATCGGCAAAGGCTCGAATTCTCTGTCGATTGGGAATTGAGGCCAAAGGTATTTCGGTCGGCTTTCTTGATACAAGAGGATGGCGGGCGCCTGCTTGGCTTTCTCGGCATTCTCCGACTTTTTCTCTGCCAACGCACGATCTGCCGCGTTAATATGGCCATAATAATTTGCACCAAGAAGCATCAAAATCATAGTGCATCCTACAACAATAGCAACTGAAATCGAGCGCGCTAAACGTACGGTCTCGGAATCGTACTCTGCAGGATTAACCAACTTGTAAATCTTTTTCTCTAAAGCATTTACTGGGGCTCGCATAAGAAGCACATAACCGACGAAAAATGGAACCCAGATGAAAATCCAGTTTTCCAAACCCAATGTTTTCCCAGATTTATAGCGCTCATCAAAAAATTGAGCAATAGCAAAACCGAAGTATAGAACGCTTACCCAAGAACTCCATGCAATGGTTTGCGTAAGACGTTTGAAGTTTTTTTTCATTAAATTTTATTTGCTCTAATTGAAAGACGAAGGTGCTGAATTTCCAAGCTGCAGTATTTTATCCGATTAGCAGCAGCGACACTAAATTTGCCAGTGCGCCGGCTCAGCCTTCACTACGTTACACATCTCTTCCTAAGTATTGCTCCGCTAGCAGTTGATTTCGTCTTTGTTACCGTTGCGCTCGTCACTGTGTCTGACCAAGGCTTCATCAATTGCCGAGCATCATGCGCTAACGAATCTGTCGCATGACATTTAGCGAGCAGCGGTAGCCGAGCGGTTACAGACGTCTGCCGGAGCTTGGTGTAAGAGAGGCTTTGCCATTCAAACGCAACATATGCGCGATTCCTGACCATAGACCATAATCGCTACACGGGAGGCTATCTCAAGGCCTACGGTAAAATCAACGCAAAGCTGATCGCACCGATTTGCTAATACTGCAACATTAAAGAGGAAATGATATGGCCAAGAAAGAAGAACTGGACGAAGAGACGTTGGCGTTAATCCAGTGGTGCATCGAAGTGGAAGGATTCCTGGTCGCTGGCGGCGCCACTGTCAAGCAGGCACAGGATCACATCGAAGAGCAGGTGGAATGGTTCACTGACCAGTACTACAATGGCCTGACGCCCGAAGAAGCGGCCAAGGAAGCCCTGGCTTAAACGGACACTTCTGTGGGCTGACTGTCGGCCATGACGACGTCAGAACCGTCGAAAAAAATGGACAGTCGTGCTCTCAGCTGTCCATTATCTTTGGGGTTTAATGGACAGGTAGCAATCAGTCTTTAGACACATAAGGTGTTGATTCCTAGATGATTCCGGCACAAACTTTAGGTGTCCATTTTCCAAACACTTACAGATGGGTCTTCGACGGCCTCACGCCGGAAGAAGCAGCGAAGGAAGCGCTGGCCTGAAGCAGCTGGTGCGCTGAATATGCAGCCTGGATGTCGGAGAAACTGACAAGCCAGGCATCCAATTTAGCCGCTGTTTTTCAAGGACTTGATACGCAAGGGTTTTCCCGGCCTGGTATGGCGTTTGCTTATTGCGACGCGGGCACATTCGAATAACCAGTTTCGGGGACAAC
>Ga0265780_10011280_pt1 | contig 10584 bp, 10 predicted proteins | sample P1T30metagenome_FD_192432 | JGI IMG/M metagenome (GOLD analysis project Ga0265780, IMG submission 192432) | Plant litter microbial communities from East Loma Ridge, Irvine, California - P1 T30 | ecosystem: Environmental > Terrestrial > Plant litter > Unclassified | place: USA: California... | reverse complement strand
CGCTGGGGTCGAATCGCTCCAGACCGTGCTTCTTCAGCGTGTTGATGAGGATGGTGTCGGTCATCTTGATGCCGTCGTGCAGGGCAATGAGGTCGGTGTTATCCCCCTTGAGCTTCTCTTCTGGCACAGTGCCAAGGGCGCGGTCGAGGTTGTCGACGGATTCTACGAGGTCGCGGGCAAAGCGCTGGATGGCGAAGTCTTTAGCGGCCTTGATTTCGCGCTGGGTGCGCTCCTGGAGATTGCGGAAGTCGGCGACTGAGCGGAGGTACTTGTCCTGTGGACGGATGTCAGTCTGCTGTTGTCGTGCATTTAGGCAGAATTGAAGCCTACCTTCAAGTCGACGATTTCCTTGTCCTTCTTCTCTAGCTGCTCCTTCAATTGTGTTGCCTCCTTGTTCTCTGCGGGCGCATCCTCCTTCTTCTCGGCAGCCTCGCCCTCCTTTGCTGGTGCAGCATCTGAGTACCACCGGATAGCGGGCGTCGCTACTGCTCGTGTGATGGGTGATTGTTGACGTAGTGGCGCAAAAGGCCGTATTGAGCGGGCAGCCTGCTGTCTTGAGGCGCGGAGGATGGTTCTTTGCAACATTGTGCGGTATGAAATGTGGAATGAAGCAGAGGATGCAAGGTGTATGCGAAGGCGATAGTGTAGCTCAGGCGGATGCGATGATGATGCAGACGTTCGAGAAAAATTCGGAGCTGTGAGTGACGAATGCCTGTGCTTCCATCAGGGTCCAATTCTTTCCGTTCCGAGGCGGACCCTTTCCGAACAATTTGCCTTCGGCCATCGCATACGCCTCTGACATGCATCTCGACAAGTCAATGCCATGATGCGTGATGCGTCCTTCGCCAGTCTTCTCCTTGCGTATACGCTCGTTCGTCTCGCGACATGACGTCGTTCCGCCGTCTGCAACAGTCCAGAAACCCATTGAGGCGGCCTATTACCGCGGGGGTACATCACGAGGCGTAATCCTACAGCCGCAAGCCTTGCCTAAAGAGCGCGCAAGATGGCCGGCCATATTCCGCCAGATCATGGGGAGTGGTGATCCCTATGGGCGGCAACTTGACGGGATGGGTGCGGGCATATCGAGTCTCAGTAAGATATGTCTCGTAGAACCCTACGGGAGGAGAGTGGCTTTGCCCGAGAAAGCCACTCGATTTCGAACAGGCTTTGGTGGAATTGATGCAGCTCGTAAAAGTGCGCAGGCTGTACAGAATGCAGAGGCTCTGGAAGAAGCGAAAGCGACTGGGGAGGAGCCAAAGCTAGACATTGATTACACATTCGTCGGCTTGGGCATTGAAGACGATGAAGTCGATGTCGCAGGCAACTGTGGAAACATGAGCAGTGCAATTGGCCCTTATGCTTATAACGCCGGTCTTCTCCCATCAAGAGTATACGCCCAGGGAGACGGAGAGGTCACAGTCAAGATACGGAACACCAACACTGGGAAGGTGATCGACTCTACCTTCGAAGTCATTGGAGCGCAAGCTGCTGTCGCGGGTGACTACAGCATTGACGGCGTTACCGGAAAAGGCTCAAAGATCAGATTGGATTTCAAACGTCCCTACGGCAGCAAAACTGGCAGAGTGCTACCTACTGGCAGGAGAGTGGACAACATTGGGGGCTACAGAGTATCGTGCATAGATGGCGCGAACCCAGCGATCTTCGTCCGAGCAGACGATGTCGGAGTGGATGGTACCATCCTACCCGACGACTTCAACAATCTTCAGGAAAAGCTTGCTTTGCTCGAAAGCATTCGCAAAGCCGCTGCCGTTGTCATGGGTATTGCATCTACAGAGGATGAGGTCCCTCGTACCGTGCCCAAGATCGGCATCGTATCACAATCATCTGCGCACCCCGTCCTATCAGGGAAGACTCTCAAGGCATCACAGATGGACATTGTCGTACGTTTTCTCTCAGATACACAGCCTCATCGAGCCATTCCTTTGACTGCTGCTCTGACGACAGCCGTCGCGGCGCGCATCCCCGGAACAGTTGTCGAACAGATGCTTGCTCCGGAGCCTTTAATGGAGGGCGCCATTACCATAGGTCACGCTAGTGGTCGACTGCAGGTCAACGCCACGATGGATGCAAGGAATAAACTCATCCCCGCCAGTGGTACGGTATACAGAACCGCGAAGAGGCTGCTCGAAGGAAATGTATTCTGGGCCGACAAATTTGGGGAGACGGAACTGAGGGAAGACACTACTGAAACCAATACCACCTATGGTAGTAACGGCCGACATTCTCTTGGGCTAGCTTTCGTTCTGGAGAACCGCGGTAAAGATTCATCCCACCTTTTCGAAGAAGACGTCGCACGTGCAAAGCAACAAGAATCGGCTGATGCCGACCAAATCATAAGCCAACAACCGACTCTAGAGCAGATTGAAGAGAACGAGCAGAAAGAGGAGCCCAAGGTCCCGATCCTAGTTTACAGACCCCTCCCCGACCCGCACAGGAAGCGTCGCGACCTGCGGGAAACACCCAAAGAAGAAGATGCCCTCACGCTCGCCATCCAAGGCCTACACTCCGAACTCACCGGACTGCTGCACGATGAAAAGATCATGGACACCACGGAACAGAACCCCAACCTTCTCGAAGCTGTCCTCAGAGCACACCGTGACATCCAAATCAACTCCCTGATTCAAAGACGGTCAGCCGAGAAGGCTAGCGAGAAGGCTAAGAAATCTATGGTTCAGAAAAGTAGAACTCGTGCACAGAAGGTCACAGCGGGCGGGAAGTGAGATGGGAGCATGTGGAAAGGGCAATCTCCGCCCGCGTTACGGAGCAGGCAAGAAAGAGGGTGGAGAGTTGGGGGATAACGGAGAGGACGGATACCGATGATATGGATGAACATATGGGGGAGAGGGTGGAAAGGAAGATGGCGCTCCAAGGTGATGGCGGTGAACAACAGAAGACGGAGAGATCGGTGAGAGATGACATGGAGGAATGGGTGAGGAGCCAAGAAGAGGAAGAGAGAGATGATGGCGGTGAGCAGCAGAAGACGGAGAGATCGGTGAAAGAAGACATGGAGGAATGGATGAGGAAAAAGCAAGACGAGGAGCAGAAAAGAGCGTTTAGGGAAGACATGGAGATATGGAAGAGGAACGCCTAAGAAAAGAAGGAGAGGATGGAGAAGAGGGAGAGAGATGGTGAGAGATGACATGGAGGAATGGGAGAGGAGCCAAGAAGAAGAGGAGGAGGAGGACAGAAGGATAAGGAGAGAAGCCTTGGAGGAAATACTGAGCAACCGCGAAAAGGGGGACACTTCGATGTTTAGTAGGGACCCGGAATTTGATGCTTTGGCGGAGCGAGAGCCGGGGAAGAGGGCTCCCAGAGATGTAGGACCGAAGATTAGCGTTTACCCCGTTAAGACGGCTAAAAGGAAGGTAAAGCGGATGCAAGGTTTGTACTACAAGCCGAGGTCGTGGAATTCGAGATGACAGAACGCAAAGAAGAGTACAGGTTGCAGCTTGTGCCATTTGCGAAGACTGGTCAATGGTAACAGACTGAAGCAGATCTCGATTGTAATTCAGAACCAAAACTTATGATTCCCAGACTAGGAATAAGTCTGTTCATCTCAATCTATATCCCCATCCATTCCCTGAAGACTTGCCTTACCTTACCTTAACTACCTGATAATCGTGCCCTGCCTTTCGATACCGCCAGCATAAGGCCCCTCAAGGATATCACTTCCACCTAACAAGCCCATCGAGCCACCACCCAGCAGGCCGCCTGCGCCCATACTACCCTGTCGATCACTCCATATCTCATGAAACCGAATCGCCATATCACTCGCGGCCACAACAATGCAACCTTCCTCAACACCTCTCCGCGACCACACCCCGTCTTCACCCCTCGCCCTCCCACCGTCACGGTCGTCGTCTGTCTGCGGACCGCTCGTGGGACCACCTGGGTAAGCGACTGCACACAATGCGCGATTCTCATCGTACCAAGGGACGGCAACGACTTGTTCGCAGCTGGGCCAGGCGAAGACAGCGACACGGTAGGGGTGTTCGGGTTGTGCGAAGCCGAAGGTTGCTGCGATCTCGCGGCGCGTCTGGGACCAGATGAGGCTAGTGATTTGAGCTGCGCAGTCGATGGTCGCAAGACAGGTGCCGGAGCGGGTGTGGTAGAAGTGGATGCAGCGGTCGTTTGAGCCGCCGCCGACGGCTAGGAGTCCGCGCTGCCAGGGGCAAAAGGCTATGGCTTTAACGGCGGCGTTGAGCGTCCATGTGTGTTTTGCGGCTGATTGCGCAAGATGTAGGACGGCGTTGTTACTACGGTTGGTTACGGTGTAAATAGATTCGCCACGTGGGCCCTCGCGGACGTCTAAGATGGCCGCTGTGTTTTCGCTTGCGGGATTCGATCGGAGCACTTTCTTCGTTTCGAAAAGATTGCAGTTGTTGTCGTTTCCTCCACTCGCGAAAAGCTCACCGTCGGATGACCACGCTAGGCCACAGATCTGTTGGCTGTGGATTGAAAGTCGAGCCAGCAGGGTCATGGCGCCAGTCCAACCGAAGAGTTCACTGTGAGTCTCTGACGGCCATTCCACACTGTAAAAGTAGATGTGACCGACTTCGTCCCCGATGAGCAACTCCTCAGTCGATACAGTCATTGCTCTATCTCGGAGAGAAGGGCGTTGCACAACAGTCGGCCTCCAGGATACACACGATACGGGCTTGGGTTGTGTCGCATCAAATCGTGGCTCAGCATCCAGTGGGCTCCATAGCAAGATGCGGCCATCGGCTCGTCCCACGGCAAGGATCGCTTGACCCCCTGCCGTAGAGGAAAAGTCTAAGGAGGTGACGTGCTGAACGTCTGCGGGACCGTTTGGCGGCACGGCGTTTAGCGAGTCTGGCGTGTTGACGCCGTTTCTCTCAGACCAGAGATGAACAAAGTTTCCTAGGCCGACAGCCAGACACTTGGAGGTGTAAGAATATGCGAGTAGAGTACAGTAGTAGTCGTCGCGGAGGTTAGGGGCATCGAGAACTGTGAGCGGAGTCAGTATTGAGAAGTATCGGTAAGCAGAAGAACATATCGAAAAGGCAAGATCGGCACCGGTCTTCGCTTTGGTGGTGTCTGGCGGGAACCTATAATCTCAGATTAGCAGCGAAATTACATTTGGAGTCCATAGCAAATGAGAACAAACTCGAAACGACTCCGTCTCTGATCCAAGCTCCGTCTCGCCAGACATGTTTTGCCTGCGATGCAGGACCACTATGTGGTGAGCTCGACGACACTGGAGAAGATGAGTGTTGGAGGATGCGATCAGTCGGGTCAATGTCGAGCGCCAGTGCGAGACGTCTTTCGTAGGCTTCAAGTTCGGCATCGGGGTCTGCTCGGTTCAGGAAAGCCGATTTGTACAATGGCGCGTTCGTTCCACTTCCAAGCATTCTACCTCTGCCAGTGGAGACTGCTACTACTGTGTCACTCACAGCAGAAGGCCCACCAACATTCCAGACAGCGCCAGCGCTGATCTGGCGAGTACCCAGAAGTAGAGGGGTTTGCCTGAAGTTGACGTTTCTTCTGTTTGCATTTGCCCGGCCTGAAACTACAGAGTGTGCCTCCCTGAGGCCGCGTAGTTCCTCATTCATACGGCCACTCCTGCGCAGTCGACGGCTGAAAGCATCTGCACCTGTGCGTGTACCGCGGTTGGTGTTCTGTTCCTTGTTCCGACGCTCCGCAGGGCTGTTGAGCTCGAAGCTTTCTCGTGTAATAGTGGGCGGTCGGCGGCAAGCGATAAAACGATCTGGCGTACTTGTTTGGGTTTGACGAGGTGATGCTAGTAGGCCACCGCGTGCTTGCCATTGACTGGATCTGAGAGGAGAGCTGGCATAGCGCAAGGGAAGACGGCGAAGCTTGGTGGGCGGAGAACTGTCGTCAGCAGAGATGTCAATGCAGCGTAAGTGCGGTAGATTTGGTCTTTCGAACGTAGTGACTGCATCTGTTGGAATGAGTGAAGGAGATGCTGCGCGGCTTGCATTTTCAACTATGCTGTCCGAGGAACTGCGATTGCTGCGTCTTCGCTTGCTGGAAGAGGATCTATCTCGAAGCGGGTTAAGGTCGCAAGGTATCGGCACAATTACGAGATTAGTCGGACTCAGGTCTGGAGTTGACAGCGCTTCAAGACGAGAGAGAAATTTGGACTTGGACTTCCTAGGAGAAGACAATGGAGTTGGGCAATGACTAGTAAAGCCGCTGTCGATATCCCTGGAGAAGAGGCAGCTGCGACTTTTGCGCGGAGACTGAGGCGTCCGAGGTGATGCCCAGCCTTCGGTACTGGCAGTCTTCGTAGGAGACAGCGGCGGTGTGAGATAGCCGGACTGAGACGGAGATGCTTCGTCGCCAGTGTCGCTCATGTTGGAACAGCTTGTGTCAAGATGAGTGGACTGGAGGACTGAGCTGTGAGCTTCAGCGCATGTGAAGCTGTCTGAAGGAAAGGAGATAGGAGGCCGGAGACCGGGTGCTGCCTGGTGTCCCGGTGTTATTGCTGCTGGGTTAGTAATAGCAATGGCTGCTGAGGTTGCTTAGGATGCTCGGAGCATATATAGGGTTGGCAGATGCGGCTAGTGGTGACGGCAACCTTCCGCGAGGGATGACGGAGGGGCAGGGGCTCCATGCGTGTAGTGGGGCAACATTCCGCCGAGGCTGCAACTCGAGGAAGCAACGCTGAAGCCTCCGAGACAGCGCAGAAACATATGGCAAGCGTAAGTTAACCTTACAATCGCTCGGAAGATCCTTGCTGACAAGTGTAGCACGGTATATCGCGTGGGTCTGGCCCGGTTGTCCGCTCAGAAGAAGCACGGCAGAAGGAGCTGCAACAGATCACAAACTACAAAGATTTGGCGGATCTGGTGAACACAAAGGTATTGCAGCCAGGAGAAGCATTCATTGGATTCAGCTGACAGTCGCTTCTCAGGTTGCCGAGAAGCAATATACGATCGAAGTTCTGGGCCTAGTCACGAAACTCTTGAACGAGAATCCTGAATACTACACGATATGGAATCACCGAAGACGCGTCTTGATGGCTCTGGTGACCGCAGACACCCCCGAACAATCACCAGACGAACTCTTGCAGGGCGACCTGCAGCTCACATTTGCGCTATTACGAAAGTTCCCCAAATGCTATTGGATATGGAATCACAGAAACTGGCTGTTGCGCGAAGGCGAAGCGCTGATGGGCGCGGATGCAGCACGTAAGCTCTGGTCAGGAGAATTGCAACTCATAAACAAGATGCTACACGCAGACAGTCGCAACTTCCATGCTTGGGGCTACAGGCGATTTGTAGTGTCGCAGATCGAGCGTCTGACCGCATCCGATGACGTTTCCGCATCAGGGACAGCACAGAAGAGCCTGTCAGAATCTGAATTCGAGTACACGACCAAGATGATCAAGACCAATCTCTCCAACTTCTCCGCTTGGCACAACCGTAGCCAGCTTATCCCCAAGATCCTTCGCGAGCGCAACGCAGACGCTGAAGCGCGCCGTGCATTTCTCGACTCGGAACTAGCCCTGATTTGCGAAGCCATAAACACCGACCCCTTCGACCAGTCCATATGGTTCTATCACCAATACCTCCTCTCAATATTGTCTCCGTCATGTCCACCGGATGCACTTGTCGTCCAGGACCTGACCAACGGCGAGCGGCAAAAGTACTACGAGCACGAGATGGAGTACATCAGGGAGATATTGGAGGACGAGGCGGATTGCAAGTGGATATACGAAGCGCTGCTCGGGCTTGCAGAGGCATATCTGGAGGTAGATGCTGGGACCGGGTCGCTTATAACGAAGGATATGAGGTCGTGGCTAGACGAGCTAAAGCGTCTGGATCCGCTGCGGCGGGGACGATGGGACGATCTCGAGCGCAGGCTGAACCTATGAAATCCATTATGGTAGCATTCAAGGCTTGCTTTTGGGCTTCTCCACACTACTCGTTGCAGTCGCAGGCGCGGCTTCCGTCTTGTTGTCCTTCTTCCATGCCCAGAGCCCAAGCACGTTTGACCACGAGTTGTCGGCAGGCGCGGAGGCGACAGCTTCCTCTTTCTGAGCCTGTACTTGTGCGGAAGGTGGGGGTGCTACAGCACTCGATGCAACGGGGATGGGATTCGGGGTGCTGGAAGCATTTGCAGCGGCGAGTTCCCTGACACGAATGTTAGTGAAAGCGACAAAAGTACCTGTGGAGTCTGCGTACCGTTTGTACTCCTCCTCCATCCGTGCAATTCGCTGTTTCTTGAACTCTCCATCAAACGTAGCCACACCAATTGACACACCAACAATAGTCGCCAGCGCGACTGGAAGAATTCGTCCCGCCATTTTGTGTGTTTGTTGCTTAAAGTGACGGCGGCTGAGTTTGGCGTGTATGACGAAAGCACTCCCGCGGGCAAAAAGTTGAGCCCGCCGCCGTCGCCAGCACGCGCTAAGCGGAGCACGGGACGACGCGCCATGCCTTCAGCCATCACCCAAAACCTCACCCCGCCAGCATCCAACCGTGGAACGACATGCAGGCGCGTCCAAATGTCCAAATGGCGACAGAAAGGTTTTGTCCAGGACTCGGATGAAGAAGAAGACGAGTCTCAGCTTGAGAGTCAGGGTTCCGGGCAGAGTGTCGGCCTGAGTGGACGCGTCGAACGCGTCGAAGATGACCTCGTGCCGGTCCGACAGCATGAGGCACCCACGGAAGAGGTGCATGGAGTCGACCAAGAGGAGGGAGAAGAGAAGCATGCCGACGAAGGTATCAATGGGATAGGAAAGCAAGAGACGGGCATCGCCACGCCTACCAAACACACCTCGCCGAGACGCCCTACGCCATCTCCCTTCACGCCCAAATCGACGCGCAGTATAAGAAGAGAGCCCACCGAGAGCCCTGATCCGCTACTAGGCTCACCTACGCCGAAAAACCGACAGGCTGTACCACCTCCGTCGTCACAGCGCCTGGCATCCCCGATTCTCCAGCCAAGCTCTGCCGTGTCCATACCTCAACTCGACGACGGCTATGTTGTGCCCCTCTCCGATGCCTCGATTACCCTGATACAATCAACAGTCCCCGGGGAACCTAAAACCTCTACACATGCTTCAAGCATACTCAGAGAGTTCGGCATCGCGCCGTTGTCCGATGATTCCGACGATGATCTCTCAGATCCGCCCTCGGACCTGGAATCGCCCCCTCCTGCTTTCGCTGAGCCCCATCGACGTACGGCGGTCCAAGTTGTGATACCATCCGCAACGGCTCTACAAAGACAAATCGCCGATGATAGGGCAAGACGCGAATTTCGACAACGGAAGCCCATCCAAATGCACCCATATGCTTTGGAGGGTGAGATGTATCGGAGAGAAGTACAGAGCAGAGGCCTCAAGCCGGTGCGAAGGGAACGTTCACGTTCCCCTCAGGGTCATCACAGACAGCCAAACGATGAGTCGCAAGAACAGGAGTTCAATCCCGATCAAAGCCCTACAAGCAGCCCTCCCGAGGTCGAGATACCCGTCTCTACACCTGTGCTGCCACGTCCAAGAAAGGATCTCGTTCATCGGCCTACTTCTGGTCCTGCCAGACGTCCTCCTTCTACACAGCTCCGTCACCCTCATGCAGCCAAGCGTAGGAAGCCTAATTTCTCATCCACACAAGCGGCGGCGGCACCGACAAGCATTTTTGAAGACAGTGATATGCGACGCGATATTTGGTCGATACCTCCGAACTCGCCACCATACTCGAGCAGTCCGCCATTACATGGCAACACGTCAGCTCGCCGCCTGGGTATGTTGCGTGTAACGACCCCTGCTCCAAATTTGCCGACACCCTCAACTTCATCAGTCATGCAAGAAGATCCTCAGATACTGCATGGTTCAGACTCCGAACCGGCTCCGCGCAGTATACAGAGGTCTGGTGGAGAGTTGCGTCGGCCAACAAGGGTAGTGATAACGGACAGCTCATCCTCGGCTGCAGGCTCTGCTAGCGAGGCAGAGAAGAGCGACGATGAGATGCGAAATGTGGGCCGAAAGATCAAAGGAGTGTTGCCAGCGTCGTGGTTACGTTTCGATCGCCAGGCACAAGAGCGACGGAAGGCTCAGCAACGCGAGCGAGAGCGCGCGCGTAACAATGCAGCTGCTTCCCCCGAGCCGACAGCGCCCGTACGTGGAGTGGCCCAAAGAATCATGAGGCCTGCTGGCCGACCTCAACAGAGTTCAGCTTCTAACACGCCTACGCAAGCTCCCGTTGTCATTTCTGACGATTCAGACGATGAACCCAGGGCTTCTGACCCCCGGCCTTTGCAAAAGGTGCAAGACCCCTTGGCCGACGCCTCTGCGTTAGCTGCAATGTTTGACGATCGTTATGCCGACGACAACCTGTCCGACATGGAACACGACCGTCTACCTCTCCCTACGCTTGGTGGGGCTGGATCAAAGCGGAGAAAGCAAACCAAACTTACAGACGCTTTCGCGAAATCCAAGAAAGTCAGACTATCAGACGGTTTAGCAAAGAACGTTGCCACTGGAAAACGATCGTCTGGCGGTCAATCCTCAAACAGGAAGCATGGCCACTCCAAGAAATCACGCAGAACCCCACCGCCTGCTATGAGTGTCATAGA
>Ga0265780_10011278_pt1 | contig 10585 bp, 10 predicted proteins | sample P1T30metagenome_FD_192432 | JGI IMG/M metagenome (GOLD analysis project Ga0265780, IMG submission 192432) | Plant litter microbial communities from East Loma Ridge, Irvine, California - P1 T30 | ecosystem: Environmental > Terrestrial > Plant litter > Unclassified | place: USA: California... | reverse complement strand
GATGACGAAGCTCATCGAGCGCAACACGGCCATCCCGACCAAGCGCAGCGAGACCTTCACGACGGCCGACGACAACCAGCCGTCCGTCGCCATCCAGGTCTTCCAGGGTGAGCGCGAGTTCACCCGCGACAACAAGAACCTCGGCACCTTCGAGCTGACCGGCATCGCCCCGGCTCCCCGCGGCGTCCCGCAGATCGAGGTCACCTTCGACATCGACGCCAACGGCATCGTGCACGTGTCCGCCAAGGACAAGGGCACCGGCAAGGAGCAGTCGATGGTCATCTCGGGCGGATCGTCGCTCTCGAAGGACGACATCGACCGCATGGTCCGCGAGGCCGAGGAGCACGCCGCCGAGGACAAGGCGCGTCGCGAGGCCAACGAGGTGCGCAACAACGCCGAGCAGCTCGTCTACTCGATCGAGAAGCTGATCAAGGAGAACGACGACAAGCTGCCCGAGGACGTCAAGTCCGAGGTGCAGGCCGACGTCGACGCGCTCAAGACGGCTCTCGCCGGCGACGACGACTCCGCGATCAAGCCCGCCTTCGACAAGCTCAACGAGAGCCAGTCGAAGCTCGGCCAGGCCATCTACTCGCAGGGCCAGGCCGACCAGGCCGGCGCCGCGGGCGCGGCCGGTGCCGACGGCGCCCCTGCCGACGGCCAGGCCCAGGGCGACGACGAGGACATCGTCGACGCCGAGGTCGTGGACGACGACGACAACGACAAGAAGTAGAGGTCCCCATGGCAGACGAGCAGAACAGCACGCCTGACGAGCCGGTCGTCAACGACAAGCGTCGCATCGACCCGGAGACGGGCGAGCTGCGTCCCGAGCCGGCCGCCCCGTCCGAGGACGGCGGCACGGCCGACGTGACCGACCCCGACCAGCTGATCGAGGCCGAGGCCCCCGACGTCGAGGTGCCCGCGGGCGCCGAGGCGCCGGAGGGCGCGGCCGCGGCGGCCGCCGAGATGGCCGCCGAGGGCGAGGCCGAGGCGCTCAGCGCCGACGACGAGGCGATCCTCGACGAGGCGAGCCGCGACCTCGTGGCCGACATGCGCCAGGACATGCTCCGTGCGCAGGCCGAGCTGGTGAACTTCCGGAGGCGCGTCGAGCGTGACCGCGAGGCGAACCGCGAGGCCGTCGTCGCCGAGGTCGTCCGCTCGCTGCTCCCCGCGCTCGACGACCTGGCGCGGGCCGAGCAGCACGGCGACCTCGCCGAGGGGCCGATGGTCATCGTCGCGCAGAAGATCCGTGGCGGGCTCGACAAGTTCGGGCTCGTGCAGGTCGGCGAGAAGGGCGAGGTCTTCGACCCCACGATGCACGACGCGCTGGTCCAGCTGCCGAGCGCCGACGTCACGGTGAACACCGTGGCCGACGTCATCGAGCCGGGCTACAAGATCGGCGACCGTGTCATCCGCGCCGCCAAGGTCGCGGTGCACACGCCGCAGTAGCGGCATCCGCGACGCGAGTCGCGACGGGCGGTGGGCTCCTCGACGAGGGGCCCGCCGCCTCCCCCGTTCCCCGGTCTGCCGCTCAGAGCGGTGACCTCGATTCAAGAGAGGAGGTGCCGGATGGCAAGCCAGGACTGGTTCGACAAGGACTTCTACGCTGTTCTCGGTGTCTCCAAGGACGTCACCCCGGCTGAGCTCAAGAAGGTGTACCGCAAGCTCGCGCGGAAGTACCACCCCGACTCCAACCCGGGCGACGCCGCGGCCGAGGCGACGTTCAAGGAGGTCAGCGAGGCGCACTCGGTGCTCTCCGACCCCGAGCAGCGGCGCGAGTACGACCAGATCCGCGCGATGGGCTCCGGCGCGCGGTTCACGGCTGGCAGCGGCGGCCCCGGCGGCGGCGCAGGCGGCTTCGAGGACGTCTTCGGCGGCATGTTCGGCGGCCCCCAGCCCGGCGGGCGCCCGCAGTACCGCCAGCAGGGCGGCGCCGGCGGCGGCTTCGAGGACATCTTCGGCGGCATGTTCGGCGGCGCCGGTGGCGGCTTCGGCCAGACGAGCGGCGGCTACCGCGGCTTCGGCGGCCCGCAGAAGGGCCGTGACATGACGGCCACGACGACGCTCGACTTCCAGACCGCCGTGGTCGGCGAGACGATCTCGCTGCAGGGCGCGAACGGGCGGCCGATGAAGGTCCGCATCCCCGCGGGCGTGCACGACGGCCAGAAGATCCGTCTGCGCGGCAAGGGCGAGCCGAGCCCCGACGGCGGCGAGGGCGGCGACATGGTGCTGACCATCGCCGTGCGCAAGCACCCCGTCTTCGAGCTCGACGGCCAGAACCTCCGGCTCGACGTGCCCGTCACGTTCGCCGAGGCCGCCCTCGGCGCCACCATCGAGGTGCCCACGCTCGGCGGCGAGCCCGTGCGGCTCCGCGTCGCGCCCGGCACCCCGTCGGGTCGCGTGCTGCGCGTGAAGGGCCGCGGCGTCGTCACCAAGGCCGGCACGGGCGACCTGCTCGCCACGGTCCAGGTGGCCGTGCCCTCGCACCTCAGCGACAAGGCGAAGGAGGCGGTCGAGGCCCTGGCCGCGGCGCTCCCGGCCGAGAACCCCCGCGACGACCTCATCGTCAGGGCCCGCGCGCAGGCGTGACGTGATGGACGAGAACTCCCCCCTCTTCGCCATCGCGACGGCCGCCGAGCTCGCGGGCATGCACGCCCAGACCCTGCGGCAGTACGACAGGCTCGGCCTCGTCGTGCCGCAGCGCACGGCGGGCAAGTCGCGTCGGTACTCGATGCGCGACGTGGTCCAGCTGCGCGAGATCGGCCGGCTCGGCGGCGAGGGGGTCTCGCTCGAGGGGATCAAGCGGATCCTCGAGCTCGAGAACCAGGTCACCGCCCTGCAGTCCCGCGTACGTGAGCTCGAACGGGCCCTCGCCGACGAGATGGTGAACCGGCCGGGCACCCGGGTCTTCGCCGCCGGCGAGAGCGGCGTCGTGCCGCTCCGCCACGGCACGCGGCCCTCGCGCCAGACCTCCGTCGTCGTCTGGCGTCCGCAGCGCTAGGCCGCGCGCGGCGGTCACGACTAGCGTGGTCGGGTGATCGACCCCGACATCCTCCGCCGCTGGCCCGACGTCGAGGCCCCCGAGCTGCTGGCGCACGACGCGACCGACCGGCTGCTCCTCGACGAGGCCGCCCCGCGCCTCCTCGACGTCCCCGACGTCGTCGTGATCGGCGACCGGTACGGCGCCCTCGCGCTGGGCGCCCTCTCCGCCGGCGCCGCCTCCGTGCGGGTGCACCAGGACGCCCTCTCCGGGGAGCGCGCCCTCGACGCCAACGCCGCCAGGGTCGACGTGCCCCTCGACACCGTCACGCACCACGAGCTCGAGCCCGCCCTCGTCGCGGGTGCGCGGCTCGTCCTGCTGCAGCTGCCGCGCTCGCTCGACGCCCTCGACGAGATCGCCGCCCTCGTGGCGGCGCACGCCGCGCCCGACGTCGTGCTCGTCGCCGGCGGGCGGGTGAAGCACATGACCCGTGCCATGAACGACGTGCTCGGCCGTCACTTCGACCAGGTCCAGGCCGGGCTCGCCCGGCAGAAGTCCCGGCTGCTCACGGCCTCCGGTCCGCGCCAGGGCGGCTCGGCGCCGTGGCCCCGGTCGCAGCGGCACGACGACCTCGGGCTCACCGTGGTCGCCCACGGCGCCGTCTTCGCCGGGTCGGGCGTCGACATCGGCACGCGTCAGCTGCTCGACGTGCTCGACCGCATGCCCGAGGCGGCCTCCGTCGTCGACCTCGGCTGCGGCACGGGCCTGCTCGCCGTCGAGTACGCGCGCCGCGTCCCGTCGAGCCGGGTCGTCGCGACCGACCAGTCGTCCGCCGCCGTCGCCTCGGCCCGCGCGACGATCGCCGCCGCCGGGCTCTCCGAGCGGGTGGAGGTGCGGCGTGCGGACGCGGGCGACTCGCTGCCCGAGGGCTCCGCCGACCTGGTGCTGCTCAACCCGCCGTTCCACGTGGGCGCGACCGTGCACGCGGCCGTCGCGCAGGTGCTCTTCGACGCGGCCGCCCGGTTGCTGCGTCCCGGCGGGGAGCTCTGGACCGTCTACAACTCGTCCCTCGGACACCGCCCTGCCCTCGAGCGGACCGTCGGGCCGACCCGCCAGGTGACGCGGTCGCCGAAGTTCACGGTGACGGCGAGCACGCGCCGCTGACCGAGCACGCGCCGTCGACCGGGACGGGTCGCCGCCGGGTCGGCCCTCAGCCGACGTCGTCGATGCGCAGCGACGCGTCGAGGTAGGCGAGCAGCGCGAGGGCGTACGCGGTCTCGGCGTCGCCGGCGACGTGCCGTTCGTCGCCCTCGACCGTGGCGCCCGGCCGCAGCAGCACGGTCCAGCCGATGTGCTCGTCGCCGTCGGCCTCGTGCACGAGCGACACGAAGGCGGGGCCGAGCAACGTGCGCAGCTGGTCCTCGCGGGGCAGCCACAGGGAGTCGTCGGCCGCGACGGAGTCGAGCGCCCACTCGGTCGTGCCGTTGAAGCCGAGCTCGGTGCCGGTGGGGTAGTGGTGGGCCTCGATCGTCATGTCGCTGAGGGTGAAGACGTCGAGCGGCTCGTCGTCGCCGGCGAGGCTCTCGACCACGAAGCGGTCTCCGGAGGCGGGGCGCCACCGGAGGCCGGCGGTGCGCAGACGGCGGGCGAGGTCGACGGTGATCATGCCCTCATCGTGCGCCCGTCGCCTCCGCGATCGCTCGACGCGGAGGACAGCTGGCCGCCGTGTCTTGCGCTGCGCCTCCGTCGGCGTAAACTTGAGCCAGCTCCACTCAGGTTTCGAGAAAGGCACATCCATGGCGAACATGCAGGGCGCTCCGGCCTCCACCGAGAAGCAGAAGAGCGCGCTCGAGAAGTACGGCGTCGACCTCACCGCCATCGCCCGCAGCGGCGCCCTCGATCCCGTCATCGGCCGCGACGCCGAGATCCGCCGCATCAGCCAGGTGCTCACGCGCCGCACCAAGAACAACCCCGTGCTCATCGGCGAGCCCGGCGTCGGCAAGACCGCCGTCGTCGAGGGGCTCGCCCAGCGCATCGTCGCCGGCGACGTCGCCGACAGCCTCAAGGACAAGCGCCTGATCAGCCTCGACCTGGCGGCCCTCGTCGCCGGCGCCAAGTACCGCGGCGAGTTCGAGGAGCGCCTCAAGGACGTCCTCAAGGAGATCACGAAGAGCGACGGCCAGGTCATCACCTTCATCGACGAGCTGCACACGCTCATGGGCGCGGGCGGCGGCGAGGGCTCGGTCGCCGCGTCCAACATGCTCAAGCCGATGCTCGCCCGCGGCGAGCTGCGCCTCATCGGCGCGACCACCCTCGACGAGTACCGCCAGTACATCGAGAAGGACGCCGCTCTCGAGCGTCGGTTCCAGCAGGTCTACGTCGGCGAGCCCAGCGTCGAGGACACCGTGGCGATCCTCCGCGGCCTCAAGGAGAGGTACGAGGCGCACCACGGCGTGACCATCACCGACGGCGCCCTCGTGGCCGCCGCCTCCTTGTCGAACCGCTACATCCCGAGCCGGCAGCTGCCCGACAAGGCGATCGACCTCGTCGACGAGGCCGGTTCGCGCCTCAAGATGGAGATCGACTCGTCGCCGGTCGAGCTCGACCAGCTCTACCGCGGGCTCGTGCGCCTGCAGATCGAGGAGCTCGCGCTCAAGAAGGAGTCCGACGACGCCTCGCTGGCGCGCCTCGCGACCCTGCGCGAGACCATCGCCGAGCGGCAGGCCGCCTACGACGAGCTCGACGCCCGGTGGCAGGCCGAGAAGGCCGCGCTGCAGGGCATCGGCACGCTGCGCAGCGACCTCAACGAGGCCCGCATCGACGCCGACCGCGCCCTGCGCGAGGGCCGCTACGAGGACGCGGCGCGCATCAGCTACGAGCGCATCCCCGACATCGAGAAGCGCCTCGCCGACGCCGAGTCGTTCGAGAAGTCCGACGAGCGACTCGTCAGCGACAGCGTCACCGACTCCGACATCGCCGAGGTCGTCGCCGCCTGGACGGGCATCCCCGTCGGTCGGCTGCTCAGCGGCGAGACCGAGAAGCTGCTGAACCTCGAGAGCGAGCTCGGGAGGCGCCTCATCGGCCAGAAGAAGGCGGTCAAGGCCGTCAGCGAGGCCGTCCGGCGCACCCGTGCGGGCATCAGCGACCCCGACCGCCCGACCGGCTCGTTCCTGTTCCTCGGCCCCACCGGCGTCGGCAAGACCGAGCTCGCCAAGGCCCTCGCCGACTTCCTCTTCGACGACGAGAAGGCCCTCGTGCGCATCGACATGAGCGAGTACGGCGAGAAGCACAGCGTGTCCCGCCTCGTGGGCGCGCCTCCCGGCTACGTCGGCTACGAGGCCGGCGGCCAGCTGACCGAGGCCGTCCGCCGACGCCCCTACAGCGTCGTGCTCATGGACGAGGTCGAGAAGGCCCACCCCGAGGTCTTCGACGTCCTGCTGCAGGTGCTCGACGACGGTCGGCTCACCGACGGGCAAGGCCGCACGGTCGACTTCCGCAACACGATCCTCGTGCTGACGTCGAACCTCGGCTCGCAGGTCATCACCGACCCGGCGCTGAGCGACCCGGAGAAGGAGGAGCTCGTGCAGGGGCTCGTCCGCCAGGCGTTCAAGCCCGAGTTCGTCAACCGGCTCGACGACATCGTCGTGTTCTCGACCCTCTCGACCGGCGACCTCGGCCAGATCGTGTCGCTCTACGTCGACCGCCTCGGGCGCCGCCTCGCCGACCGTCGCCTCTCTCTGGCGGTCACTCCCGACGCCAGGGCGTGGCTCGGCGAACGCGGCTACGACCCCGTCTACGGCGCCCGCCCGCTGCGGCGCCTGATGCAGCGCCAGATCGACGACCAGCTGGCGATGGCCCTGCTCGGCGGCTCCGTCGTCGACGGCGACACCGTGCTCGTCGACGTGGCGCCCGACGGCGACTCGCTCGTCGTCACGAGCCAGGTGGTCGACGAGCCGTCCGCCGAGACCCTCGACGACCTCGACTGAGCCGGAGGGCCACGGCCTGCGGGACGGCCCCCACGGGCGGCCGAGCGGCAGACTGGACGACATGCGCACCTGGGTGAAGATCTGCGGCCTGTCCACGCCCGAGACCGTCGACGCGGCGGTCGAGGCGGGGGCGGACGCCGTCGGCTTCGTCCTCGCGCCCGGCAGCCCGCGCACGGTCGACGCGGCCACGGCGGCCGCCCTGCGGGCGCGGGTGCCGGAGGGCGTCGAGACCGTCGGCGTGTTCCGGGGCCAGGGCGTCGACGAGGTGCTCGACCTGGCCCGCGCCTCCGGGGTCTCGACCGTGCAGCTGCACGGCGACGAGTCGCCCGCCGACGTCGCGGTCGTGCAGGCTGCCGGCTTCCGCGTGGTGCGCGCGGTGAGCGCGTCCCGCTACGCGGCCGAGGCCGAGGAGGAGCGGGTCGCGTTCGGTGAGGACGCCCTGCTCCTCGACGCGGTCGACCCCGGTGCCGGCGCCGTGTTCGACGCCGCGCCCCTGCTCGCCGCCCCGCCGACCCGCGACTGGCTGCTCGCCGGGGGCCTGACGCCCGACACCGTCGCGGGCCTGCTCGGGTCGCTGCGGTCGGCCGGGGCCGTCGGAGTCGACGTCAGCTCGGGCGTCGAGTCGTCGCGGGGCGTCAAGGACGTCGGCCTGGTCGCCGACTTCGTCGCGGCGGCGCGGGGCGCGTAGCCGCCGGGCCGCTGCTCGACGGGCGGGCCCCTCTCGGGTCAGCCGAGCAGCGCCCGCAGGTCGGCCACGAGGCGGTCGACGTGCTCCTCGGTCGTGTCGAACGAGCACATGAGCCGGACCTCTCCGGTCTGGCGGTTCCAGTCGTAGAAGTGGTGCACGGCGCGGAGCGGCTCCACGGCCTGGGGCGGCAGCACGACGAAGACGGCGTTCGCGTCGACGGGCTGCGTGACGACGACGCCCGGCAGCTCGGCCAGCGCGTCGGCGAGGCGAACGGCCATCGCGTTCGCCCGCCGGGCCGAGCGCAGCCAGAGGTCGTCCTCGAACATCGCGAGGAACTGCGCCGAGACGAAGCGCATCTTCGAGACGAGCTGCGCGTCCATCTTGCGGAGGAAGACCAGGCCGGCCCGCGCCTCCTCGGTGAAGGTGACGACGCTCTCTCCGAGCACGAGCCCGTTCTTGGTGCCGCCGAGCGAGACGCTGTCGACGCCCGCGTCGCGCGTGATCGCCCGGAGGGGCACGCCGAGCGAGGCGGCGGCGTTGGCGAGGCGGGCGCCGTCGAGGTGCACGGCCATGCCGTGGGCGTGCGCGTGGTCCGTGATCGCCCGCAGCTCGTCGGGCGTGTAGACGGTCCCGAGCTCGGTGCTCTGCGTCACCGTCACGGCGAGGGGCTGCGGGCGCTGCTGGTCGCCCCAGCCGTGGGCCTGCCGGTCGATCAGCTCGGGCGTCAGCTTGCCGTCGGGGGTCGGGACGGTGAGCAGCTTGATGCCGCCGAGGCGCTCGGGGGCGCCGCCCTCGTCGGTGTAGACGTGCGCCGTCGTCGCGCAGATCACGGCGCCCCAGCGGGGCACCAGGGCCTGCAGGGCGGCGACGTTGCCGCCGGTGCCGGTGAGCACCGGGTCGATCGAGGTGCCCTCGCCGAAGACCTCGACGACCACCTCGGAGAGGCGTCGCGTGTAGGGGTCGGCGCCGTAGGAGCCGACGTGGCCGCCGTTCGCGTCGATCATCGCCTGCAGCACCTCGGGGTGCGCACCCGCGTAGTTGTCGGAGGCGAACGAGTGGGCAGCGGGGTCGTGGAGTCGCGTCACCCCACCATCTTGCCGTGCGCGGCTGGCGCCCCGGTCCTCTCCACCGGGCCTCGACCGACCTTGTGACATGTGCATGTCACACGTAGGGTGGGTGCAGCAGTGCAGCTCTGCCCGTCGGCGGTGCGCGCCGCGCCCGCCCTGCCCGAGAGGTCCGACATGTACTTCGCCCACTCGCCCAAGCTCGTCATCACCGGGGCGTCGTCGTCGCTCCGTGAGACGGGCGACCGTGCGGCGGCCCTCGGGGCCGAGGTCGTCGTCGTGGGTCCGGCTCCCGAGGGCGATCCCGGCGCCCCGGTGGGCGACCTCGACGGCTTCGACGTCGCCGTCGTGGGCGTGGCCGACCGGGCCGCTGCCGCCGGCGAGGTGGCCCGCGCCGCCCGGGTGCTCGGGCCGGGCCTCCGCCGCGGCGCGCTCGTCGTGGTCACCGGCGACGAGCACGTCGACGCCGACGGCAGCCGCCTCGCGCTGGCCCTGGCCGCGTTCTCGGGGCTCCAGCCGGGCGCGCAGTTCGACGTCGTCGGCGTCGACCACGGCGTGGTGGCCTGGCAGACCGGTGCCGAGGGCGCCGCCACCGCGCGCTACCTGCTCGGGCGGCTCGGCCTCGGCGCGGGCTCGCCCCCGGCCTGACCGACGCCCGTCCCGGCTCGGCCGACGCCCGTCCCTCACCCCGACCGGCCGTGCGCTCCGCCGGGGCGGTCGCCCGTCGTCGGGGGCCTGCACCAGGATGGTCACATGGGCGGAGTGCTGATCGGGTTCGGGATCATCGGGGTGATCATCGCCGCCGGCTGGGTCGTGGGGCGCATCGACCTGCTCGGGCCCACCGGGCACCAGGTGCTGTCGCGGCTCGTGTTCTTCGTGCTGACGCCCTGCCTGCTCTTCTCGACCATCTCGCGGGCCGACGTGCACGTGCTGTTCTCCGACCTCCTCGTCGTCTCGGCCCTCGCCTCCCTCGCGGCCGCCGTCGTCTCGGTGGTGCTGCTCAAGGTCGTCCTGCGGCGCTCGGCCGCCGAGACGACCATCGGCACGATGGGCGGCGCCTACGTGAACGCGAACAACATCGGTCTGCCCGTCGCCACGTACGTGCTCGGCAGCGCCACCTTCGTCGCTCCCGTGCTGCTGTACCAGCTGCTCGTCATCACGCCGATCGTGCTCTCGGTGATGGACACCGTCACGAACCGCGGCAGCAGCCTCGGCCGTGCCGTCCTGCGGCCCTTCACCAACCCGCTGCTCATCGCCTCCGCGCTGGGCGTGCTGCTCGCCGTGCTCGACGTCGAGGTGCCCGACCCCGTCATGCAGCCGCTGCTGCTCGTCGGCGGCGCGGCCGTCCCCGTCGTGCTCCTCTCGTTCGGCATGTCGCTCTCGGGGTCGAAGCCCCTGCAGGCCCGCGAGGGGCGGGCCGACATCGCGATCGCCACGGTCCTCAAGCTCGTCGTCATGCCGCTCGTCGCCTGGCTGCTCGGCGCCTTCGTCTTCGACCTGGGGCACGACCAGCTCTTCGTCGCGGTCGTGCTCGCCGGACTGCCCAGCGCGCAGAACGTCTTCAACTACGCGCAGCGGTACCAGACGGGCGTCGTCGTCGCGCGCGACACCGTGCTCGTGACGACCATCGGGTCGGTGCCCCTGCTGGTGCTGGTGGCGGCGCTGCTCAAGTAGGAGGCGCCTCCTCGGCCCTGCGGGAGCGCTCGCGTCGAGCTCTCGCCGGTCGGGTCAGAAGATCATTGGGCGGTCGTCGTCGAGCTCGGTGTCGAGGTCGAGGTCGACGACCACCGGCACGTGGTCGCTCGGCGCGTCGCCCTTGCGCTCGTCGCGGTGGATCGCCGCGTCGGTGACGAGGTCGGCGAAGGGCTGC
>Ga0265780_10011276_pt1 | contig 10588 bp, 8 predicted proteins | sample P1T30metagenome_FD_192432 | JGI IMG/M metagenome (GOLD analysis project Ga0265780, IMG submission 192432) | Plant litter microbial communities from East Loma Ridge, Irvine, California - P1 T30 | ecosystem: Environmental > Terrestrial > Plant litter > Unclassified | place: USA: California... | reverse complement strand
AGAAGGGCATCAACCCCGGCAACGTGATGCTGGCGCCGGGCGACGTGGTGCGCGTGCATTCGCGCGACGAAAGCAAGGTCTTCGTGTCGGGCGAGGTCGTCACCCCGCGCGCGCTCACCATGCACAACGGCCGCCTCACCCTCAACGAAGCGCTCGGCGAGACCGGCGGGGTCAGCCCCCTGAGCGGCGACGCGCGCCAGATCTATGTCGTGCGCAAGACGCCCGAGCGCACCCGCGTGTTCCAGCTCGACGCCCGCGTCACCGGCTCGCTGGCCATGGCCGAGTCCTTCGAGCTGCGCCCGAAGGACGTGGTCTACGTGGCAGCCTCGCCGCTGGCCAACTGGAACCGCCACCTGAGCCTGCTGTTCCCGGGTGCGCTGACCAACGCGGTCGGCGTCAGCACCCGGCCCTGACGCTGTCCGCGCTCATTGGTAAAAATTCGGAGAACAACATGACCAAACCCGCCGACAGCCATTCCCTGGCCCACGTCAGCCACAGCCCACCCATTCTCAGCGTGCCCTTCGATCCGCGCCCGCCCGTCAGCGCAACCGACGAGCCGACCGTCGACCTCAAGGGCCACTTCAACACCCTGTACGACAGCCGCTGGCTGATCGGCGGCATCACCGCGCTGATCACCCTGCTGGCGGTGCTGTACGCCCTGGTGGCCAAGCCCGTCTACGAGGCCAACCTCATGATCCACGTCGAGGAGGAAAGCCCGAACGCCTCGAAGAACATCCTGAGCGAAGCGTCCTCGCTGTTCGAGACCAAGAAGGCGGCGATCGCCGAGATGGAGCTGCTGCGTTCGCGCATGGTGGTGTCGCAGGCGGTCGACAACCTGCAGCTGTATATCGAAGTGCAGCCGAAATACTTCCCGGTGGTCGGCTACTGGTTCGCCACCCAGAACAACGGCGCGCTTGCCACGCCCGGCCTGTTCGGCTACGGCGGCTATGTCTGGGGCGGCGAAAAGGCCGAGGTCTCGGTGTTCGACGTCCCCGAATCCTGGCTCAACCGCGAATTCACGCTGACCGCGCGCGGCGTCAACCGCTACCATTTCTCGGGCGGCGGCCAGCGCGTCGCCTTCGAGGGCACCGTCGGCCAGCGCTACCGCGTGCCCACGCCCGACGGCACCGTCGAAATCAAGGTCGACCGCATGGTTGCCAATCCGGGCGCGCGTTTTCGCCTGAAGCGCAAGTCGCGCCTGGGCACCATCCAGGCCATCCAGACCGCGATGGTCATCACCGAGCAGGGCAAGCAGTCCGGCGTCATCGAGGTCAAGCTGCAGGGCGAGAACGCCAAGCGCATCAACGCGCTGCTGAGCGAGATCGGGCGCGAATACATGCGCCAGAACCTGGCGCGCAAGACCGAGGAAGCGGAAAAATCGCTGGCTTTCCTGAACAAGCAGTTGCCGATCCTGAAGCGCCAGCTCGAACAGTCCGAAGACCGCTACAACCAGTTCCGCAACTCGCACGGCACCGTCGACCTGCGCGAGGAAGCACGCGTCAGCCTGGCCCAGGCCACGGCGGCACGTGCGCGCCGGATCGAGCTGATGCAAAAGAAAACCGAGCTGCTGGCGCGCTTTACCGAAGACCACCCGATCGTCGCCGCCGTCAACCGCCAGCGCAAGGAAGTCGACGCCGAGATCGAGGCGATTGCCGCGCGCATCCGCACGCTGCCCGTGCTCGAACAGGACGAAGCGCGCCTGACGCGCGACATCAAGGTCAATACCGACCTCTACACGGCACTCTCGAACACGGCCCAGCAGCTGCGCCTGATTTCCGTCGGCCGCGTGAGCAACGTGCGCCTGGTCGACGCGCCGATTGCGCCCGAGCGTCCGCTCAAGCCGAACCGGCCGCTGATCGTGGCGCTGGCGGTGATCACCGGGCTGTTCCTCGGCACGCTGCTGGCCTTTGCACGCAAGGCCATGAAGGGCGGCATCGACGACCCGCAGAAGATCGAGCAACTGCTGAATGCGCGCGTGGTGTATGCCACCATCCCGCACAGCGGCAACCAGGACAAGCTGCTGCGCAAGGCGCGCGGCGATGGCGGTGCGCTGCCGCTGCTGGCCCAGATCCTGCCGGAAGACCCGGCCGTCGAAAGCCTGCGCAGCTTCCGCGCCGCGCTGCTGTTCTCGATGCCGCACTTCAAGAACAACATCGTGATGTTCGCCGGTCCGACGCGCGACATCGGCAAATCCTTCGTCGCCGCGAACTTCGCCGCCGTGATGGCCGCCAGCGGCAAGCGTGTGCTGCTGATCGACGCCGACCTGCGCAACGGCCACCTGCACCGTTACTTCGGCGTGGCGCGCGAGCGGGGGCTATCGCGCTCGATCATCGGCTCGATGCCGGTCGAGGACATCATCCACCACGACGTGATGGAAAACCTCGACTTCATCCCGACCGGGGAACTGCCGCCGAACCGCTCCGAATTCCTGCTGCACCTGAATTTCGGCGCGCTGCTCGAATCGGTGAGCAAGCAATACGACCTGGTGCTGCTCGACCCGCCGCCGCTGCTGGCCGTGGCCGACGCCCTGATCATCGGCGCGCATGCCGGCGCCGTGTTCATCGTGGCGCGTGCCGGCGTGACCACCGAAGGGCAGATCAACGAGTCGGTCAAGCGCCTCAACCACGCCGGCATCTCGCCGCAGGGCGTGCTGTTCAACGACATGGCGCTGCGGCTCGGCGCCAGTGCCGCCCAGTATGGCGCGGCGACGGCGCAGATCGGTTACGTCGCCTGATCGAAAAGGGGCAGGCGCGGGCGCTGGCTGGCATCAGCCGGCGCCTCCCGCGCAGGTTTGTTCTCCGCGCTCTGTTCTCCGGGGCGCGATGTGCAGCTGCGGTCTTGACTGCTTCTGACTGCGCAAGCTTTCGAACAGCAAACCATCCAGCAGCAGACCTTCCAGCGGCAGACCTTCAGCAGCAGACCTTCCAGCAGCGAGCGTTCGCGCAGCAAACCGTCGAGTCGCACGCTCCCGCATCTCAAGTGTGCGCGTCTTCAGCTCTTGAGTCCCAAACCGTTGGGGGGTAGACCGCCATATCCCGTGTCCCCGAATCTCAGGCCTCGCTCTCAAGCATCGATTCTCATGCCATCCAACAGGTTTCAGGCGACCGCTACCACAGCCGGCCGCCTTCCGCTTCGTACGGACTAACTGAAAAAATGGAAGCGCTGCGGTCTGCAGAAATGACGGCGCCGGCATCGACAGCACGGCAGAGGGCGGAACAGGAAAAGCACACCCGTCCCGAAGGACAAGGTGTGCCTGGCGATCAGGCCTTATTTCGGGAAGAGCATGGGTTTCGCCACAGCTTTTCCTTGCGGTTGCAGCAGCAGGCGCTTGGCCAGGCGGCGGACCCGGTAGGTGTTGCGTTCGAATACCAGGTAGGAGAGCCAGGCCGACAGCATGAGGATGCCCAGCACGCCGAAGTAGATCGCGAAGTCAGGCATGCTGGCCGGATCGAGCTTTTCGCGGCCGAACCGGGTCAGGCCGATGTGCTGGATCAGGTCGATCATCGGCACGTGGAGGACGTAGAGCGTGAACGAAAATTCAGACAAGTGCTTGCCCACGGTGCCGAGGCGGCGCATGAAGGCCGAGTTGCGGTCGATCGGCGCATGCATCGAGGCCAGGAGCAGCACGATCGGCAAGGTGCAGACCAGGTCCTGGCCAAACGACTCAGGGAGGATGTCGTCATTGACGCCGGTGAGCCGGTAGTACACCGAGACAGCCAAGGCAATGGCCAGCACGACCATGCGGGTGCCGAAGCTGCAATCGATGCGGATGCGCGAGAAGGCGGCGCCCAGCAGCCAGATGCCGAAGTACAGCGTCATCACGTAGGGCAGGAAAGCGACCGTCAGGGCCAGCGCGGCCGCCGCTGCCAACGGACGCAGGACGCCGCGGCCGGTGAACACCAGCACCAGCAGCGGGAACTGGATGTAGTACCAGGTTTCATTGGCCAGGCTCCACAGCGGATAATTGCCGCCGAACTTGTCGACGACGATGGTCTGCAGGCCGAGCAGGTTGCCGACAAAGGCGGCGGCCGAGAACTCGTCCGAGGCGCCCAGCCCCGAGGGCTCGGGGGTGATCGTGCCGATGATCAATCCGATGCCAAGCATCATGACCAGCATCGGCAGCAGGACGGTCCAGAGGCGCGTTACGCGGTCGATCGCGTACGAGCGCAGGGCCTGGGGCTTGCCGATCTTGTCGAGCAGGCTGCCGCCAACCAGCCAGCCGCTGATCAGGAAGAAGACCATCACGGCCTGGTGGGCGAAGCCCGTGAAGAAGGCCAGTCCCATGTACGCCAGCCCCGGCTCTTCGAGTCCGCGCAGGCCGGGATAGATCTCGGCGCGCAGGTGGGCCGCTGCGACCTGCAGCGAAGCGAGCCCGCGCAGCAGGTTCATCAGCAGCGACTGCATCGTGTTGTCGTTCAGCTGGCTCTGTCGCAGACAGTGAAAGCTAGGCATGGACATGATAATTCTCCTCGAAAGTAAGTGGCGGATCGACTACATGCAGTGCGCTTGCGGGACAGCAAATCCAGGGCAGCGAATGCAGGACGGCGGTTGCGAACAGCAATGACGGTGCGGCCACGACACAGGCAGGGACGGCTCAGCTGCAGCTGTCCCAGGAGAATGGGCGCGCGTTGCCCGACAGGGCCATGGCGACCTTGATCATCCAGTACCCAACCTGCGCCCTTTGCATCATCCAGGCCACCCCGGCAAACGCGACCAGGGCGCAGGCCAGGCCGGCCCAGGGGCGCGGCGCCGGCCGCGGGCCCATGAGGCGGACCGCGGCGAGGCTGGCGGCACTCCCGATCAGCCAGCCGGCCCAGGCTTCGGCCGGGCTGTGTTCTCCAGCAAGGACGAGCAGTCCGGCCACCAGCGCGCCCAGCACGAGGCCGCAGACGACGCCGGCACGGCGCAGCCGCTCGCGGCCATCCCGGAGCAGCAGGTAGAACAGGGTGGGAAAGACGACGCTGACGCCGGCCGCATGGCCGCTTGGGGCCTTGAAGTCCAGCGCTGGCAGGCCGGTGCCCCAGCCAAGGAAAGCCAGCTTGGCGGCGCCGACCAGGGCCAGCGCCAGCACGAACAGGGCACTCCATGCCGCAGCCGCGCGCCAGTCGCGGGCGCCGAGCAAGCCGGCCGCCATGGCGCTGGCCAGCGGCAGCGTCAGCGTCAGGTCCCCGAGTTCGAAGAGTTGGGTCCAGGTCATCGCGCACCCATCAGTGTGCAAGCGCGTCCAGCGTTCGGAAGATGATGCGCAGATCGCCCCAGAACGACCGTTCGCGTACGTACTGGACGTAGTAGCCGAGCTTGGTCGGCAGGATGGTCTCGATGTAGGCGCGTTCCGGATCGGCGGCCTGGCCGAGGATGCTGCTTTCGTCCTTGTACAGGATGGCGGCCAGGTCGGTGACGCCGGGCTGGACCGACAGCACCAGGTCGCGCACGGCCGGTGGATAGCAGGCGACATAGCGCGGTACTTCGGGACGCGGTCCGACCAGACTCATCGAGCCGCCGATGACGTTGAACAGCTGCGGCAGTTCGTCGAGCTTGTACTTGCGCAGGAAGTGGCCGGCGCGGGTGATGCGCGGGTCGCGCCCCACGGTCAGCTGGCGCTGCTGATCGGGGTGGGCATGGTCCCCGGCCGCCATGGTGCGGAACTTCAGGATCTCGAACAGCCGGCCGCCGCGCCCGACCCGCGCCTGGCGAAACAGCACCGGTCCGCGCGAATCAAATTTGACCCAGAGCGCAATCGCGGCCAGCAGCGGCAGCAGCAGGACCACGCCTGCGCTGGCCGCCACCAGGTCGAAGAGGCGCTTGCTCATGACAGCAGCGCCCGCAGCGCCGCGATCACGCGGTCCTGGTCGGTATCTCGCATGCGCGTGTACAGCGGCAGCGTCAGCATCTTCTCGTAGGCGGCTTCGGCCACCGGGAAGGCCGCCGGGCTGGACGCGCAGTTGTCGCGCCAGTAGGGCTGGCGGTGCAGCGGGATGAAGTGCACGCTGGTGCCGATGCCCAGCTGCGACAGGCGCTGGATCAGCTCGTCGCGCGCCAGCGGTGCATCCGCGCGCAGGCGCACCACGTACAGGTGCCAGGCGTGGCTGCTGTCGCCGGATGGGCGCGGCGGCAGGACCAGGGGCAGCCCGGCCAGCGCCGCATCGTAGCGCGCCGCCAGCTCTTGGCGCCGCGCCAGGAAACGCTCGATCTTGCGCAGTTGCTCGATGCCCATGGCCGAGGCAATGTCGGTGAGGTTGTACTTGAAGCCGGCGGCAACGACTTCGTAGAACCAGGCGGGCGTCTTGGAGACGTAGCGGTCGAAGGCGTCCTGGCTGATGCCGTGCAGGCGCATCAGGCGGATGCGGCGCGCCAGTTCCGGGTCGCGCACGATCACCATGCCGCCTTCGCCGGTGGTCATGGTCTTGTTGGCGTAGAAGCTGAAAACGGTGATGTCGCTGTCGAGGGTGCCGACCAGGCGGCCCTGGTAGCGGGTGGGAAAGGCGTGTGCCGCGTCCTCGACCACGCGCAGGCCGTGCGTGCGCGCGATCGCCAACAGCTCGTCCATGGCGCAGGCCATGCCGGCGTAGTGGACCGGGATGATGGCGCGGGTGCGCGGCGTGATCGCGGCTTGCACCGCGGCGGGCGACATGTTCAGGCTCAGCGGGTCGACGTCGACCAGCACCGGCTGCGCGCCGAGGTAGCGCACCACCTCGGCGGTCGCGGTAAAGGTAAGGGTCGGCACGATGACTTCGTCGCCCGGCCCGATGCCGAGCGCCTCGAGCGCCAGGTGCAGGCCGGCCGTGGCCGAGTTCACGGAAATGGCCTGGACCCCGGCGCCGAGGTAGTCGGCAAAGGCCGCCTCGAAGCGGCGCGTGGCGGGCCCGGTCGTGACCCAGCCGGAACGCAGGCAGTCGACGACGGCGGCGATTTCTTCTTCGCCGATGTCGGGCAGGGCGAAGGGCAGGAAAGGCTGCGCGCCGGGCGCTGGCGTGGCAGGAGCGTCGGCCATCGTGGCAGGGGCGGCGTGGGCGCCAGGCGTGGCGTTCAGTTGGTGGTCATCCATGTTGTAGGTCTCCTGCGCAGGCGTTCAGGAAGCGTTGTCCGAGGACGGGATAGGTGAGGTTGGCGAGGGCGTGGCGCTGGCCGCGCAAGCCCATCGCTTCGCGCTCCGCGGCGCTTGTTTCCATCAGGCGCACGACGGCATCGGCCAGCGCCTGCGGATCTTCGGGGGCCACCGTCAGGCCGCAGGCGGCTTCGGCGACCGGATCGTTGCCGGCCTCGACCGCGTGGACGATGGGACGGGCGGCCATCATGTAGTCGATCAGCTTGTTCGGCGCGATGCCGTAGCGGTACAGGGGCTGGCGCTTCCAGCCGATGTAGGCGAGGTCGAAGCGGCGCAGCAGGGCCGGCACCTGGCGCTTGGGGACCGGGTCGAGGAAGTAGACGTTGTCGAGGGCCAGGGCGCGCGCGCGCAGGCGCAGGCGCTGCTTTTCCGGGCCGCCGCCCACCAGCACGAAGGCGACGCGCCGGTTGCGCAGCAGCGAAGCGGTTTCGACCAGGGTGTCGAGGGCGTTGGCGATGCCATGCGTGCCGGCATAGCCGACGATGCAGTCGCTGGAGGCGCGCGCCGCCGCCAGCACGCGTTCGGTCTCGGGCGCCAGGGCCTCGCCGGCGGCCAGCCATTCGCCCGGGTCGGCGCCGTTCGGCACGATGTGCAGCTTGTGCGGCGCCATGCCGTGCGCCTCCAGGTGTTCGCGCACCTTGGGCAGGATCGAAACGATGGCGTCGGCATGGCGGCAGGCGTGGTTCTCGGCCGCCTGCAGCAGCATGATGAAAGGGTGCCAGCGCGAATAGCCGCCCAGCTCCATCGGCGACAGCGGCCACAGGTCGTGCAGCTCGAACAACAGGCGGGCGCCGGCCAGGCGGGCGATGCGGTGCGCCGGCCAGATGTCGAGCGGATAGGTGCTGGAAGCGATCACGACGTCGGGCTCGACCTCGCGCGCCAGCGTGCGCGCCTCGCGCAGCAGGCGCCACACGAAGCTGGCCATGTTGCGCACGCGCGCGGCGCCGTTGCCGCTGTACGAGGGCGTCGCGAACCAGGTGTAGTCGACGCCGTCGATGTTCTGGTCGAGCCGCGCCCGGCCTCCCATGTCGGGCGCCTGGGCGCGGATGTGCGAGGTCGAGGAGGCGACGATGCGCACCCGGTGCCCGAGCCGCACCCATTCGCGCGCCAGGTAGTAGGGGCGGAATTCCATCCCGTGGCGTACCGAGCCGGCGTAATGGTTGATCAGGAGGATGTTCAGGCGCGCCATGCGATCTCCTCGGCCAGGCGGCGGACGTTGCAGCGGGTATTCTCGATCCAGTTGGTTTCCCACTGCACCGGATGGGTCAGGAAGCAGATGCGGTCGTGCCGCTCGATGGCGTCGAACGGCGACATCGGGTAATAGAAATGCGGGTAGGAACGGTCGCTGATGTACATGTCGAAATGGCGCAGCAGCTCGTTGTCGTAGGACTCGCATTCGATGCCGCAGCGGCGGCGCAGCTCGGGATCGCGCAGCAGTTCGTGGTTGATCACGTTCAGGCGCCGGTTGGCGAAATCGCCGTGGCTCGCGACGGTGACCATCTGCAGCCCGAGGCGTTCCCTGATGCTGTTGAAGTTGCGCACGAACAGCTCGCGGATTTCGGGGAAGCGCTGGCGGATCAGCTTGGCGCAGCGAATGCGGTTGCGCTTGGCAAAGTCCGCCACTTCCTCGTAGTGGTAGCTGGCCTCGCTGCCGGCGGCTTCGATCTCGCGCATGAAGCCGAAATCGAGGGTGCTGAGGCGGAAGTAGTAACTGGCGTTGACGCCGTGGCGGGCTTCCAGCTCGAACATCTTGCGCGCCGTGCGCAAATCGCTGTCGATATCGTGCCGGTGCACCAGTACCTTGCCTGGCATGCCGTCGGCAAGCCTGGAGGCCGCAGCGGACGCTGCGGCGGACGGGGCAGCAAGCTGGCGGAAAAAGCTGCGTACCGGGATTTGCGCATAACCGCGGTCGCGCGCTTCCTTCAGCAGGGCGCCATATTCGCCGAGCCTGGTCGGCATGAAATAGTCGGCATATAGCCGGTTAAGCAGACTGATCATTGCAGTTTGTACCTGGCACGATAAGGACGGAAACCGAGAATCTTCTTGAATGTCTGCAGGCCGGGTTGGGCCCCGAAAAAAGTGTCGTACATTAAATAGCGCGCCCGGCCCTGGGCGAATAGCTGGGAAACGATATCGACCACCATCATGTGCATGATGCCGTCGTTGTTCCGGATGCCGATCAATTGGGAAAACGAAGCAAAATTGCCGTAATGCCCAAGATTGGCATAGGCGACCAGGCGATTTTCGGGGCTGAATACGCCGTAGTAACTGAAATGGCCGAGTGTTTCGAATCGAGCGGGCTTTTCGCGGTATTTCGCATCCATCGGGCGGCCCTGGCGTTCTTCCAGCGAGGTATTGACCGCGTAAATGTCGTCGATATACGCATTCCGGTCGATATGGCGCAGCTGGTAGCCGCGGTTGCGGGCACGCCGCGCATGGTGGGCGCCGGCGTTCTTTCCCTTGATGAATTCCAGATACTGTTCCTGCGTGCCCAGGCTGCCCAGGTCGAGCAGGGCGGCGCCGATGGTCTTGTTGCGGATCAGCTTGTAGCGCGGGTGCGGTTTGGTGTAATAACGGTAGGTTGCGCGAATATCCGTCGGATGAATTGCCGAGTCGAAATGCAGATGCGCCACCGGAAGCCGGATAATGTCGGACAGCAGGCGATAATGGTGCAAGAGTGAGGTCATGGTGTCGGCTCGGCAGTGTAATGTCACGATATATCCGGTTGATAAATTACTCTTTGAAGCTGATTAAATATGCTTGCAGGATGCCTTTATTCTTTTTAAAAGTTCTTAATGGAAACTCACGCTTTTTCACGTTGGGTTTTTAATTCGTTTCTTTAATAAATCGAGGCTCACACCGTGTCGTAAAAGGCGATCAGTTTTTCCGACTCGTGCAGCCAGTTGTAATGCTGCTCGACCGCACGGCGGCCGTTCTCGCCCATGCGCGCCGCCAGTTCAGGATGTTGGACCAGGTGGTCGATCGCCGCCGCGATGGCGGCCGGGTCGCCCGGGTCGACGCAGACGCCGCAATGGTGCTTGTCGATGATGCTGCGCCAGAGGGGAAAGCGCGACGCGATCACGGGGATGCCCGAGGCCATGTACTCGAACATCTTGACCGGCAGCGCATCGAGGTAATTCAGCACCGGGTGCAGGGTCACCAGTCCGGCCATGGCGCCGCGCATCACCCGGTTCACGCCGACCCGCCCCAGGTGGCCGTGCGCGATCACCTTGTCCCAGCCGGCATAGCCGCGCACCTCGTCTTCGAGCTCGCTTTCCGCAAACTGCCCGGCCAGCGCCAGGCGCGCATTCGAGCGCAGCAGGGCGCAGGCGCGCACCAGTTCGCGGATGCCGCGAATGGCGGAGATGCTGCCGACGTAGCAGACCTGGGGCGGCTTGCTGCGCCAGTCGGCGGCGACGTCGAACTCGCTCACCAGCGGGTAATTGTTGACGTCGACCGAACGCGGGTTGATGGGCATGAACT
>Ga0265780_10011275_pt1 | contig 10588 bp, 8 predicted proteins | sample P1T30metagenome_FD_192432 | JGI IMG/M metagenome (GOLD analysis project Ga0265780, IMG submission 192432) | Plant litter microbial communities from East Loma Ridge, Irvine, California - P1 T30 | ecosystem: Environmental > Terrestrial > Plant litter > Unclassified | place: USA: California... | reverse complement strand
CCTCCGGGGTCACAGGCGGCGGGGTCTCGCCGTCGTTGACGACGACGACGTCCTCCGTGTGGACCACGGCGTAGTTCTCGATCAGGCTCACCGTGTAGGTCGTGCTCCCCACGGGCGCCTCCACGGAGGCACGAGCGCGACCGTCCGTCCCGAAGATGCCGCTGGCAGCCCAGCGGCCGTCCGGACCGGAGAGCCTCCAGTTCGCGCCGGCCGGACCGGTGAGGACCAGCTGACCGTAGCCACCCCGGAAGCTCTCGACCACGTGCGTCACCCGATCGTCACCGGGCTCGACCGGCTGTTCGGGCTCGACCGGCTGCTCGGGCTCGACCGGCTGCTCGGGCTCGACCGGCTGTTCGGGCTCGACCGGCTGCTCGGGCTCGACCGGCTGCTCGGGCTCGACCGGAACCTCGGGCTCCGCCGGAACCTCGGGCTCTTGAGGAGTCGGCTCGACGGGGTCGGTCGCCGAACGATCGATCACGACGTCGAGACGGTCGACGACGGTGCCATCGTCTGCACGCACCTCGAGGGCGTAACGCGTCGCAACGCCCTGGGGCGCCCACAGGCTGAGGGTCGCCGTGCCCTGACGCGAGAGGACTCCGCTTCCGGCCCAACGCCCGGAGGCGTCCGTCGCTCCGTAGCGGCTGTCGGCGGGGCCGTCGAGGGCGATCTGCGCGTAGTCACCCGTGATCGTCGTGACGTCGTATGACACGAGGCCCGCGCCGGGGTCGGCCGGACTACCGGGATCGGCCGGGGGCGCCACCTCGCGGGGGTCGATGCTCCACGTGAAGCGGACGCGATCGACGACCTCCCCCTTCTCGTCGAAGAGGCTCGCCGACATGGCGAAGTCGTACTGACGACCGTTGTCGATGCCGAGCTGGATCGTGCCATGACCCTGTCCATCGAGCTCGACTCGACGGTTCTGTCCGGTGTCGTAGGTGAACTCGATCATCGAGTGGGGCGTGCCCTGCAGCTCGACCACCAGGAGGCCGCTGCCGACTTCGGTCGCGGTGAGGACAGGCTGAGCGACGCGGCTCACGGCTGCGGTGCTGACCGTGCCGAAGGTGCTGGAGGAATCGGCGCTCGTCAGAGGGGCGGCGACGGCGGGACCGGCGACCAGTGACGCGAGGACGACGCCCGCGGCACCGATGGTCGCCAGACAGTTCTTTTTCGTGGACATGATGCTCCTTATTCTGCTTGCCCAGACGCCAAGCATGTAGAGTTTTACACATCAGCCGGCGCCGCGAGGGCAAGGGGCGATCGAGACACGGTGCCGGCGACGGCACTCCACGGGCGACGTCTCAGGCGCCCTTGTGCCAACGACCGGCTGATGGCCGGGTGGGGGAGCGGAGACGCCGGAGCGTCGGTGACTCAGACGCCGAGCGGATCCAGCAGTGCTCGGAGGCGCGTCTCGGCTCGGTGGCGGTTCGGGAGCCGCGAGCGTCGCAAGACCAGACGATCGACTTGCGCCGAGGTGACTCCGTAGGTCCGGCAGAGCTCGCCGATCCGAGACCGGTCGACCTCGGTCCATGACGCTGCCCGGGCGATGTCCAGCACGGTGCGTACCGGACCGGTGACACGGAGGCCCGACAGCTCTACCATCTCGTCGTGGTCGATGACCATCTCGCTGATGGTCACGCGGCCCGACGGATCGCGGTGACGAGCATCAGGTGGCACGATCCCGTGGTGCTGCCACGGCGCGGTGGCGCATGCCATCCAGATCCAGGCGGCGGTGTCGCGGGCGGCGATGACATGGCGGCCGAAGAGATCCGACACCGAGGAGGCGCGCATCGCCGGATCGTCGAGCGTCGCGATCTCCGCCCAGCCGTCCCCGATGCGGTACAGCTCGCCGTCCAGCACCGCGGACCGCAGTTCGCTCTCGGGGAGTTCAGCGGTGGTCAGCAGGCGGGGACGAGGGGTGGGCATCTCCACAGCCTGCCTGACCGGGTCCGAGACGACGAACCGCCCGGCCCCTCCTTGTGGAGAGAGAGCCGGGCGGTGCGGGCGGTGGTGGAGAAGTCAGGAGCCGAGGGCGTCGAGCCAGACCTTGCGCGCGTCGAGAGCCTCGCGAGCGTCTTTCACCTTGCGGGAGTCCCCACTGGCCTCGGCCGTGGCGAGCTCCTCCTCGAGCTTCGAGATCGCGTCCTGGAGCTGGCTCGCCAGACCCTCGGACCGCGCCTTTCGCTCGGGGTTGTTCTTCTGCCAGAACTCCTCGTCGAGGGTGCGGACATGCGATTCGACCTTGCGGAGTCGGTCTTCGACGACACGGACCTGCTCGCGCGGAACCCGGCCGATCTCGTCCCAGCGGAGCTGGATCGAGGTGAGCGCCTCGCGGGCGGCGACCCGCTCGGTGACCGTGAGGATCTTCTCGGCCTCGTCGAGGAGCGCGAGCTTCGCCGCGAGATTGCCCTCGTACTCGACGTTGTCTTGAGCGACGACCTCGCCCTTCGCGGCGTACAGGACGTCGCCGGCCCGCTTGAAGCGAGCCCAGAGCGCATCGTCGTACTTCTTGCCCGCGCGACCGGCGCGCTTCCAGTCGTCGAGCAGGTGACGGTACTCGGGGATGCCGTCGGCGCCCTTGCCGGCCAGCGCGTCGGCGGCCTCGACGAGAGCCTGCTTGCGCTGTCGCGCCTCACGGTGCGTCGCGTCCAGCTCGGCGTAGAACGACTTGCGGTTCTGGTCGATGGTCGACCGGGCCGTGCGGAAGCGCTTCCAGAGGTCGTTGCCCTCGCCCTTGGGGATCCGCGGGCCGTCCTGCTGGTGCTTCTGCCACCTCGCGAAGATCTCGTCGATCGTCGCCGTGACCTGCTTCCACTGCACCCGGGCGGGGTCCTGTGCGGCGAGCGTCTCGGCCTCGACGACCAGGGCGGTGCGAACGGCGACCGCCTCGGCCAGAGCCTCCTGGGCCTCCGCGCTCTGCTTCTGAGTGAGCTCGCCGACCGTGCTGTCGAGGGCCGTCACGCGAGTCCGCAGCGCGTCGAGATCCCCCACGGCGCTCGGCTCGACGAGGAGCGCCTTCAGCTGCTTGACCGTCTTGCCGACGTCGGACGCCGACGCGCCACGGGCCACCCGCTGCTCGAGCAGGGTGACCTGCCCGTTCAACTCGGTGTACTTGCGTTCGTAGTAGGCGAGCGCCTCGGCGGCGGTCGCATCGGGGTACTGACCGACGGCGCGTTCGCCTTCGGCCTCCCGGACGTAGACGGTGCCGTCGTCGTCGACGCGGCCCCAGGGTGCCTGATCGTCAGTAGCCACTGTTGTCCCTTGCTGGATGTGCTCGTCACGGAGCCCAGGACGGGTCTCGATGATGGGACTCCAGCCTATTGCACCGTCGACGACCGTGGTCTATTCGATGGTCGCCGACGTGATCGTGGTCGCGACGACGGGGGAGCCGTCCGTCGACTCCTGACCCTCGGCGACCGGTCGGACGCCCTCGGCGGCGATCGAGGAGACGAGGCCGTCGAGACCGTCCGTGACGGAACCGACCACCGTGTATCCGCCCGTCGAGGCGTCCAATGTCGTCTCGCCGTAGGTGATGAAGAACTGAGTCGACTGCGAGTTCGGGTCCTCGCCCCGGGCCATGGCGATGGTGCCCGCCGGGTAGACGCCGTCGGCGGGGACGTTCTCGAGCGGTCCGAAGGTGAAACCGGCGTCGCCCGTCCCGTCGCCGTTCGCCGAGCCGCACTGGAGGAACTCCGCCGACGGGGCGTCGCTCAGGCGGTGACACGCGGTGCCGTCGTAGAAGCCCTGCTGGATGAGGTCGACCAGCACCGACGTCGCCTGCGGGGCCCGTGCGCCGTCGAGGCTGATCGCCAGCGGGACGTCGTCGTTCAGCACGAGATCACCGGTCCAGACGCGATCCTCCGCGATGTCCGAGCTGGGCACGTCCCCGGTCGAGGTGGCGGTCGGCGTCGGAGTCGCCGTGGCGGCGGGCGGGTCGTCGACGGCACCGGGCCCCGAGGTCGTGTAGAGCACCTGCGAGACGACTGCGGCGGAGACGACGACGAGGGCGATGAGGGAGGCGCGGATGTCGTCCCGACGGCGACGGGCGACCTGCCCGGCGTGGATGCTCTTCCGAGCCGTGTAGCGCCGGAGCCTCTCGCGGTTCTCGCGGTCGTCCTTGTTCGCTGCCACGTGTCCTCCATGCCGTGTCGATGGTCGCCCCGCACTGTATCGGAGCCGTGCCGGGCGTCGCTGTCGGCGGCCCGGTCTAGCATGAGTGCCCATGAGCCCGCTCCCGCAGAGCTCGACCCCACTCGCGGTCCGCATGCGTCCCACCAGCCTCGACGAGGTCGCCGGTCAGCGGCATCTGCTCCGGCCGGGCTCGCCCCTCGTGACGCTGGCCTCCGACGCGACCGGAGAGCAGGGCGCCGTCTCGGTCATCCTGTGGGGGCCGCCCGGCACGGGCAAGACGACTCTCGCCCAGGCCATCGCGCACACCTCCGGTCGGCAGTTCATCGAACTCTCCGCGGTGACGGCCGGCGTGAAGGACGTCCGCCAGGTGATGGAGAAGGCCCTCACCAATCGCGACCTGTACGGCACGACGACCGTGCTGTTCCTCGACGAGATCCATCGGTTCACCAAGGCCCAGCAGGACGCCCTCCTCCCCGGCGTCGAGAACGGCTGGGTGATCCTCATCGCCGCGACCACGGAGAACCCCTCGTTCTCGGTCATCACACCGCTGCTGTCGCGATCGCTGCTCCTCACCCTCGAGCAGCTGAGCGACGACGACCTCGGCGATCTCGTGCGACGCGCCGTGCACGACCCTCGCGGGCTGGCGGACACCGTCATCCTCGACGACGAGGCCCTCGCGACGATCGTCCGACTCGCATCGGGTGACGCACGACGAGCGCTCACGGCCCTCGAGGCGTCCGCCCAGTCGGCGGCCGCCTCGAGTCTCGAGGCTCCCGGCGCGACCGAGGCCGCCGGTGCGGACCCGGGGGCCGACTTCGATCCCGACGCCGACTACGACGACGACCCCGACGACACCCGACCGGTGATCACGGCGGACACCGTCGCCCAGTCCGTCGACCGTGCGCTGCTGCGCTACGACCGCAACGGCGACGAGCACTACGACGTGATCAGCGCCTTCATCAAGTCGATCCGCGGCTCCGACGTGGACGCCGCCCTGCATTACCTGGCCCGCATGATCGAGGCCGGCGAGGATCCGCGCTTCATCTGCCGACGCATCATCGTCTCCGCGGGTGAGGACATCGGGATGGCCGACCCGAACGCCCTCACCGTGGCGGTGTCGGCGGCGACGGCGGTCCAGATGATCGGCATGCCCGAGGGCCGCATCCCCATGGCCGAGGCCGTCGTCTACCTGGCCACCGCGCCCAAGTCGAACAGGTCGTACAGCGCACTGGACGCCGCCATAGCCGACGTCCGGGCCGGCCGGGCGGGGCGTGTGCCCAAGCACCTCCGAGACGCCCACTACCCGGGGGCCAGACGACTCGGGCACGGTAAGGGGTACCGGTACTCGCACGACTCCGAACTCGGCGTCGTCAAGCAGCAGTACCTGCCCGACGAGCTGGTCGGCACCGTCTACTACGATCCGACCGGTCATGGCAACGAGAACGCCGTCACGACACGCCTCGAGAAACTGCGCCGCATCATTCGCGGAGAATGACCCGCCCGTGTTAAGCTGATCGCTGCCTGGTATCGGTCTGTCACGCACGGCTGCAGTGACGACATTCGATCAAGGGTCCTGGTCTTTAGCCGATCGGTTCCCGTGGCACCATCCCTCGTGTTTCGTCGAGTACTCGACCCGACCCGGTGTCCTCTCACGAGGTCCTGGTCGGAACGGCGCTTCCTGCGCCCGAGCATCCTCGGCCGTCAGCTTTCACACGATCAGAGAGAAGAACCGTGTCGACCAAGTCACGTACCCGTAGCAAGACCCGTCTGTCGCGTGCCCTCGGCATCGCGCTGACCCCGAAGGCCGCCCGCTACCTCGAGAAGCGTCCTTACGCTCCTGGTGAGCACGGCCGCACCAAGCGCAAGACCGACAGCGACTACGCCGTCCGTCTGCGTGAGAAGCAGCGTCTGCGTGCCCAGTACGGCATCCGCGAGGCGCAGCTGAAGATCGTCTTCAACGAGGCCCGCAAGTCCGCCGGTCTGACCGGTGAGAACCTGGTCGAGCTGCTCGAGACGCGTCTCGACGCGCTCATCGTGCGTTCGGGCTTCGCCCGCACCACGGCTCAGGCTCGCCAGATGGTCGTGCACCGTCACATCCTCGTCGACGGCAAGCTCGTCGACCGTCCCTCGTTCCGCGTCAAGCCGGGTCAGATGATCCACGTCGCGCCGAAGAGCGAGAAGATGGAGCCCTTCCAGGTCGCAGCCGCCGGCGGTCACGTCGACGTCCTGCCCAAGGTCCCGGGTTACCTCGAGGTCGAGATCGACAAGCTGCAGGCCCGCCTCGTGCGTCGCCCGAAGCGCGTCGAGGTCCCCGTGACCTGCGAGGTCCAGCTGGTCGTCGAGTACTACGCCGCCCGCTGACACCCGTCACGACAGCACCCTGAGGGAGCGCGCCACGAACCGTGGCGCGCTCCCTTCGTCGTCGGCGGTCTCCTCCTGCGCGACGGGTAAGCTCGTGTGTCGTCCCGTGCGTCGTCCGCACGACCGTCGTGAGGAGTCCCCGTGAAGAGCCTGTTCCTGCTGACCATCGGCGTCGTCGCCGGCTTCACTCTGGCGCATCTGTACAACAAGACGCCTCGCGGCAGCCGACTGTTCGGCGAGCTCGACGGCAGCCTCACGAATTTCCGCGCAGCACTCGTCGACGGTTACCGCGCCCGCGACGCCGAGCTGCGCTCCGACGGCGAGAGCTGATCCACCCACTCGACCCGCGCCTCCTCGACGCCCCCGTCACACCGATCACCCCACACCGGAGAACCATGCAGACCGCCGAGATCCGCCGCCGTTGGCTCGACTACTTCGGAGACCGGGGCCACACCGTCGTCCCCTCCGCCTCCCTCGTCAGCGACGACCCGAGCCTGCTGTTCACCGTGGCGGGCATGGTCCCCTTCATCCCGTATCTCACGGGTCTCGTGCCGACGCCGTACCCCCGGGCCACGAGCGTCCAGAAGTGCATCCGCACCAACGACATCGAAGAGGTCGGCAAGACGCCGCGTCACGGCACGTTCTTCCAGATGAACGGCAACTTCTCGTTCGGCGACTACTTCAAGGAAGACGCAATCGGCTACGCCTGGGAGCTCCTCACCTCGAGCGAGGCCGACGGCGGACTGGCCTTCGACCCGGCCGACCTGTGGGTCACCGTGTACGAGGAGGACGACGAGGCCATCGCCCTCTGGAAGAAGATCGCCGGTCTGCCCGACGAGAAGATCCAGCGCCTCGGCAAAGACACGAACTACTGGCACACGGGTCAGCCCGGGCCGGCGGGCCCCTGCTCGGAGATCTTCTTCGACCGCGGCCCGGCCTACGGCGCCGACGGCGGTCCCGCCACCGACGACGACCGTTACGTCGAGATCTGGAACCTCGTGTTCATGCAGTACCAGATCGAGAACGTCCGCTCGAAGGTCGACTTCGACATCGTGCGCGAACTGCCGAACAAGAACATCGACACCGGGATGGGTCTCGAACGGGTCGCGTTCCTCAAGCAGGGCGTCGACAACATGTACGAGATCGACCAGGTCCGCCCGGTGCTCGACAAGGCCGCCGAGCTGTCGGGCCGTCGCTACGGCGCCGTGCACGAGGACGACGTCCGCATGAGGGTCATCGCCGACCACGTCCGCAGCTCGTTGATGCTGATGTCCGACGGAGTCCGACCGTCGAACGAGGGGCGGGGCTACATCCTCCGCCGCCTTCTTCGTCGCACCGTCCGCTCGATGCGGCTCCTGGGCGTCGAGGGCGCGACCTTCCCCCAGCTGTTCCCCGAATCCCGTGACGCGATGAAGTCGGCGTACCCCGAGGTGGAGAGCGACTTCGGCCGCATCTCGCGCCTCGCCTACGCCGAAGAGGAGACCTTCCTCCGCACCCTCGCCGCCGGTACGGCGATCCTCGACGACGCGGTCGTCGACACCCGCGCGGCCAGCTCCGAGAAGACCCCGCGCCTCGCCGGCGACACGGCGTTCCTGCTGCACGACACGTTCGGGTTCCCGATCGACCTGACCCTCGAGATCGCCGAGGAGAACGGCCTGACGGTCGACCGTGCGGCCTTCGATTCGCTCATGTCCGAGCAGCGGGCACGGGCAAAGGCGGACGCCAAGTCCCGCAAGGTGGCTCTGGCCGACCTCAGCGTCTACAGCGCCTTCCGCGCCGGCGGCGAGACCGTCTTCACGGGCTACGACATGCTCGACACGCCGACGCGCGTGCTGGGGCTCATCGTCGACGGGGCCTCCGTCGACCGGGCCGTCGCAGGCGACATCGCCGAGGTCATCCTCGCCGAGACCTCCCTCTACGCCGAGTCCGGTGGACAGGAGGCCGACGCCGGGACGATCGTGGGTGCGGGCTTCGACCTCGAGGTGCTCGACGTGCAGAAGCCGGTCAAGGGTCTGATCAGCCACCGCGTGCAGGTCCGCTCGGGCGAGGTCGGCGTCGGCGATGCGGCCACCAGCGTCGTCGACCCGGTCTACCGGCGAGGAGCCACCCAGGCCCACTCCGCCACGCACCTCATCCACGCGGCGCTCCGCGAGGTCCTCGGGCCGGAGGCGCACCAGGCCGGTTCGTACAACAAGGCCGGTTACATGCGCCTCGACTTCAACTGGAACCAGGCCCTGAGCCCGGCGACGCGCAGCGAGATCGAGGAGGTGGCGAACGGCGCCATCCGCGACGACCTGCAGGTCGTCACCCGCGAGCTCCCGCTCGACGAGGCGCGATCGCTCGGAGCGATGGCGCTGTTCGGCGAGAAGTACGGCGAGACGGTCCGCATGGTCGACATCGGCGGGCCGTGGTCGCGCGAGCTCTGCGCCGGTACCCACGTCGCCACCAGCGCCCAGGTGGGTCTGATCAACCTCGTCAGCGAGACCTCCGTCGGCTCCACGAACCGCCGGGTCGAGTCGCTGGTCGGTCTCGACGCGTTCCGTGAATTCGCCGCGGAGCGGGCCATCGTGTCCCAGCTCACCTCGTCGCTCCGGGCACCGCGGGAGCAGCTCGCCGACCGTGTCGGCGACCTGGTCTCCAGTCTCAAGTCAGCCGAGAAGCGCATCGCCGAGTTCGAGCGCGCTCAGCTGGCGACGAGGATCCCGGCCCTGGCGGAGTCCGCGACCGATGTCGGCGACTTCACGGTCGTGGCCGACTCCGTCGGCTCGCTCCGATCGACCGACGAACTGCGCTCTCTCGTGACGTCGGTCCGAGAGCGACTCGGGTCGCAGTCGAGCTCCGTCGTGGCCCTCGCCGCCGATGTGGCCGGCAAGCCCGCGGTCATCGTCGCCACCAGCGAGTCGGCTCGCCGATCGGGGGCCAAGGCGGGCGTGCTCGCCAAGGGCGCCGCGACCGTCCTCGGCGGAGGCGGCGGAGGCAAGGACGACCTCGCCCAGGGGGGCGGCTCCGACGTGTCGGCGATCCCTCGGGCGCTGTCGGGCATCGTCGACGCGCTCCGCGGCTGAGCGGCCGACGTGCGTCACGGAGTCCGACTGGGCGTCGATGTGGGCAAGGCCCGCATCGGCGTCGCACGGACCGATCCGCACGGGATGATCGCGACGCCCGTCGAGACGGTGCCCCGCGCCTCCTCGGGCACGGCGGACGTCGAGGCGATCATGAAGCACGCGGCGGAGATCGACGCGGTGGAGATCGTGGTCGGACTGCCGTTGTCGCTCGCCGGGCGCGACACCGCGTCGACCGCCGATGCTCGGCTCTTCGCCGGAGCCCTCGCCGCAGCGTCCGATCTGCCGGTCCGTCTCGTCGACGAGCGTCTTTCGACCGTCAGTGCACAGAGCGCACTTCGTTCCTCCGGGCGCAAGGGGCGGACACAACGATCCGTGATCGATCAAGTCGCCGCTGTTATCATCGTCCAGCATGCGCTCGATCTCGAGCGATCGAGCGGGAGACCGCCCGGTCAGCTCGTCGACGCCCCCGGCTCCGATGAGGGCGCCGGGACCGAACCCGACACCGACGAAGGACGTTGACTCGTGGCCGACGACCCCCGATGGGACGACATCTTCACGTCGCAGCCCACTCCCGCCGATCCCCCCCGACGAGACGGGGCCGAGCGGCCGACCGACGGCTCCCCATCCGGTGACGACCACGATCGGCCGGTGACGCCCAGCTCACCGCCGGCTCCGGGCTCGCGGCGGGCGCAGCGCGAGCAGGAGCGTCAGGCCTCGGCCGCCGAGGCCTCACCCGCGGGCGACGCCGTCGGGTCCGCGGCAGCCGACGAGTCGATCGAGTCGGCGCAGGCGTCCGAGTCACGTCGTCCCGCCGAACAGTCGCGTCGCGAGCGCACGCCCCGCGAGCGCACGCCCCGCGAGCGCAGGCCCCGCGATCGTCGTGACTCCGAACCGCGCGAGCGCGGTCGGCATCGCGGCACGATCATCCTCGTCTCGATCCTCGTCATCGTCCTCGCCGGCGGCACGGCGGGTGTGTTCGCGGCTTGGAACGCCATCTCTCCGATCGTCGCGCGCATCACCGGCGACGACGCGCC
>Ga0265780_10011274_pt1 | contig 10589 bp, 12 predicted proteins | sample P1T30metagenome_FD_192432 | JGI IMG/M metagenome (GOLD analysis project Ga0265780, IMG submission 192432) | Plant litter microbial communities from East Loma Ridge, Irvine, California - P1 T30 | ecosystem: Environmental > Terrestrial > Plant litter > Unclassified | place: USA: California... | reverse complement strand
ATCTGGCAACAGTCGATCAGCGCTCGGGGCCTGCGATGCTCTTTTCTATCCGACGATTGACGTTCGAGAACAAACGCAATCAGACGGCTCGATTCACCATGAAACAGATGGCGCTCCAATTCGTCGATGTGTGAGTTACGCTAGACAAGTAATCAGGAAGAGCATAGCTGATGATAGATTCGATCAAGGCAATCCGGGCCATTTCCAAGGCGACTACCACCCTTCCGATAATCGAATGACTGTCCCCGAGATTTCAAGTGAAGCTGAAATTTCCTCCGAACCGGGCTTCTGGAAGGTGTCTGCACATAGCTCAGCGACCGATTTCGAGCTCAGATTGTCCCCCTCGATCGCCGACGACATATACCGCCTCATCCACATGTACCATCGGGGCAAGAGTCATATTGCTCTTTTGGAGGAAGAGTACCGTATCGGTATAGCCAAATTCGGTCAGCCGGATACGGCGGTCACCAAATACATCGAGCAGTCGAGCATCCCGTCAAAATTGGCAGCCCAGCAGATCCTTGTCAAGATGAGTTTCACATTCAATAGCGGTGACGTCTCACTCTCGCATAGGCCCCGCGACAAGTCCTACAAGCCTGATCGCCTCAAACTGCCAACCATCTCACTCTGGGTTGACTATGCTGGGGCGGCCATTGGTGTCGACGATACCGACGATGGCGGTTCTTTGCTCATCAATAGCGCAGTACACGAAAGTCAGAACACGATATTGCCTACTATCATACCGTTCATCATCGATCTTGTTCGGCGGATCCGGCACCATCCGAACGAGTTTGTAGATGCAAAGTCGCCCGGCCCCGTTGCGATCACACAACCCTCGACGGTACAAACAGAGACGTCTACGGTCGGTGTACCAGCTCTCGAAGCCATCGCACATGCTCCTACCGGTCGGCTAAAGGTCCAATTCACCCTCCGAATCGATCACTCAAAGCTTACGCTATCTTGCGAGAGTGGTTTGGAGGGAATGTCGGATGCATGCCTGTCGTTGACTTGGTCAAGCGGGGGTTTTGTCGCAAGTATATCGCCAGGAACCAACGAAGCTGCTTCTCTCTCTGGTTCGATTACTGGCGTCGAAATCGGTCTTCAGCACCGTCACACCAACAAGAATTGTCTCACCGCCAGCGCGAAGGACATGGGCTTTACAGCGGTGTACTCTCCTTCAAAAGGTCAGGGTATCCAACCTGTCACTTCCTTTGTATTCGACACGTCAATCTCTTCTGGGTTCCGGCTTGACGCTTATAACGCTTGGCTGTGTTTCATGGCTGTCTGGGCTGATGATGTCTGGAAGTTTGGCACACCCACGAAAACGACGACCCCAGATTCCACTCCGAATCCTATAGTCCCGACCTCGGCAGACAAACTCGCTTACGCAGTCATCGCGAGGGTAAGAAAGATTAGTTTCGACGTTCTTCTTCCAGTCACCCAGGCGGTACTCCAAATCGACCCGTTGATCATTCGAACTACCTCAGATGGCAAGCAGACCGATTTGGAGATCAGCGTGGGAACATTGAACCTCCACGCCAAGGGTGATATCTCGGGCGATATCACAAGTCGAAATCTAACCATGATCTCGACTCGCCAATCGACTCGTGCGATTGAAGCTCGCACCTCCTCGACTCTGGTCTTGGCAATCAGTGCGGGAGATCTCACCGGTAACGCCTATCTGGAAGACGTTAGGATCGTCCAATTCCACCTGGCTACGACGAACGTATCTCTTTCGGACGACTGGTCGGCACGTAATGCGGATCCAGATCAGGATCCGATATTGGTATTTGAGATCGACGCGGGAAGATTCGTCAGCGTAGTACGATTACAAGAAGTCCCGGGCCTGCTCGGCCTTTTCTACAGGATAATGGGAGAAGCCGAAACACAAGAAGCTAGGGCCAAGCAGCTGTCGAAACCCTATCGAGAGAATCAAGCCAGGAAAGCTGGACAACCGTCTGCACTTACCTCGGCGCTACTCCAGAGCGCTCGACGAGTCAGCCTGACAGAAGCCTCGCCCTGTCAAATGAAAATCAAGCAGGTCATGAAGCTTGCAATTGCTGGAGTCGATCTCGGCATGTTTGTTACCGATAACGAAGAAGGTCAGCAGGTACAGCATTTTTACCTGTTCGAGATTGGCTCTGTGGACGTCAACTTTTCGAGAAAACAAAATGAAGATAGCCATCCGTTGAGAGACATCAAGGTCGTCATGGATGCTGCCGAGTGGACCTACTACGGCAACGAGAATCATCTTCACGCAGAACGCGCCGGGAAAAGTATTGTAGAACTTGCCAAGACGAAATATCAAGTCAAGCCGAAGCGGGACAAGGGCAAAGACAAGGTGAAGGATAAACCGACCCAAGATAGTAGCGAAAAGGAAGATGACAAGCCAAAAGACAAGCCGAAGTCGAGGAAGCAAAAGACTGGGATATGGGCGGGTGCACAGGCCGCATATGTACCTCATGCGGTAAGTTCGCTTCGTTGTCATTGTCCTGAGTAAGCTGATTTCTCAGACTGTGACCATGTCTTCGGATCAGATCCCCTCGGAACCTGTGGATATCCTCGAACACAACTGTTCTTTGCGATTTACCGGCGATAGCGCAGACGTAAAGTTCAGCTCGGCCTTGTGGAAATCTGCCTTGGCAGCCTTCCGTCAGCTCTCGCATGATCTAGACGAGCAACAGCGATCCCGAGCTCGAGATCGAGGCTCATTCGTCCGGGCCAAACAAGTCACGGTCACCGATGGTCAGGACGAGTACGAAAATCCTGCGGCAGTAGTTTACAAACGGACCGGGGGGACTATCGAAGTGCCCGACCTAGCATACTTGGGCGACTTTACCAAAGACCTGGTCAAGTGGATTCCGAATCTACAGAGTAACATGAATGATAAGAGTCCGGTGGTTGTTCATCGCTTCGTGACTGTACCATTGGAAGACGCCATGGACCAGTAAGTTATACTTGGCCTATTGAATGGATCAGTGCTGACAATGGTAGATTATTGAAACTGTACGAAAAGCACTTGCCAGCGGCTAGTCACGAGGACGGGGACGAAGCCGAACTCAAAAATGATTATTTTGAGACTGGAAACGGCTCAACCAGGAGAGTGTAACTATTAGACATGTAACCCGAACCAAGATAACGACACAATGTCTCGACTCAGCTTGTATCAACACATCATTAATCAGTTGTACAGTATGGTCTTTCATGTATGTACAGTATATGCGTACCGGTACGTCATCGGGATGAAGTAGGAGACTGTAGGTCAGACACCACCAAACCAATACCATTTGACATCCTTTCAGGAATCCCATAGTTTGACCTCCTTCAAACCCCCTTGCCGGTATCAAAGGACGCAGGGGTAATGAAAGGATGTCGTACCCGAGGAGACTGACGGCGGTCAAGAGGTCGAACGTTCCTGTCGATCTTCATACTCATACACCATTACTTGCAACCCTCATTGGATATAGACACTGTTAAAAACGCTCATTCGCACATCCATGAGAAACACTTCACCTACACGATACAACGCCTGACTCAACAACATTCGCCAATCACGAGGGACCACTCGAACAGAATCGCAATTGACAGCTACCTCGAGGTCGCCTCGAACAACACGCAGCTTGAGAACGCGTTCGTTTAGTCCGATCGAGAATCGTTCCTCGTCAAACCTTCCACATACACGATGTACATGACATATCTCACATTCATCCTCTTTCCACTCCTATCACAACTCGCCAGAGCCCACGACCCCCGAAATAGACTATGCGACCTGATCGCACTTCCTCTCTCCCCAGATTGCTCAGCCCTGCCCGAGTGCAAAGCGATCCTCTCGTCCAGCTGCCAAGACGATACTTGCGCATGCTCATACGCCGTCAAAGCCGAAGCTTGTGTCAACTGTATGGCATCCGAGGACAGTGTCAACAAATACAACGATTACCTCGGTGCTTGCGTATCACTAAATCAAGCGGCACCGACTACCGTACATACTGTATTACCCTCCTCGAGCGCAATGACTATCCCTCAATCATCTCCCGTCAATGGACAGTTTACCAATATCACTGCTGCCATGGGTGTTGAGACTCAAGTGGTTGGATCTGCCGATTTGGAATATCCGGTCGGTACTGCGCCTGTCGTTGACAATAGCGCTTTACCCGCAGCGACCTCGCCATCTGTATATCGGGGCTTAGAAGGGCAGACACAAGCTCAAGCACAGCCTGGGGCCGCTACTGGACTCTCAGCTCCGCCCATTGGGAGTGGCGCCGCTACAGCCCTCCCTGTCCCACTCAACGCCGCTGCGGTAGATGGCCCCCTCGACCCGCATGGCATCAATGTGATTAACGATACGATTGCCTCCCCGCAAAACCCGCCCATAGTCAATAACAGTACCACAGCCCTCAACTCGACCCACAACTTCTTTTCGCAAGCGATCTCGCAAGCTTGTGTACAACATTGCGTCAAGTGGAAAACACAGGCTGATGTGAGTACGGCTCGGCATCGAATGAGACTCAGCTGACGAGGAAAGATGTGCAGCGACGATCGGTGTTTGTGCACTCCGGAGGTCGTCTGTGCGGCCAGCAATTGTAGTGCATGTGTTGGAGACAGTGGGCGAGGTGGGCAGATTGGAACTTGCTATTCTGGTACGTCTGGATCATGAGCAATTTCCTACGCAACCACTGATAGAGTAGAGTTCAAGAACGCCTGTGATATACAGGTAGTAGCGACGGTAAGTCTGTACCAATCTGGTAGAATGTAATTGACAAGTAGACTTGCCCGGTAGCTTCACTCGGCGGGAAAGGAACTTTGACCGACCAACTCGGAGCAGCCGCACAGACAGCGGCGGGCCAACACCAGCCCGCAGGATCACAATCCGGTTTACCATACGGCTACGGTGCCGGAGCCGCTAGTGGCGGTACTGGTCAGATCCAGCCAATGTTGGTCTCGGATACCATGGGAGTGACTTATTCCATCACCGGTACTGGCCTGACCACCAGAATAGTGACTGCTACTGCTGGAGCAATGATTGCTCAGGAGACTGTTATCGTGAATGCTGGGACTGAAGCTGTGGCGGCGTCGGGTCTGACGATGATGTTGGGCAGTCTGTTAGGCATAGTGTTGACGGTCTGGTAGCGAAGTAGAGAAAAGTCAATCTGATGTATCCATGCGATGCAGTAGTATGTCATTTGGATCTAAGCCGGTATCGTCGGTGTCCGCTCTTCTAGCGCTCTTCTAAATTCATCCGTCATGACCCCTTTCCGTAGCCCATCATAATCATACATGACCATAGTACTATCAAATCAGCAACTATCAAAACAGCAATACGGTAGGGATGGCAACTCACCTATCACCAATAGCAGCTAATCTATTATCTTTCAAAGACCAAATGGCATGCTTCAGCTTGAAACTTGATTTTGATTGTTGTATATCATGCGCTCGGGAAGCTATTAGGACCTGACTATCAGCCTTCCTCTCGGGTCATTCTCTCGTCCTCGGAGAAACACATAGCTCCAAACATCACATATAAGGGGATACACTGCGGTGATAGAGAGGTGGTATTGAACGAAATGGAGAATGACCAAGGAGAAAGGGTACGTACGGTATCGGGCCAAGTTACTGGTCTGATATATTTCAGATAGACGTCTTTGAGTATAAACCCAGTCCCTTTCCCGCTCTTTACATCAGCTATCCTCCGTACAGAGACTAGGATTATCTCACTAGCATTCCCCTGACTTGTCCACCTGGGAGTTCTAACGATTCTGCATATCGTATACGAGCAGTTTCGATCCATCTTACATATCGGACATTGTTTACATGTCTATTATCAGCACCAATCCCGTTCCTTCCTCTTTTCATATTCTGAGAAAGCAATTAATCCAAAGACATGGCAAGGACGAGAGAGGACGTGGTCAGGGTAAGGGAGAAGAGGAGGACATAGGGGGAAAGTGGACTCACTGAAACATATCACAATCTCCCCATGCTACTGGCCATTCAAGAGTTCCCTGGACATCGTAACCATCCGCTTTAAACATCTCCAGAGCTGCTATACGAGATTGAGCAAATCCATCGTCCTCATTCCCGTTCATTGAACCAATTTTCGAAGTCGAAGTTGGTGTCGAGGTTGAAGCTGAAGCTGAAGATGAAGTAGACGTTGAAGGATCCCTAGATGAACTATGATCTTCTTCATCAACTGGACCTCTTGATCCTGGCGGTATATGATAATGACTAGATGGATCTTTGAATTTATCCAGTAATTCCTACTGATCAGCTGGAGCTATGAATTGTTTCAAGCTGACATACATTCAACTTTGCTGTCTCGTCGTTGTGCTCGACCGCCTTCGATGCGTATGCACGAGTGCTGCATTGTGAAGGTCTGGCTCGTCTGACTAGCGATATAGCGAGTCTACGAGAGGGGGTCATCATCCTGAAGGACAGGAGAATGTAGAACAGGAATGTTGTCGAGTATGTCAGTTGAAACACGGTTATCGCCGGTAAAATCAGTCATTCTTGGCGAATTCGTAGATTCAGATAATAGACACTGATATGAAGAATATTGATGCATGATTATATTACGTGTATTATAGTAATCACACTCATAAGGAATGAAGACAAGATGATATAGGGAACAACATGAGGACGCGGTATGACTATGAAGAAGTATAGGGATATAAGGGGGATGTAGATACAGGAGGAAGTTGATACAATATAAGCATTCGTGAAAATTATGCGATGGGGGGGAATAGGGATACAGTTGACATATTCGTGGATGTGCGTCAAGATTCGTTCGAGTCGGGTTTAGGAATGTAGTATAGATTGATAGGGTGTTTGTAGAGTGGACCATATGCGCTTGCTCGAGAGAGTTGAATTGACATGGCGATTATGCTCTGGCTCCGGTCCTAGTTCGCTGAGACCTCAAGCCAGCCCTCAGGACCAAGGTTTCACTCTCCGTCCTCCCATAATCTCCTTCATCAGGGGTTTCAACCCTCAACAAATCCCCAGTACCCCGCCGACCAGCGGCATTGGGTGCATAAGGATGAGTCCTTGATTTCTGCCTAACTCCAATACTTGGTCGAGAGGGGTAATGGCGCGAAACTGGGGCTGGAGCTGATTTGGTGGGTATAGCAAAATAGCCGGAAGCCATGGATGATGATGGAGCTGGAGTTGGTAAGGGTTGGAATAGGTTTAGGTTGTTCACTTCATGTTGGGGGTAGACTTGGAGGTGCCCTACTGCAGTTGGAGCGGTGGATGATCGGTGAGCGATAATTGTATCCCTTGATGTGATTGTATCGGATGAAGCTTCGGAAGAAATGGTAGCTTGAGACATTCTGTTGATTATCGAAGGTGAGTCAAGAGGGAGGGATCGGGTTGATAACAAGTCGGACTTGGATCGTCCGTACATGTCGATCCAATCTTCTGTTGATCCAATATCGAATGATCCGTTACTACACACTGATCCAGGAGTTTCGCCATCCTCGGGAGAATCCCTATAACTAGATATATTCGAGAGGTGCGACAACCCTCTGAAATCAAGTAAAGTAGGTCGAGCGGGGGGTAATCCCTCATCTCCTGAGCCAGGTCGGCCCAGCATGACATTGATCTCTTGCTTTGGTGAAGTTTCCCGTGTACTGATAACATGGCCTTGCTCCAAATTCCTCTTTTCCTGCCATTCCGCTTTCGCTTTCAGCAATTCGATATGCTTATCGATTGGGTCCTCGTCCTCCCAACTGAAATCCATGACTACTTTCCCGTCATCCTCATTCATTTTTCGATAAGCTTCCAGATATCGTTTCCTCATAGTCGTTCGTAGTGCCGAAGAATATTCGTGTAATAAGGGGGAAGATGAATCGTGTCCATCCGATGACGATAGTGATCCAACGGATTGAGCTTGTATCCGCGCAAACCTCTCTGCTGCGGCGACAGATGCTTTTGTCGGCGTTGCTGCGCATTTACTTGGCATATCTTCTGGATGCTTGATCGCTGAATTTGCTGGTAGAGGGTTCTGGTTGATATCCGGAAAGTAACTCGGTGTGATCGGTGTTGACCAATGCGAGTTTGACGAGCTCGAGCATGATCCAGACGTCGAAGATGATGCGGACGAGACCGACATGAACGACATGGTCTGTGCGCTGTCCAGGCCAGTGGTGATTGGGAAAAGGGGTAATGATCGTATGTATATGTTGTTGTTGATACTAGTGTGTATCGATGACCTCACTAGACCGGGTGCCGTGTGGAGAAACTGAGATGGATCAAACGTGTTTCACGCTAATTTGGTAGATTTGTCGATCACACTAGTTTCTAAAGGGAGCCGAGATGTCGGTAAAGGCACCGAGAATTGATGATGCGGTGCGAGAAGAGTTTGATAAAGAGTGTGTTCTAAAGAGAGTGATCAGCACTGTTACCGTGTGGTATTGGCTTATGAGAAGATGAGGGAGACAGAGGATGGGACGAGTGATGGGTACTCGTATGTATATGGATGACTGCTGACCATCTACGAGTACACGTACTCGGCGATAGCAGTTCCGAATTCTAATTATTCGGTAAGCAGTATAGAAAGGGATAGATCTCAAGAGGAAGTGTCAAAGGAGAGGAAGATGTAAGCACACGTCATAACTTACCCTGAATGAATGAATAAAATAAAACCTTAAGTCAAGGAACGCGTCGCTTTAAACCGCGGGGCAAAATCAGTCAACGCGCAATTAATGGACCTTTTACGCGTTTCTATGTGGCTTTAGCATTTACCTGGAATGACATGAGGTGGCGGAAAAGTGACTCACCAAGTTAAAGTTGCTTGGCTATACGATCGATGGGAATCAGGTCGTGATCGGAAGTGGAGGTATGCGTGAGGGCGTGTGGTTGTGTTGTACTGCTTATCAGCTGACTGTATCCTAGGAAGGGGTATCGCTAGGGAGATTGCGCGACTGTACATTGCGCAGAGGACCTTTTACGCGATAGTACCCATCCTTAAGGGGAAAGACTGACCTAATGATAATGAGTGTGGTAGGCTGAATTCGTCTTTGATCTGGATGAGTGAGATAAGAGATAGACTTTATGTGAGGGAAGATAAGCAAGTGCTAATGAGCTGGCTCGAGTGAATGTGCATGTCAATATCAACAACACCTCGCCCTCTATATACACTAGGCCAAATCCCGCCTAGTCCAGAAAACGGTACTAAGGGCAACATCTAGAAACAACTACCTTAATTACATGACGTCGAAACAATATTGATCCCACTAGTACACGTATAATCAATCCTCCATGTTGTCAATCTACCCAAACGGGGCTATATCAGCGTGGGAGTGAGTCCATTATGGTTTCAGATGACGTTTGTTCACGAGCATGGGATGAGACTATAATGATTTACTCGGTGTGGGAATACGGAATCACGGCTTCGATCGTCGGATTTGGTATTCTCGCCTGTCATTTACACCGTACATTGATCTTGTCGGTACACGGTACGTTCAGTCTGAGTATTGCCGGTATCGAGTGACGGTTCGTGGGAGTCGGCCAAGTCGGCGAACGCGGGTATGAAGTAGTTTACATTTTCTGGTATACTTGTAATACTCTCAACTGTCGACCAGATACTCCTCTTCGTGTTCCGGGGAATGCCTTAATGATTCATATCGAGATCTACAAATCGCCCAAGATGTAAAGGCTGGAATGCCGGGCGTGAGAATCAGTACGGCGCATATGCCGGTTCCGGTTCCGGAGAAGGAGATATGTGGATCTAGGCCCAGACTCACATCAGGTTCGAGAGCCGTGGGATCAGTTCGTACGTGTTCATCGACCTCCCTGGAAGGAAGATGAACATTGGAAGGGGATACACAGGTTTGAGCGAAGAGTCTATCAGCTGCCAAATGGGAACGCAGCTCTGGACGTTGACCCCGATCTCAATGAATTTCTCGACGTGAGTCTCAGATGTCATTCCATAAGTCACCGATTGCTTTCAAGCACTATTCGTGAATAAAATGGGTCAATACCTACGGCAGATCACTCGTGGAAGATGAATGTCTCACCGACATACATGCTTCAAACACCACATGATCTCCTGTACTACCAATTCCGGTTCCCAGATATATACCAAATGACCCGAAACAGAGGTGTAGATCAATCGATGTACCAAAGACAACCTCAAAACATCTACCGCCAATCTCATTTCGACTCCAGGTAATCGCTCAATAAACCTTTCTACCGCTCCATGATCCTCCCCTGTCCCTAGTCCAGCTGCTTTTCCAGCGATGTATGACCTCTCGAAATCCCTAGTCAGATTCGCAACTATTACAGATAATGGCCTACGTCCTAGAGATTGTCGATTTAATTGGTCGTGTTCCCCCAAAGCCGCTAGGGATGTAACATAACTTGCTGCTTCGCCTGGGATTCCTTCTGGTCTGGTTTTCATCCTTTCTTTCGATTCTACTTCAGAAGCTTTGATTTCCTCCCAGTCGGTTTTACTACATCCATATCCCTCAATCAATCCAGAAGCACCTTCTAGCCCCCCACCGGTATCCATCTTAGCAGTAGCTTCCATGGGCCATTCTCTCTCCACATGACTATTCTCTTGATTCGCGTCGACATATATCAATCCGGCGACATCTCCA
>Ga0265780_10011273_pt1 | contig 10590 bp, 6 predicted proteins | sample P1T30metagenome_FD_192432 | JGI IMG/M metagenome (GOLD analysis project Ga0265780, IMG submission 192432) | Plant litter microbial communities from East Loma Ridge, Irvine, California - P1 T30 | ecosystem: Environmental > Terrestrial > Plant litter > Unclassified | place: USA: California... | reverse complement strand
CTGCTTCTGAGTCTCCAGCACACGATGGTGTTCCTGCTCTGCAGCCTTCTTCTCATCCAGCAAGGCATCATACTTCGCTTGCAGTTCAGCGAGCAGATGCTTGGACTGGCTTTCAGAGTCCTGCTTCAGCGCTTCAATCGCTCGGCTATGAGCGTCTTCAGCAGAGGTCTTGTCTTCCAGAAGGGAGTCATGACGGGCTTGCAAATCTGCGATGATCGACTGAGTCATCCCATGCGCCTCCTCTATGGCGGCTTTCTCCTCCTTCAGACGGTCTAATTGAGACTGAACGTCTTTGACAGTGGCAGCTTCCTGAGTGAGGGCATCGACGCGGGCTTGAAGATCGGCGACTAGAGACTGCGAGATGCCGTGTGCCTCTGTGAGAGCCGCCTTCTCTTCTTCGAACTTCTTGAGCTTCATGAGCGCATCGTCTCGATTATCGGTCGCGCGAGCGGTACTCTCCTGGGCTTCTTCAGCCTGTTTCTTGACAGCTTCAAGCTCATTGGATCGCTCAGCAAGGATCTGCTCATGCTGTTCCAGTGTTTTGCTCTTCTCGGTCACGAGGGAGTCGTAGTCAGCTTGCAGGGTGTTGAGCCGCTTGGTTGCGTCTCCTTCAAGATCCGCCCGCAGCGACTCAATCTCGCGTTCATAGTCCTCCCCAATGACCCGAAGATCTTGCTTGTGTCTATCATGCAGCGTATCAAGCTCTGCCTTGTGGGCTTCCACCTTCTTGTTCGCGTCGTTCAGTTCGGCTTGGACTTTAGCCATGTCGGAGGCGTGCTGAGACTCTTGCTGTTGCGAGGTTTTCTCGAGTGTCTCGATGGTGCTGCGGAGACTTGCGGCCTCGTCCTTGAGCTGTTCAAGCTCGGCGGCGTCAGTGGTAAGCTGCTCGTTCATGGCATCCAGTTGTCGCACAAGCTCCTCGTTCTCATCGGTCTTGACTTTGATCGCTGCCTCATGAGCCTCCTTCAGTTCTTGGATTTGCTTGTGCAGCTCTTCAGCGACTCTGGCACCGTCAGTTGAACCTTGCTGCAGAGCCACGATCTGTTCCTGGAGACCATCGATAGACTTGAGATGGCCAGAAAGCTCATTCTCTCTCGCTTGCAGCTCTGCTCCAGAACTCTTCTGTAGCTCCTCGATCTTGGCCTGCATCTGTTCTGCATGGGCGTTGCGTTCGGTGTCCAGGTCAGCAGAGACCTGATCAGCCCGTTCTTGCAGCTTGGCAATATCGTCTTGAAGCTCCTTTTGCGCCTGAACGTGAGATGCGATGGTCTCTTCTTTGAGGCGCAGTTCGTCAGTGTGTTTTTGATGTAGCGTCTGGATCTCGGACTGAAGTTGCTCCACGACAGCTGAAGACTCAGAGGACTTTGACTCAAGAGACCGTTGTGCTTCTTGGAGGGCACTGGTATGCCTCTCCTCCCGAGAGGCAACCTCTGTCACGTACTCATCGACAGTCTTGGTAAGCTCGATGATCTTAGCATCGCGCGATCGGAGATTGTCGGATTGGGTCTGCTCGAGCTCCGCAAATTTCGTTTCCAGGTTTTCCAGCGTCTTCTTGGCGATGTCCAGCTCTTGCGACAAGCTGTCACGCTCATCCCGAAGCGTGGAAATCTCCTTGTTGAGCCCTTCGATCTGCGCGGCTTGCTCGACGAGCTTCTTCTTCTCTTCGTCCCATTGCTGTCCCTGTTGTTCCAGCTCGGCGTTCAAATCGTCCAAGACCTGCTGCAGCTCGCTAGCCTTGGCTGCCTCGGTCGCCTCCCTCTCCTGAGCAAGCTTCTTCTCTTCCTCGAGCTGTTGGCTCTGCTCTTCCAACTGCTTGGTTTCTCTCGCAAACTTCTTTTCCATGTCCTCGACGAGGATCGTGTGGGCGCGGTGCTGTGAGGGCGAGGCATCTGAGCCGCCGGAGATGGCCTTGTCCTTCTCAACAATAGCGGCCTGAGCATCCGCCAGCTGTTTGCGCAGCTTGTCCTTCTCAGAATGCAGATTATCGACTTCGCGGGTGAGGTCGTCGCATTGCTCTTGAAGCTTGTCGCGTAGGTTGGTCTCCTTGAAGAAGTCTTGCATGATCTGAGCGCTCCGCCTTTTCATCTCCACATCCATCTCGGCACGTCCCGTCGGCGCAGTATCCGGACGCGGCGGCTCCTCGCCGAGTTTCGCCATGGAAGCCCTGATGGGCTCAAGAGCGCTCCTGCGTTTTTCGGTTTCGGCATCAGAGGCAGCTTTGTCCTTGAGGGGCGCACGGCGAGGGGTGACGACGACGGGGCTCTCTCTGTGATGAAGTTAGCAATTGTATTATCCCGGCGGCCCATGCTGACTCACGCTTCTTCGGCTGTGTCGTCTGTTTCCGGCGCTGGTGGTGGAGGGGCAGAGACGGACAGCTTCTTCGCAGGCCCAGCCGGCGCCTTCGCTGTTGCGCCTGCCGTCCGCGTTCCTGCCGCGGGTCGAGTAGCGGTCGGCCGTGTTGACGCAGCAAGGGAGGCGCGTGGAGCAGTGCGGGTCGTCGTTGCCTCTGCAGATGGGCGTGTGGTTACGGGACGCTTGGCGGCAGTCGTGGTCGTGGAGGAAGGCGCAATGGATTGCCTCGAAGTCGGCTTGGCAGGAGATGGCCTCGAAGTAGTTGATGACGTGACTGGCGTCCGGCGCACTGCTGTCCTCTTCTTCTCGTCGCCTGATGTGACGGACGACAGGTCTGGCTCGGCATCGGATGCGGTTCTCGACGATGAGATGGTCCTGCGCGCCGTCGTCCCTGCTGCCGGACGCGTAGGCGGCTTGTTCAGGCTGGATCCGACTGTGCTGGTGCGCGATGTCGCCGTGGTGGGGGCTTTTGACGCGCTCGCAGTGGTTCGCGCCGTGCTTGTTGATGCCGCTGCAGGACGGCGGGCGCTCGCAGCGGTGCCGCTGGCTGCAGTCGGGCGGCGGGAAGGGACGCCATCTTTCGAGGCTGGGGAAGGCGCATTGGCAGCCATCTTGCGGCGGACTGAGGATGTGGGCGTTGAGGGGGCGGGCAGTTTTTTGGGCTGCGGACTCCCGACTGGCACGCTTTCCGAGGAAGCTCTGTCGCGAGCCGGGGGTGGTGTCGCCATTTCGGTGCCGGATTCAGGGGCCTATGCTGATCAATGCACTCCCAATCGCGCTCTCAGCGGGGTGTGCAGCAAGTGCCGGCCTAATGGGATGGATCTAAACAGCAGAGGATGGTATCGCGTAGCTGTCGCTTCTCAGTCGCGACTTCCTCACGCGCTGGGCTAGCACATGTATGTGGGGAGTGCAAAAGCAGGGTCTCATAGCGCTCCAATCCATGCCCAGACGGCCAGCACAACACACCGAGCATCACCACCTAGTTTCACTCTCGCCGCCCATAATCACACTCCTGGCCACTGAAGAGAGCACACGTCAACTCTGTCACCTTGCATTGACTGTATCGACTTTCGGCGTCAACGTGGGCCGAACCTGTGGCACCAATGCACCCCATCTCCAGGCTCCCATCGTAGTGGCTTGCAGCTCCCCCACTTCGCATGCTATAGCCAGGAACAACTTAAGGCATCAACGCGCGACACAAGACACCCATGCTCTAGACTCCCTCCTACGTCATTGACTCGCTGTGCGTCTGACAGAATGTGCGATCGGCTCTACACCAGTACACAATGGCGTGTTCCGGATCTATGATAGTGTAGGCAACAGCCTCAAGCGTTTCCTCTTCTGCCTCGCATAGTCAAATGCTTTGTCCAATCAAAACTACGACTAAGCTAGGGACTGATTCTGCGTAGCTCTAAAGGAGACTTAGGCGTGCGACTACGGTTTACGATGCCACGTTAGACACCAGGCCATTCTGATGTTCGGACATATAAGGGTCTCTTGTTACTCTACATTGTGCTGCTCGTCCTTGATACAGCTTCTCCATCATGGTCCACGACCCAAACTTGTACCGCGACAAAGAGCGCTATCTTGGCATTCTCATTGCCGATCTTACACCTACCCAACTCGATGCGGTCCAGGAACTCTTCGGCATTGGCGCCAACATGTGCTCTCCATATCCTGCAGAGCAGCTGTTCATCGAAGACAAACGCGACTTGTCAAACCTCTCCCATGCAGACTTAAGGAGACTCTTCCCCGAAGCGGAGCCCTTACTTGTTATCGACGCTCAAACGCCAATCGACGGCGGTGTCTGGTATCTTGACAGGTTTGCTGAGCAATTCGACGTCGATGAGGGATTAGCCGAGAACCTCAACACTCTTTACAAGATTCGCATCGATATCCGCGACGTTGTCATCACGCATGTGAACTACAAAATCGCCAATACCGATATTCGAAACGATCTAGAAACTGTCGATGTGCCGTGTCCTATACCGGAGATCTTGGTTCAGAACAAAATATTCTGCATGGGTTTCGATCATATCAAGTATCGTTACGTAAGTCCGACTTGGGTCATAGCTGTACCGGACGAGCTAGAAGAGAGTACAGATGGCAGAGACTTGGACAACTTCATCCCACGGCCGGAAGTTGTCTATCGAATCAAAGAAGATATCGCGAGAGAGGCGGGCTTGAAGAGCGCATGGATGATCGCGAGCGATAGATCCGGGGAAGTGAAATTACCCAATGGCACCAAAATAGCATTGCCACCAGGGAGCAAGGTCGTGCAGTCCACATACGATCCCGATGTAGCGATGCCAGTGTATCAAAAGCCGGAAGGAAGCTTGTAGACTCGGCTTAACAGCAAGCAAAGTTCCTCATCAGTCCTGTTGCCAAAGATATCCTTGCTATGGATGGTTTTGAACATGTGCCTCCTGCAAATGTTGTGACAGATCGGTCTTAATTTCCCTAATGCGCAGAGACAGGATCTGACTGCTATCGAATGATTACTAGAATTGCGCAAAAGAGGCCGCGCAAGTACTCATCGACATATGGTTTCAGCCTAACCCACAACGTACTAGACCGAAGGGTATCCACTCACCGCCGTTGAATTTAAGCCCCGCACGATCCCGTTCTCATGCCCGAACACGACCTCTACACATCGTCCCGAACAGTTCACCAGGATCACCAGACATGGCTTCTTTCCGCTTCCTCGATCTCCCCCGCGAGATTCGCGACAAGATATATGGCATCCTGCTATGCACATTCCCGCGCCCCGAGTCTGTTACGCACGGCACAATGCTGTCCAAGAAAGACTTCAGTCCAAGCATCCTACGCGCTAACAAGCAAATCTACGCCGAGAGCTACGACGCTATGATCAAGGGGAACCGGTTCCTGCTCGTGTCTTCGACTGGCGGTCTACACTTCGCCTACATGCTCAAGGCCAATCCCGTGCCGACGCTAGCTTTCGACTTGGACAATGGCACTAAGACGAAGAAGAAGAGTGGAAACAAGGTCATTAAGCCCATAACCCAACGTTTTCGAGGCTATGCCATGCATATCACCATCGGGAACAGCAACCCTCGGTGGAGGAAGGAGTTGCCACCTTCAGAGCTGTTGGAGCCTTGCAACGTGATCATGCTGTTTCGAGACGTCGAGCTCCTCTGCGAAGCTATCAAAGGAGGTGATGATCGCCTGGAAGACTATAAGAGTCTTGTGACCCTAAATCTCGAACTCGCACTAGTGCTCAAGCGCCCACTGTACTAACTCGAAGGCCTAACAGCTTACTTCTCTTCTACCAAAACCTAGGAAGAGCTGCTGGAGCCTTTTCGCTAGAGCTTCCGCGACATGCTACGGGTCACTACTAGTGGTACTGTTGAGGAAACCCTTGCTCAGTCAGCCAAAGAAGACTTTGCACGCAGCAAATGCCATGATCTGGACGCTGTCATCTCATCATGGACCAAGAGAAAAGCTGAGGGTACACAGCTATTCAAACATGGCGACGGTGGCTGCCTCAAACTTTGGGCTGGAGTCAGAGACGAGATCGACGAAGCCCATAAATCAGACAAATGGAAGCGTCTGATCGAGGAAGGCGGCCCTTCATTTGTCGCAAAGGTTGCCGAGCTCTACTACACCACAAATCTCAACATCGTAGCCATCGGACTCAAATGGCTAGAAGAAGGAGACCGGGAGGTCCTGCCCGGCATCCAAAAGTCCTACGGAGAAGTGAAAAGTAGCATCAAGGAAGGATACTGGGGCGTCGAGCACTCATGGAAACCTTCGCCGGCGCAAGAGATGAGGACCACGTTCCGATACGCCAAATTTCTGCGGCTCTGGGGAGAGTCGAGCTTGGTTCCGTACGCGCTCGCGACCATCAACATGCTGGCTACTCGTAATCCTGATGATGCCGCGATTCTTGAAGAACAGCGCAAGATTAAGGCTTGGAAGCGCAGCGTGGGTCCAATTGACGATAGCGCATTCAATGCTATGATGAGCGGTCTCAACACGTGATGTCGGCGTAGGTTGTGCATGTTCTCTGGGAGCGTAATTAGCTTAGTGTAGATGTTCGATGTTAAAGTAGGGAATAGCAACTAGGCAGCGCGCGCGGAGTCTCGCAAGTTAGACTTGTGTTAGGTGTTTATTGCCCTACTTGCAGGGCCTTATAGATTAAACATAACCTAAAGAGTACAAAATCTTATTAGTTAATTAAAGCTTCTATTCTATTAGCTAAAGAACTAATTACTATAAGTATAAAGAGTTAGCGTTTTAGAGCTATCTATAATAGTAAATTAATATAATACTTACGTTAAGTTACTATATATAATAAATATTAATACTTTTAATAATTACGCTTAGTATAAGATAGAATGTAGTATATTATATTAATACTTTAGATAAAAGTAAAAGCTTTAAATAGAAGTAAAATAACTTATATATAGTATAAGATATAAGTATAAGTAAGCTAAAAGAGTAGACTAGTATAGGCTCTAAAGTCTATAAAACGCTTATACCTTAGAAATTTAAAATACTACTTCTAGTATTAGCTAGAAGTAGAGTAGCTAAATCTATCTAATAGATTTACTTTAGATTTTATAAAACTTTTCTATTAATAACTTTAGTAAGTAGTAACTATAAATACAAAGTATATTCTTATTCTATTACATAATAAAGAAGATCTAGATTACTAGATAGTCTTTTATTCTATAGTATCTTAGACTTATATAATAGATTTAGAAGTAATAGATATAGTATTCTAAGTTTAATTTTATATTATAATTCTTAAAAAGCTATTAAACAATATCTAGTTTTCTATTCTAAAGCTAGAAGAAATTATAAGTTTAGAGTATTTTCTATAGAGTTTAAATTTTAATTTTAGAATACTAAGATTTATATTTCTTAGTAATAAAAACTAGTAAAGAATAACTTATTTAGTATAGTAAGATAGAATTATTCTTTTAAAATAGTGTAAAAAATCTAATAAGTAAGTTTTTTATAAAAATAATATAAAATCTTTCTTTTATATATAACTAATATATATATAACTCTATAGTACTTTTATCTCTAGTAAAAAATATCTTATAGTTTTATATTTAGTATAATTTAATATTAAAAGAAGAACTAACTATATTTAACTTTCTTTATAGCTTTTATAACTAGAGTCTTACTAGCTTAACTATAAAAGCTTAGAAGTAATATAAAAGAATAGCTTTAGATCTAGAATTAGAAGTATTCTTTTATAAGGTTTAAATCTTAATAAAGTATATTATATAGATAGTTTATAATAACTTAAGAATTATAAATAGTAACTAGACTTTATTCTTAATTACTACTTAGCTTTATAAAAGTCTCTACTAATAAAAGAATCTAGATAGAAAGTAAGAAATAAAACCTTAACTATAAACTATTTAGCTAACAAAGAGATAAGTATATTTTCTAGTTATATTTGCCACTAGATTATTAATTAATAGTATTCTATATATACTTATACTTACTATAAATATTAGTTCTAGTAGCTATAATTAAAGATAGTAAGAAAAAACTAGTTATAAATAAAGATTATATATTTATTAATAAAAAGATTAATATAGGTATATACTTACTCTATATTTCTAGAAATACTTTTTAACTATACTTATTATATATCTTAATAACAATAATAGTATTCTTTATTCTATAGTACTAGTAACTTTAATATATTACTTTTTTTGTTTCTATACTACTTTTTCAAGTACTAGTCTACTATAAATAATAGAATATAATCTTTTCTAAATAATTTCTTTATTATATATAATTTATAGTACTTAAGATAATAGTACTATATTTATTATTCTATACTAGGCTCTAAACTTTCTTATATGTCTACTAATCTATTCTCTCTAGGCTTAAGAAATAGAGTTTATAGCGTACTTTTTTTAAGATTTAATAACTATATAATTAAGTAATTATATAATAACGCGTTACTATATTAGAATAAATAGTTAACTTAAAAATCTCTTGTAAGAGGCTAGATTTATAACTTATAATACTTATACTTATACTATCTCTATAATACTTACTATTTATTTAACTAAAATAAACTAACTACTTTATATTTATTATATATTACTAGAAACTAATCTAGACTATTAACTAGTAGTACTAATACTAGCTTTATATAATTAGATAACTCTAAAAAGTAATTTAATATACTTACTACTAGTATAAAGCTTGTAAGATAACTTAAGATAACTATATAATACTTAGATAAATACTAGTAATTTATATTTTATTCTATAATTACTTTTAAGCTTAGCTATATTAGTAGCTATATTATACTACTTGTTAGTATACTAAGTATCTAGCTTACTTATTCTTTAATACTATATAGTATATATACTACTATTTAAAGCTATTAAAGTACTACCTCTCTTAAGCTAAAAAAAATTAGCCTTACTATATTTTAGATAAAGTTAAGCTTATCTAAGGTACTAATATACTTACTAAATTAGCTAGATTTTTATTAAACATACTAATCTACTTAAACTATTTCTTTATTATTAATTTAATATTGTAAGAAAAGGTTATATAAGTAGAATAGAATATACTTATAATATATAAAGCTATGAAGTATCTTTTATTAGTAGTAATTATCTCTATTTACCTTTTATTATTCTAATAAAAGCTCTTTTTTAGCTTTATTTCAATAGCTATAATTTATAAGTCTTTTATTCTAAAGTTTTTAAAAGCAACTAAAAAATTCAAATACACTACGTCTATAGCTAGTAAAAATTACTAAAGTAGTATATTTTATTATACTAAGTATTATTAGTTTAATACTAACTAGAGCTTATATTATAAGTATAGAAGTAAAGTTTAGTATAAAAAGCTTTTAGTATCTAGTAGATATATTAGTAAATATTCTTTAAAGTATAAAAAGATATTAATTAAATTATATAATAAAGAAACGTATTTCTTATAAATTAAGCTTTATATAACTATCTTTTAGGTAACTATTTTTTAAACTATAATTTACTTTTAATACTAACTAAACTTTTATTACGTAATACTAAAGGTTACTACTGTCTTTAATATAGTTCTTTATCTACTTTTATAGCTAATAAAAAAGCTTTTATTTAATATTATACTACGCTTTATACTCTACTTTATACTTTTTCTACTAAAATTTCTCTATTATTACTATTAGTATCTACTATAAAAAGCTTATTTCTACTTTAAATTTAAGATAGAAGATATTTAAATATTTCTATAGCTATATAGCTTTCTATTTCTACTTCTAAGTCTACTCTTAAGTTTACTAAAAAAGCTTTTATTACTATTACTTCTTATAAGTATATTATTACTATAATTAGAGTTATTATAGTATTTTCTCTATACTAAATATTATAAAAACAGTTTTCTTAAATTCTCTAGTTATATATAGTAAGTATAAGTTATTTAGAAAATATATCTATAATAAGATTACTATATAGATTTACTTACTACGTATAATTACTCTACTCTATATTAACACTCTACTATAATAATATAGTTTTTCTTACTTATAGTAATAATAAGATTTATAAAGATTAATATTTAGTCTCTCTTAATATAAAAATATAGTATAGTATCTTAGTAATCTTACTAAATATTCTACTATTCTAAGATTATATTAACTTAATAGTAAAACAAAATCTACTTTAAATACACTATACTACGTTAACGCTATTATATTTAGATTTTAGAGTAGTACTAAAATAAATATTATAATATATAAGACTTTATCTAGAAGTTAGATCTTATTATCTAAAGATTTTAGTCTTTTAATTAGAATAGCTTAAAAATTATATTTTCTAAGCTCTCTAAACCTTAATTTTTATAGCTTTTATACTTTCTTATAATCTCTAAGTAAAAGTGTAAGAAATATATGTATAATTTCTTTTAAGTTTTTACTACTATTATAGCTTTTTATTTAGTATTATAAGTAGGTTACTTATTATCTATAGTAGTAACTTATATATTAGCTATAGTAGTAGCTAGTGTATTAATAGTAGTAGTTAGTATATTAAGTATAGTAGTATCTACTAAATTAGTTCTAGTTAAAGCTACTACTATTTTAAGAGCTATAATAATATCTATATTAGCTATAACTTTATTTATATTATGTAAAGCATAGAGAGGTAACATAAACTATTCTCTAATAATAGAATATAGCTTTGTTAGAACAAAGTAGTTAAATACTATAATAAATAGTATAACTAATAAAGATTG
>Ga0265780_10011270_pt1 | contig 10591 bp, 11 predicted proteins | sample P1T30metagenome_FD_192432 | JGI IMG/M metagenome (GOLD analysis project Ga0265780, IMG submission 192432) | Plant litter microbial communities from East Loma Ridge, Irvine, California - P1 T30 | ecosystem: Environmental > Terrestrial > Plant litter > Unclassified | place: USA: California... | reverse complement strand
CGACGGCCGCACTAGGAGGCGTGGAGTATCCACCGAAGATGGGACGGTCGCCCTTTTCCCAGAAACGTTCTTTGAAGAGCAGCGCAACTTTGCAGGCGGATTTGAAACGGAGGCCAGCTTCGCTGATCGCGCGACCGAGTACGGAGGAGAATTTTGGAAGCGACATGAAGCGTGTCATGGTGAATGGCACTGCCATGATCGTGTAGTCGTATTCTTTCGACTCGTATGTTCGGTTGCTGACACTGGGATACCACGATAGTTTCGTGCGTGTGTGACCTTCGCCGTCTTCGACAGCCTCTAGTTTTCTGACCTTTCGGTTCAGGGTGAGACGGTCACTGACATGAGGAAGGAACGCATCAGACAGTCTGTTAAAGCCACCGTCTACACACTTCCACTCAGTCATGCCCAATGCATCCGGTCCGCCATCTTGCGCAAGGTTCGAGTTGTGCACTAACTCATCCCAAAAAACGTCGTAGTCGCTCGCTGTCCAGATGGCGTCTGTGACGTTTTCGCTTGCACCGAAGACGTGGCGCATCATGGCCTGCTCGCTCCAGTCGTCGAGGCCTTGATCCATGGCCTTCTTGTGTTCGCGCCATACATTGCGTTGTACTGCCTTGAGCTTTTCCTTCGACTTCAGAAGCTCATTCATGCGCTGCTTCGTTTCGGTGTACTCCTGGGTGTCCAGTGGTGCTGGTCGCCCAAGAGACGAGTTTGCTTGGATCTCCGCTCGCGTTGGAAGTTGTCCATTTGGAAGTCTGCCAGTTCCCAGGCCGAGGATCTCATTGGGATGATGCTGAACCCATGGGATGAAGTCGACTTTGTAATGCGGATCGTTTGCGTTCATCTCATTGAGCATGTCGGCCAACTGGAATACCATTTGATGGTCGCTGTATTCGATGGTCTCTCCATCCTTGTATGTAATCGAGTGAGGAAGGCGCATAGGACCCATCTCCGCCCATTCTTGCGTTCCACCAACGTACTTGGTTCGGAACCGTCCTCCGACCCGGTCGCTTGCCTCGATGATCTCCCAGTTGTGCACACCCACACTGTCAAGCATCAGTGCTGTAGCGAGACCAGAGATTCCGGCGCCGACTATCGCGATGGTCGCATTCTTCTTGGATGAGGCCGCAGAGGTGGTAATGTTGATCGCCGCGACACCGTCGAACCATGCTCCAAGAGCGTCGAAGTCTTGTAGCAACGGTTTGGTGCGGCTGACGTCCCTAGTCTCTAAAGATGTTCTGGGACTCGAAATGGGGTTGCTGAGCACCAGCCCTGTAGAGGCTAATGTAATGGTTAGTGACCTCAACATCCTCGCCGCTGGATAGACCATGTTCGTAAACACCTTCGACTTGAAGAATTGATAATGAAGGGTTGACAAGCCGTGCTTGCAACACCTTGATCGTTTAAGCTTAATATAAGACACCAATTACCCGCGAACCATGATGGCCAACCACCATGCGCCTCCACTTGGCGAATGGACACACCGCGCATCTTGACGGAAAACAGCAAGCAAAAATGTACTATCAGCATTAGAGTGCCATCACGGTAGACAGAGGACTGTGTCGCGTTTCCACCCTTACGAGTATACACCGATCAAGCGAAGCCGGGCGGTCATACTCAGCGACCCGAACGCGCGCCCCGAAAAGCTTTCAACATGTTGTATACAGCAGCATCTTTGGTCTTCCACTCTTGATCACGCGCTGCGTCATTAGAGTCGCCAAACGTGTATGTCATCTCCTCGTTCTGTTTAGTCGCCTCTTGGTTCTTGTTTATGTTTCTCGGCGGTACTTCGTACCGAGTTGGAGTAAGGACGTGGACTTGCAGAATGGCGCTTTCGACATCGTGGACGAATTGTGCTATTAGCTGTCAGATCTTGTAATGCACATCGAACGAGGCAGACGGGTGCATGCAAGAAGATGGGCGGTCTTACTCCACGGTATACCCAACTCTTCGGCCTCATTTCGGGCTTTATTCCGTGCGATGCAGCGCTCTTGCAGCTCCCATTCTTCTAAAGACTGTACAGGTGCGACGCCCGCCTTGGTCTTAGTGAGGTCATCGAGGGATGGCGAATGCAGACGCTGCGTTACGGCTCTAGAGATGAGTTGTCGGTATTGTACTGTTTCCAGGCCATCATTTGTGTTGTCCTTGCGGACTCTCGTATGGGCGTCGGTGTTTAAGTTTGAGGGTTTGGCTGAGCTCAGTTCTAGGAGTGTGATCGCCATGACGCAGCGTCCGAGATAGACGATCGTAAAGTAAGGACATGGGGTCGTGCAGAGAGAGGGTGAGTATATAGCTGCTGGTGTCAAAACATTGGCGTTTGTGGTATGATGAACTAGACGCGCCGTGTACTCATTATTCAATGATGCGATTGCACCATCGTATGCCTGAGTATCGGGGTAGCTAGTACTTTCTCGATTTCTTCACCATCCTCTTCACGTATAGGCGGCACACGCTTCTTATTTACATCGTCGTCTTGATTAAAGACCATCCCGTCCAGTATGTACAGCGTCCCCGAAACTCTACAAGCTCAGCCCATCAGCCAGCACTGCACCGTACCAGATCATAGCTCCCAATCCAACCATGTTGACCAAGCTGCTGACACCGTGCAGGATGCCGAACTGCTTGTTCAGGGCCTGCATCTCCTTACTATGTGGCCCAGCATCATAGCTCTTCTTCCCATCCCTGGTCTCCTGATGCTTCCTCAGACCCATGACCTCCGTTGTCTTGGGTCCAACGTAGACCCAGTTGACTAGCGCGGTGAGAAACATTGTGGTGTGCAGCCAGGAGCTCAGGTTATCGGTTGCTGTCGGCGGAATGGGCGAGGAAGAGAGGAATGGTAGCAAGGACGACGCTCCGCCGCGTGGGTATGTGAGCAGCATGACGACGGGAGTGAGGGTTTGTAGGGTGAAGTAGACGGGGAAGGTGTGCTTCTGGAGCGTGGAGAATTGAGGGCGAGGGAGGACGCGGAAGGCTACGATGCCTGAGACGAAGGATTGGAAGAGCGTTGAGCCCAGGAGGGTGCCATAGCTATGCTTCTGTTAGAGGATCTTGAGCGTCGAGGGCTGGTAATGTAGCTTCGTACCTGAGTAGATGGTATGTCGCCGGATTCTTGAATGAGGAGAATGACATATTGACGATTGTGGTTTATCAGTCAATCGTGTTGTCAATGAAGAGGAGAGTAGGAGTGAGCAGGAAACTCGGCGTTTCAGAGCGCCACGAGCAGCAGCCTCGGCAAATGATGATCTCACGACATGTCGGAGCCATGCGGTGACCCTGCATGCTACCCGTGCGCTATCCCTTCTGGAGCCTGGCGCGTCTGCCCCGCTAAAGATTTCGCGAGCCCCTCCATTGCGCATCATGGCGTCGTGCGACAATCTTTCAGCCCGTCTAAGGAAGGATCCTAGCCTCCGCCCGACCAGACCTCCGTACACCAACCCTCGTAATGCTGCTTCCTTCGCTGATCAACCTCCGTCGCCCAGCCAACACGCCACTCGAACCTGAAGACATATTCGGGTCCTCCCTCGGCGGCATCTTCACCGACGATACACAGAACCAGCATGGCGACGATCCGAGCACCGTCATTCTGTATCGCAACGCAAAGTTCGGAGAGCAGGAGATCAGGGTCGCGGATGTGAACGGCGAAGAAGAAAGAAGAAAGTTCGCGCACTACCTATGGAATGCCGGCGTCATGATGGCAGAACTGGTCAGCGGGCGAGTGGAGGGCGGCGATCTGGGTGCAAGTGGCAAGGGTCTACACGAAGATGAGGAGGGCTGGAGAGATGGCGAATGGTGGACAGACAAGGAAGAAGAGAAGAAATGGAGCGTGGAGGGCGAGACTGTGTTGGAGTTGGGCGCAGGTGGGTCGGGCTGAGTAAAGAGAGGTGTTGAAGAAAGTACTGATGGAACATTTGCTCGCAGGCGTAGGATTGGGCGGGATTCTGAGTACATTGGCGGGAGCGAAAGAGGTACTTCCATGCTCAGACTCGGATTCTGCACAGGCTCCAACTGACAATCCGCTAGGTTGCCATCACCGACTACCCTGCCGCTCCTATCCTCGATACTCTCAAAACGAACGTCGCGAAGAACGTCCCCGCGCATCTCAAGCCCAACGTGACCGTCGAAGGTCATCAATGGGGCTCCATAAGCACACCCTTCGAGATCTCGCACGCGAATCGCTACACGCGCATTCTCGCTGCAGATTGTCTCTGGATGCCGTGGGAGCACGAGAGCCTGGCCAAGTCCATGCTGCACTTCCTATCCGACGACCCATCCGCACGTATATATTGTATCGCAGGCTTCCACACGGGACGCGCCAAAGTCGCACCCTTTTTCGAAGAGGTGATACCGGAGCAAAGGCTCGAGATCGAGGAGATATACGAGATGGACGTCAACGGGCAGCGGCGGTCATGGGCAAAAGAGCGCGACGGCGGTACGGAGAATATGGGCGAGCGGAAGAAGTGGCTTGTTGTCGCGCGGATACGGCGGGCTGTTCGGCAGTAATAATGGCAGTAATTCTTCTTCTCAGCAGACGAAGCGCTGAATCACACCCTCTTGAAGCACAGCGTAACAACACTGCTGCCCGTCTTGCCTCCAAACGTGAAGCTGGGATACTTGACTTTGCCCTCAAACTCTAGCTCTCCGCCTCCAAACCAGCCCTTGAGTTCTTCTTCTGTCCAATTGCAGCTCGTGATGAGGAATCTGCCGCCCTTCTTCATGAGAGGCTCAACCTTTTCCCTGTACCCCTCGCAGATCCTACGACCTTGCGCGTCTTCTTCTTGCGACAAGCAGATGGCGTCAAATGTGCCCTTGTCCAGTACGACATCGAAGCCAGCGCCTAGCCACGCGCCAGGTGCTTGCGACAGAATATCCCACTCGTGGAATGTGATGTCCTTATAAGAGTCATCCTTCGCGTCGCGAATCGACGTAGCAAGCGTGACGCTCTGCGCAGAGTAATCAACGCCGACCATCTCGCCGTTCCACTCGTCCTCGCGCAGCGCAAACAGCAAATGCCCATTGCCTGTTCCCAGATCCAGGAACCGCGCCGCGTTGTGGTCGTCCCCGTCGTCCTCTTTGTGTATGTGGCCCTCGTCGCTGAGATCTTCAAGAAAAGACAGCATGCGCTCCTCGGCGCCCGCGTCGCTGAACCATATTGTTCCTTCGTCGTCGGCGTTTGCGGCAAAGTTTTGGCGTTCGGTGTTGTACGCGGCGTCCCAGTAGGATTTGGTGCCCAGTTCGCTGGGATCGAGGTGCGCCGGCGCGGTCATTGAGTGAAGGTTCGAGGAGGGAGGAGCGACTGCAGTGGGTGTAGGAGACGTGGGTGATGCGACGTCGTGGTGGAGAGCTGGTGATGTTTTTGGAGGGGCAGAGAGTTGGTTCCTGGCTAGACGCTCGCGCATTGCGCTGCAAGCGAGGCGGGCCGCCTTTGGAATGACAAAGCATGTCAATTATCATACGCACATGGAGGTCGTTGAAGAGAGATACGCATAGATTAAGTGGAATTGATTGATTCGCTATCCGAAGTGCGAAGTCATCCTTGCAGTTGCCCGTGCGATCCACACCGTACTACTCTCGCAATCCACAAGCAGATCTGCAAGCACCCTTACAACGGTCGGTCGCTGCTGCGAATGACCTCACCCTTGTAGACTGTTCGGTAAATATGGCCGAAACCTTGAGGGTCTATTTGATACCGAGCATTGATCCGCTTCCAATAATCGGTTGAAATCTCTTTGATCCAAACCTCATCTTTCCACTCTTCTTCCCATTCGTTTACTGTCCAGTCTCGTCTCTCAAAGAAGAAAGTGTCCTGATCCCACATCTCACCCACGTCTCCAGTGAAGGTGATGTTGATTGTACCGTCAATCACCGCACGAATAGTGTCAGAAAACCCATCCGGTAGATGCCATGGCAAGCCAATGCGGCATAGAAAGCGACGGTCGAACAATCTGGACGTTGGACACGTATTCTTGACTCGGCATTGTTCCAGCATGGCTTCTTGCATGGCTGCCGCATATTTGAGAATGTTCCAAGCCTCGAGAGATTCGCGCGAGTGACCATCGATCACGAGCTGAAAAGAGCCTGCTGGCATCCCGTGGGTATGAAGTAGGTAGACCTCTGTTAGCCATGGAATAATAGCATCTAAAGCATCAGATCCAGCAATGGAGTCATATCCGGCATGGAGGCTGTCTGGATGGCCCAAAGGTAGGAGGTTGGCCAGTAGATCGATATGTCTCTCGACCCGAAGATTTGAATTCGCCTGGCACATGGGAATGAGACCTCGTACATGGCATACGGAACGCGGCATCGACTTGAAGTCTTCGTGGAGGACGAGTTTACGCAGATTGCGCAGCCTTTTGGGGGGGATTTGATGCACTGCGACATGCGTTAGAAAGCTCATACCGTGTGAGGATTCCTGTATTACAATAAAAAGTGCTGTGGTGAGGGACTTGGGAGGTCAATGAGTTGGGATAGCACTTACAAACGTCGATCGCTACTGCAGCAGCTGAGAAGTAGTATCTACTGTTGCAAAGTTGGCGAGGATCCTCCACATGGCACCAGTTGTATATTAAGGTCTTGTCTTCTTCTGGCCGGCAAACGAGCCCTTCCATCCTGGCAAGCTCGCTGTCCGTGGGAATGGACCAAGGGGTTGGCCTCCAAGACAGTACATCGTGTAACGCCCCTTCCACGAAGATATTGTACTGGCCCATACCTCGAAGGTTGCCCACCGGGCAGATAATGTTTCCAAATATTCCCCGTGTGAGCTGCGCAAACTTGGTTGAATCTCGATTCTTCGCCATGTCGAGCGCGAGCACAAGAGCTTCTACAAACTCTTGACACTCATGATTGCCCAAACTCATATCCATATATTGCGATAGTATATTGATATTTCGCGTAACTGCTTGCTTCAGAGGTCCTTCGAGACAGTCTTCGATGACTGGATAACGAGCTCTTATTTCAGTAAGATCTGACGCCTCGAGCAGTTCCGCGACACAGATCAGCATGTATTGTCTTTGAACTTGAACCATATCAAATACTAACAAGTACTTCAGTACAATTTCAAGCTCATCCATCGACGTTCGACGCTTACTCTGGCAAAATCGAGCGGCTCTTGACCGGAGTTGCTGGAATTCTGCGCCATCGTCCACAGAGCAAAGGGTGCTAAACTCAACATTCTGGAAAGCGACGTGCTGCATCTCGTCTGCAGCAATCTTGCAGGTTATTATAAGACCGAGGCCCCCTGCTTGTGCTGAAGCATCGGAATAACGTAGCTTTGCCGTGTCTTTATCGTACACATAGTGTGGTCGACCCTGGGCACAGTACTCGTAGATGGTATTCCGTATTTCTCGTGGAAGTCGAAAGAATGGCGACTGTGTTTGTCCGAGAATGTACTTTGTCTTCGGTGTTGTCATGAATGGGAACATGTTCCAGTGCGCAATGTTGTTGGGGCCTTTCTTGTTGAAAGCCATCGTGGGTGTATCGGGCCATCCAGACGTTGACTGCGACTGCCCGGCATTTTATATCGCGACGGCGCAGTTTCCGTCATACCTCCTCTGGCCTTTTGCCGATGACTCCCAAGAAGGATGCACCATGGTACCAAACTATGGCTTGCTGGTCGTAAGCGGATTCATGGCTGATCAACTGGGCACCATTCGGCCTCAGTGCAACGACTCATCGGTGGCCGCTGGGTTGAGTGCGTAGTGTGAGTGACATGTCCATCAAGAGCAGAGCTGTAACTGTTGGGTGGTCTTGATTCTACGCGACGCGAACGAACAGATGGATGGTCGGTCTGGCGCGGACCAGTTGGCGCGAGCCTGGTGCCCAGCCACCCAGACTCTTCAGGAGCACGGAGCTCCACCACCCAGGCGAACATCACGGTTAACTCTGACACAACTTCCTCAGACCATGACCTCACTCGCTCGTTGAGTCTGATTTCGCAAACGTCCTTAGATAGACCATTCGAAACCTCAGATACTCACGTTGCAAGCGCTCTTGCAGACCGCGCATCCTCAGCGATGGCCGCCGCCCGAACCCGCCCTTGAACCTCGACGAAGACAAGAACGCTGTCCACGCATAACAGGCCCCGCGCGCCATTCACGGCCCTCGCCCTTCAGAATCACGGCCTACGTACAGCCGGTCGAAGACGCGCAACCCGATTACAACGTAGCCAAACATGTATGGCTCATCGTCAGCCGGGGCGCGCTTCGATCGGCTCGCCCTTTTTGGAAAGGAGCAGCAGACCGACACATTGTGGCACTGGAGCAAATCGGCTTACAGTGTAGCTTTCCTGCGTATGATCTGCATCACAGTGTTCTTGCTGTATGTGGAGGAGTGCATAATCTGAAGGCACTGGTCATCTACCAACAGAATACTCCAGACACGGGTTGGCCGCAGTACTGCAAATACGACCACCCGCCTCGCCAGTATTGTACCATGACGGCTATAATTGACTCCCTGTACTCGAGCCTACGGAATGTCTCCGGGACATCGAAGCTCAGTTCCCTCACTAGAGGAGGCAAAAGAGCGTTTAACAACACCTGAAACTGAGTTGCATATTGAGCCCCAGTGTTTGGGTACAAAAGCACTCAAGCGGCGATGAAGTCATCTTCCTATCTATGATATTGATACACAATAGCCAGCCATAAGTTCATTCAGGAGTCAGAGTACCACGTGGCTGCTCGATCAGCGTACGGTCCGTCCTAGATGATTAGTTGATTTAGTGTTTTGGCTGGTACGCTGTGACTCATGCTCTCTAGGGATGTTGCGCAATAACATGCACCAGTACACTGCGTCAAAGAGGCTTTTGTGTTATCGCACGCTACATAGTGGGGACAATATTGATGTTTCATCTCGGTACGCGGCACTATGACCTCGCTTCTTGCATAGATCGTCCTCAAATCTTACCATGGGATTGTGTGCGACAGGTCCATGTTTTTCGTTTCTCTTGATCATTCATGCCAAAAGTAATACACTATCAAACCCGCGCAATGTCTACGATGAATGCTCCACATCATAGCGCTCCCACACGTATAGCCAGAACTCCGAGAGAATACCACAGTTAACCGCCTCTTCCCAATCCGACTCCCACTGCGTTTCTGTCCAGTCCCTGCTCTTGGAAACAAAACCATCTCGATCCCATAGCTCGCCCACATCCCCGGTGTATCGCACAAGCGAGCTGCCCTCAACGATATCTCGTATCATCTGCGCAAAGTTCATGGGCAGGCTCCAGATGGCCCATGCATTATAATACAACGGCCGAGGACTTCTGGGCGGCAGGCGTATACCGTTTAGCCGCAATTGGCTGTGTCGTGCTTCTTGCGTAGCTGCAGCGTGTTTAAGCGTGTGCCAGAATTGCGAAGACTCGTTTGCCTGGCCATCAATAAAAAGATGAAACGATTGCGAAGGCATTCCGTATGAGACTAAAAGCTGAGCTTCCTCGATCCATGGTACCATCGCTTCGAAGCAATCTGCACTAAGAATATGCGTACCATCCTCAGCCGAAACCAGCGAAGAGCCTGTCGGAAGTAGGTTTGTGAGAAGGCTGATGTGTCTCTCAATACGAAGATGAGAATTCTTGAGGCAGAACGGGATTAATCCTCGTGCATGACATTCTGGGCGTGAAACAGCCTTGACATCTTCGTTGAGAACGATCGTTCGTATGTTGAATCTGCGCTGCTCCGGGATGCGATTTACTATCCTGGATTAGTGAGGCGCTCAAAGAAACAACCTCCACACCTATGTATGGCATCTTGGCCTACACAGTCGAAACTGGGATTGGACTTACAGAACTCGATCGCGACAGCTGCAGCAGAAAAGTACCAACGTAGTCGCTCGGCATCGAAATGCTCAGTTATATCCGGGAAATAGAATACGCCATCGTCTGTGATTGGGAGAAGAGTATCTGATTGTCCGGGCTGACAGATCAGTGCCTCGTATCTTGACAGCTCTTGGTCACTGGGGATTTGCCATGGTGAAGGGTGCCAGTGATAGATATCGGAAAGAGCGCCCTCTACGAAAAGGTTGTTTTGCACAATGCCCAGAGCGACCCCTCGGATAGGACAGTCACCTAGCCCGAACGTGCCACGCACCAGGTCTGCGAACTTTGACGGATGCCGAGTTTTTGCCAGAACCAACGCGTGTTGCAGAGCGTCACTGAAGGCCTGACTGAGAACTTCTTCTCCTGCATCGTCTGGGGCACCAAGCTCATCTGTGCGGAGCGCTGCTGCCCGCTGCAAAGGTCCATCAAATAAGTACCTTACAGAAGGGTAACGTTCGTAGATGTCGATGAAGTCTTCTGGCTGTAATAATTCGGCAGCGCACACCAGCATGCGACATTTTTGACGCTCAGCATACTTTAGCACTGCATCTTTGTCAGCCGACGTGGGTTACAAGGTGTGGCAGAACATACAGCACCAAAAACGACCCGCGCGTGAGCGAACGTTCATATACCTACCCCCGTCATCAATTGATGACTTAGGATAGAATTGTATCTTTCTAAACGCAATCGTCTTCATCTCTTCTGCAGCGATGCGACATGTTATCCGTAAGCCTATTCGCACGACTTGCTTAGGCGTTATCGACGGGTTCTGGTACAGGA
>Ga0265780_10011269_pt1 | contig 10592 bp, 9 predicted proteins | sample P1T30metagenome_FD_192432 | JGI IMG/M metagenome (GOLD analysis project Ga0265780, IMG submission 192432) | Plant litter microbial communities from East Loma Ridge, Irvine, California - P1 T30 | ecosystem: Environmental > Terrestrial > Plant litter > Unclassified | place: USA: California... | reverse complement strand
CACCCACCCATGCAAGTTTTCTGAAATGCACAGGAAGTACAGCCGTTATTCAAAATGTTTCCTCTATACTTTACGAAGTAAGGATTGTTCTGCCAAATATCTAGCATACTGTCGGTTCGCAAGTCGCCAAACCATCCTGTATTCGTCATAAAAGAACAAGGCATCATTCTTAGATTTTCATCCACAAAAGCAGAAAATCTTCCAGCATCGCAACCCTCGTAAAAACTGGAGTTAACGTCAAGGTATTTGACTACGCCTGACATACTGCAGCTATCGAATCCTATTTTAAGAACATTTTTGTTGCTGCTTACCAGCCTATAAAATTCCTGTATTTTGCCCGTGTCCTTGAGCAACAAACTCATATTGGGATTTCTGCCAATAGGCTTGTAGTTCAAAAATATGAGAGAATTTATACCATTTAAAAAATCCGGTGGTTTACTTAACCATTCTATAGCTGTGTCAATAGTCTGGCTGTCAGTTACGAAATGCACATTGGCTTTGATGCCATAGGCAAATAAGGCTTCTAAATGCTTTCTAAACTCAGTGTATGGTTCATAGGCGCTAATAGCTACTGAGCCACAGAGGTCCTTTGTTGCCTGAAGGATATTAGGTGTGAGCCCCCTACCATTGGTTGTATAGCATGGAACTATGTTATGAGCAACAGTAGCCTCCAGAATCTTGATAAAATCTGGATGTTGATTTGGATTTCCACCACCAAGAGCTACCTGAAGAACGTCAAGCTGCTCTGCCTGCTGCATAATTAATTCGTAATCGGCAAGAGGCATATGGTTACCCCTCGTCGTAGACTTCCTATAGCAGAAGGAGCAGCCTTTATCGCACCAATTCGTGACGCTTATATCCAGAAGTTCCGGCCCGTGTGCTGACCAGAGAGGCTCTGGGTGACCAGCATCCTCAGCCCTGACAAAGTACCCAGTCTTCTTATTAAACAAGACCGAGTAGTGTTGGTCGTCATACCGCTTGTGCACAATAGTCTCATTTCTACCAACCATCTTCTCGTGCATCTATGAAGATTTTATCGCTTTCTATAATGAAGTCGTCAGTGCAAAAGAAGGATTCAGTATCATCCCGGTCACTGCTAAGGCTGCCAATATAAACCTTTTTTCCTTGCTTTTCCGCAGCAATGACTTTCGGGAGTACTTCCTTGCCGCTCTTCCACAAGTATTGCTCAATAAATTCTTCAAAAGTATCATATTTTGAAGCGTAGTGCTCTTCATAAAATTCTCGGGCAGGGGCCATGTCATCTCTAAAGGCATCAAATAGCCCCCTGTAAATATCAATAAAATTGGAGTTTCTATTTACCCCAACTGCTTCGACAAAATCCTTAAAATTAAATTCTCCGTCACTGATAATAACGAAGGAGGTTGAGGAGCTATTGGTGACAAAGTCGTATCGGATTTTCATACTATTTCTCCTTCAGTAAAAGAATTTTTATTACTCGCTTGTACATTGTATCGGAGAAAGTGAATTGAGTAAGGCCATAATGGCCATGTGAATAGCCATCCTTTTTTCTGTATAAAATACAATCGGGATTTTTTTCCATTTGCTTTGCAACCATCTTAATATGGTCCCATTTAACATTTAGTTTTTTATACAAAAAAGCCTCAAGCATTGGGTACTCAAATGAATAGTATTTAGTATATTCCTCTTTGATGTTGATGAGTTCTGAGTGAATACTGTCGTACATGCTAGCGAACATTTCGTATGCATAACCCTTGGTCACGCCTGCCTTTTGCAAAAAAAGTTCTTTTGTTAAGTTCTTGTTGATAAGCAAGAGCGACTCATCGTATCTGTAGTTTAGTAGCATAGTTGTTAACGAAAAGATTTATTGCATGAATGAGTACAGTGTTTTGACTTGTCAGTGCTCGTTTGATTTGCTCAGTTGCCTGTTTTTTGTATTTGAAGCAGTATCTTTCATAGATGTCTCTTACTTGCCAATTGCCGCTATTAGTGAGCATGTATACAAGTAATTCGAAAAGCCTATGATAACGGTCTTTTTTCTCAAGCTCTCCCTTTTGCAAGATATCATCAATTTGCTCTAGTAGTGAGCTTTGGTTGATTCGCAAGTGATTATGTGAGTCGCCGAATATTCTGACAAAAGCTTTGTTGTAATCACTTTCATCCAAGCCTCGAAGAAAGGAGAACAAAAATTCAGCATTCAAATTTGCATAATAATCAATATCATTTCTTATGATAAGGTTGTAGATGATAGACCGTGAAAAATATGAGCCCTTGAGTAGATGTTCTTTTAACCTGTGCTTGTCTTCTTCGGTTACTTGATTATCCCTTAATGAGAAGATATTTTTTACGAATGTATCATCAAACCACTCTTGCCGATTAACAATGGCGCTAAGTGTTGGGTCGTTACGACGGCGGGCCATAAAAAATAAAAATGTACCACAACCCTCAAGTAGGGGAGACTTGCTAGTAAGTCTTTTTTCAATGAAATCAGTGAACGCTGCTTCTGATTTTTTATAGACTTGATTGACTAGGTGGTCTGATATCAGAAAGTCTCTAAACTCGTCAAATGTGAAATTAACAACTTCTGATGGGCTGAAAAGACCTTTATCCTTTTCCTCAATGTCTCTTCTAATAAGAATATTTTCATCCAAAAATCTAGTGTATAAATCTCTGTCTTTGGGGGTTGTTATGATATCATCCAGCGGAATGTTTGCATAGATGCCCTCCCTTACCATGACACTAACTATATTTTGTATAAAATTTTTAATGTCAAAATTAGCTGATACGCCTAAGTCATCAGACTCGATAATTCTTTTGTTTATTTCTGCCGACTTAGATTTATAATACATTCCGAACAATTCTTCTTTATAAATATTGTCCACATTGCCAAGCTTTTGACCCTTGTATGTTTCACAGAAAATTCTAAGTAAAAGGAAATTGCCTACAAGCTGGTTGTATGCTTTATCGGAAAAAGAAACATAGCCAATTTCGTAGTGTTTTATATACGTGTGAAAGAGCTTTTCCTTGATGTCATCATCTGACCGGTGGTTGCTTGAGGAGTATACTTTTTTTGTTACACTGCGAAAGGATGAGGTCTCTAGGTTCTTGAAATTATGTTCGTAATACTCAGTCCTGCAGCTAAGCACTACTTTTATAAACTCATGCTCCATCATCTGAGCAATAAATTCTTCAAGCTTTGGGCTGAACGTCTTAGGGCGCAAATTTTCGTTTATACCGTCGATAACAATTACAAAAAACTTGTTCTGAGAGTAACAAAATGATTTAATGTGCTCTAAAAAGGCTGCGAAAGTACTGGCTTCTGCATCGGGAAATATTTTCCGCAATATTGATTGCTTTATGTCGTCAGCGTCTAATTCGGCACCAGTTAGGAAAAGGCTTGGAATGTTTCTATTGAGTAAGAAATTTTCTGCAAAATCACAAAGGAAATTAGTCTTTCCTTGCCCAGCATTGTCAGTTATTATCGCAACTCTGGCTTGTAAGTACTCGGCTTCCTGCATTTTGTTCCATATTTTCCTTTCAAATGTAGATTTTCCGGATGAATCGATAGCGCTGTCTTTTACATCTTGACGTTTATCAGACAAATATTGGAGCAGTACTGATGTAACCGCTTCATAATCTTTCATGTTAACACTACTGGTGTCGGCAGTTGGTAATTCGAAGTTCCAGCTTAGCTGACCGCGACTCTTCTTCTGAATCAGCAAGTTTAGGTAGCGAAAATCAAGGTTCTTTAGCTCACCAAAGTACTTATTGAAGTAGAATACAGAATCGCACACATACCGTAGGTGGTCTTTCTGGTCGCCTATCTCAATAAAAGTGTCTCGCACATATTTTTCAGAATTTATCTGCTTTTCGAGCTGCCTGTTGACTTGCTTTTTAAGGTTATTGACTAACTCTTTTTTTTTTGATTTGCCGATAGAGAACACCCCAATATTCTCGAAACCATGCTTCAAGCTGAAGACATGCTCGCAAAGGCTCAAGGCAGCATCAATTGCTGTTTTTTGGTTTTGCTCTTTTTTTACCTTTTTCTTGCCATCTGCATAGTCACATATCCCCTTGACAAGAATCCAATGCACATTACTATACCCATCACAGGCTGCATAAATACCCGCTCCTTCCATCTCTCCCCCTTTCGCATTTGGATACCTGGACATAAGTTCAGCCTTGAGGTCGGGGTTATCAATCAGCTTTTCACCAGTCAGTACTTCGCCTAAAATAACCTCGGCATTACGCTTTGCAAGAGAGTATTGCCAATCGTCTACATTTTTGAATCGGTTGAGTAGTAGTACGCTTGCTGGCCCCTCGTTTCCTCTCGTAATTATAGCATCTTTGCCCACACGCTGGGGCTCATAGGGAGTAACTTTTTCTGAAACAAGCACATCACCTATTTGCTGTTTGGTTTTGTCACGACCAAATGCTATTCCTATCATTAGAACTATTACTGGCTTGCAGGCAACTATTGCGTCCTTCGTGGTGATGATAGAGGCCGCTCTTCCTATCGAGCCCATCTCACCACAGGCAACATGCACAACGTTATAAGAGCCAAATATCCCTAGGAAGTAGGTTTGGTTATCTATACTAACCTTTACCAAAGAATCTCTGCCTTCAATTGGCTTCAAGCATTGATGTAATGCTTGTTTTTCAGTTTTAGTCGCTGTGACCAGCAAGATGTTGAAATCATCAATATTCTCAGCAAAGAATCTGCTGCTTTCTTCTTCGTAGAGTTTATTCATCTTGCTAAAAGCTTGTACTTGCTAAGCGTATCGCACTGAGGTTTGGTAAATCAGTTATGTCGGTTACATGTCCCGCACAAGAGGCCTTAATTTCTTGAAGTTGCTAAAGCACTTGCAAATAGGGGCGTTGAGTAACTTATTCGAATAGGCCAAGGTTGGTGCAAGATAGTGTCATTTCCCAAATTCCCCTGCCAAAACGGCCGCCCCCAAACCCGGCCCCAACCTTGCCCACGCCCCGGCAATGTTTGACTTCCTGAAATCCATCTCCGCCAAGAACCCCAACGCCGGGCGCGGCCCCGAAAAGCCCGCCGTGAGCGTGCGCGAGCGGGTATCGGCCCTGCGCCACCTGCCCGCCTTCCTGAAACTCATCTGGGCCACCAGCCCCGCGCTGGCCTCCGCCAACCTCGTGCTGCGCCTGCTGCGCGCGTTTCTGCCGCTGGCCACGCTCTACGTCGGCCGCCTGATTATCGACGACGTGGTGGCCCTCACCAAGCTGCCCGCTGCCGCGCGCCAGCTCACGCCCGTGCTCACCCTCGTGGGCTTCGAGTTCGGCCTCGTGCTCCTCGCCGATGCCCTGGGCCGCGGCGTGGCCCTGCTCGACTCGCTGCTCGGCGACCTGTTCGCCAACCAGTCCTCCATCCGCCTCATGGAGCACGCCGCCCGCCTCGACCTCGACCAGTTCGAAGACAGCACCTTCTACGACAAGCTCGAGCGCGCCCGCCGCCAAACCCTCTCCCGCACCGTGCTCATGAGCCAGGTCCTCAGCCAGGGCCAGGATTTCATCACCCTCGTGCTCCTCGCCGGCGGCCTCGTCGCCTTCCAGCCCTGGCTGCTCGGGCTGCTGCTGCTGGCCGTGGTGCCCGCCTTCCTCGGCGAGTCGCACTTCAACGAGCGCAGCTACTCCCTCTCGCACTCCTGGACGCCCGAGCGCCGCGAGCTCGACTACCTCCGCCAAACCGGCGCCTCCGACGAAACCGCCAAGGAAGTCAAGATTTTCGGCCTCTCCGATTTCCTCATCGGCCGCTTCCGCACCCTCTCCGACGACTTCTACCGCCAAAACAAGTCCCTCGTGCTGCGCCGCGCCGGCTGGGGCACGCTCTTCGCCGCCATCGGCGCCGCCGGCTACTACGGCGCCTACGTCTACATCATCGCCCGCACCGCCGCCGGCAGCATCTCGCTCGGCCAGCTCACCTTCCTTGCCGGCTCCTTCGCCCGCCTGCGCGCCCTGCTCGAAGGCATCCTCAGCCGCTTCAGCTCCGTGGCCGACGGCGCCTTGTATCTCCAGGATTTCTTCGACTTCTTTGCGCTCCGGCCGCGCATCGTGCGCCAGGAGCTCACCGGCGAACGGCCCATTCCCTTCCCCCGGCCCATTCAGCAGGGTTTTCAGTTTGAAAACGTCGGCTTCCAGTACAAGAATGGTACAAAATGGGCCATTCGGAACCTCAGCTTCACCCTGCAAGCCGGCGAAAAGCTGGCCCTCGTGGGCGAAAACGGCGCCGGCAAAACCACCCTCGTCAAGCTCCTCGCCCGCCTCTACGACCCCACCGAAGGCCGCATATTACTTGATGGCCACGACCTGCGCGAGTACGACCCCGCCGAGCTGCGCCAGGAAATCGGCGTCATCTTCCAGGATTTTGTGCGCTTCCAGCTCCCCGCCGGCCAAAACCTCGCCGTCGGCCGCATCGAAGAGCGCCAAAACCAGCCCCGCATCGAAACCGCCGCCCAGCAAAGCCTCGCCGACACCGTCATCGCCAAGCTGCCCGGGGGCTACGACCAAATGATTGGCCGCCGCTTCAACGGCGGCGTGGACCTGAGCGGCGGCGAGTGGCAGAAAATCGCCCTCGGCCGCGCCTACATGCGCGACGCCCAGCTCCTCATCCTCGACGAGCCCACCGCCGCCCTCGACGCCCGCGCCGAGTACGAAGTCTTCCAGCGCTTCAAGGAACTCACCCAGGGCAAAACCGCCGTCCTCATCAGCCACCGCTTCAGCACCGTCCGCATGGCCGACCGCATCTTGGTCATCGAAAACGGCCAGTTCGTGGAGATTGGTAGCCACGAGGAACTGCTGGCGAAGGGCGGGCGCTATGCAGAGTTGTTCGCGCTACAAGCGGCGGGCTACCGGTAGGGGCGGGGCCTGCCCCGCCCGGGCGCTTGTTCCAATTCAACGATTCCGCTTAACGACGGGTGGGGACAGGCCCCGCCCCTACATGCAGGTACTGACTCCCAAACCACTCTATCTTGTTGGTATAATTGCCGCAGGTTTCGCCCCGCTGGTTTCGGAAATAGCAAACAGTAGCGGTCAGTTACCATTAACCTTTTAAATGGGCCGCTTTGACAAAATTCGCTTTAACCATTTTAATTGGCCTATCGCTGGCCGGCTGCAATCAGCCAACAAATCAGCCGGCTGAGCAAAACAGCAGAATGGAATTAATTCCCGAGCCCGATAAAGCGGAGAGGCTTAATTATGAGGCGATGCAAGCCTTGAAAAAGTCAGGCTGCTTTTTGGCAAATCCCGACACTTCTATCTGCGGTATAAAAATCAGAGACGCAGAAAGCGCAACAAGAATCGTAGGAAATAAAAATAAAGCAGATAGTATTGGGCAGTATCATTTCTATTCGAAGCTCGAAAGCGAAACGTTGACTTTGACGCAGCATCCGGGCGATGGTGCTAGCCAGATTTCATTGTTCAAGGTTGAATATTCTAACAAAGCCAGTTACAATTACCGGCGGCTGCCAGTTGATGCTTTTGAGTCTGAAAAGGGCATTAAGCTTGGAATGACAAAAGGCCAAATCATTGCGCGGCTTGGAAATTGTTATGCGGGGCTCGACAGCACAAACGGATACATTGAGCTCCACTACCGCATCGAGCTGCCCAAAGACAGCAGAACAAAATTGCTTCAAAGCAACAGTATGCCAGCCTACTATGCATCGTATAAACTTTGGAATGATAAGCTTGGCAAGTTCGAGTTTGGCTTTGAGTACCCTTGATTAACTAAAGAAGCTATTTAGAAAACGGAGAGAAGCAACCCAAACGGTTGGTCATGCGAAGCATCTCGCGTGCTGGAGTAATCCAACCGTAAGAATTAGGGGTGGCACGCGAGATGCTTCGCTGCGCTCTGCATGACGGCCAATAAACATTTGGGCGTTGCTGGCGCGTGCCTGCTGGTTACGTTGCTGAATTAAGCAGGAATTAAATTTGACACGACAATGAATACTGCTGATAAAATAGTCATATCAATTCCTCTAAAAAATATCTGGACAGACGAAAGCGAGTTGCCCGCAAAGCGGATGGCCCATTTGACAAGTGCAGATATCGTGCAACTACTCAAAGAATCAGCCGTGCGATTTGTCGTTGCCGACGTTGGGCACAAGTTGCAGTGGATTGATACAAATCGGTGCTTTGACTTTTGGAAGCAGGAAGCCAAACATTACATTGCTGATAGCACTGATAAAATTGACCTTGATAGCATTACTGGGCATTACGCTTACATCGCTAGCCACTGGGTAATTCAAGGTGAAGTGCCAATTATTATGTTAGAAAAGTTTCATTAACGCAGAATCGCAGCGTTCCTGTCATTCCTCTTCCGCCGCAAACCCCGCCGTCATCGGCGCCACGCCTGCTTCCTCGTAAATCTGAACCAGCGTCATCGCCAGGTTCAGCTCGGTATGACAATGGCATCTTCCGCTTCGGCCTGTCCCATATCAGTCAACTATAACAGCGAGATAGGGAAGCAATTCGCTTTCGCCCGCGCCGGCCCGCCGCTCATGTCGGGTGCGAAGAACTACTGGCTAGGCACAGCTACTTATGCCGAATTATTCGCATTGCAGGCCACTGGCTAGTGTCAGGGTTGAGTTTTACGGGAATCGTTGAAAAAATCACAATTTTATTGCCGCCCGGCCAAACGCTAAGTGCCTTAGGTTTCGTACATTGGTAGTCCTCAAACCATGTTGACTTTCGCTACACATATGAAATCCACGATTACGCTATTGATGCTATCCGGGCTGGCGCTGTCCAGCTGCATGACCACTCGCGAAGCGCGTGTGGATTCCGATTATAGCTACCGGGGCAATTTCCGGCACTATCGCACCTATGATTTTGTGACCGGTACCGGCCTCACCTCCGACAGCAGCCGCCTGGGCCAGTCGGTGCGCGAGGCCATTCAGCAACGGTTTATGGCGCAGGGCTACCGCTTGGCCAAGAAGCGCCCCGACATGCTGGTGAATTTCCGGGTGTACCAGGGCGATATGAATTTCCACGGCTTCCAGCAGGAAGACCTCAGCCAGTGGATTAAGCGCAACATTGAAGAAAACGACGAAACGCCCAAAGAGGAGCGCCAGGGCTACGAGCCCGTGCGCCTGCTGCTGGCCGAAGGCACGCTCTTGGTCACGCTCATCGACGTGAAATCGAACCGCGCCGTGTGGAACGGCTACGCCTCAGGGGTAACCGTGCCCGAAGGCCCCATGGGCGAAATCGTCCTCAAACGCTCCGTCCGTTCCATTCTGGACCGCTACCGCGTGTTCACCGAAGAATTTGCCAACGGTACCCTGCCTCAAAATGGTGCCAGCGACTCAGAGCGGTAAGACGCCTGTCATTGCGAACGTAGCGCGGCAATCTGTCCTTCCAATGCGACCAACCCTAAGATGTAAAAAGCCCCGGCTCAGTGCAGAGTCGGGGCTTTTTACATACAGGAGCCCTGATTCCGCAGTGAAAAAACTGTGTCACAACTCAATGTCCGTCGTGTTTAGAGGATGGATTGCCGCGCTACGCTCACAATGACAGACGCCATTCGCCTTATTCAAGCACTGCTCGTCGCACCTGAATCAGCTCGGCGGCGATGCTGATAGCAATTTCCTCGGGCGTCTGGCTACTGATAGGCAGGCCAATGGGACCGCGCAGCCGGGCAATCTGCTGCGCGGAAAATCCGGCTTCTACCAGTCCCCGGCGCAGCTCGGCTACTTTTGCGGTGCTGCCCATCACGCCCAGGTAGCGGTAGGAGTGGCCCTGCCGAACAAGGCTCAGCAGGTGGCGCAGCACCACAGCATCGGTGCGGTAGCCTACGGTCATCACCACCACGTACTGATGCGAGCCAGCGGGCACTTCGGCAGCTACGTTTTCGTAGTCGATAACGCGCCGGTAGTGGGCCGCTTCGTTTGCATTTAGGGTGGGCAGGTCAGTCCGGTCATCCAACACGGTCAGTTCAAAATCCAGCATCGCAGCTACCTTGGACAGCGCCAGGCTGACGTGCCCGCCGCCCACAATCGTGAGCTGGTCGCGGAAACCCAGTCGCTCACGGTAGTACCAGTCCGGGCCGGGTCGGTAGAGGTAGAACGCTGTCGTTGGAGTTGGCGAAGATGCGGCGCTTGCGGTGTTGATAATTTGAAAGCCCGTTGATTGGCACAGTTCAAAATAGCCGCCTGGACCGGTTTGCAAGGTGTTTTCAATCGCCGAAACGGTTGCCAGGTCTGACACTCTCAGTGGCCAGAGCAATACCTCCTGTTCGCCGGAGCACATCATGCCCGAGCGGTCTGTTGGGGCTTACCGCCGATGAATTTGTGGGCGGCGCAGGGGGGTAGTGTCGGATTCGCGCAGGTGCTGCCGAGCCAGTTCTACCCATTTGTGTTCCATAATTCCCCCACCGATGGAGCCAGCTACCGTAGCCTCGGTCACGGCCATTTTGAAGCCCTGACGGCCGGGGCTGCTGCCTGCGCTCTGCAGCACGCACAGCAATGCCACGGGCGTACCCGCCCGCAGGCTGGCCGCCGCGAGGGTCCAAACGGGCAAGTCGCGCGGGGAGGAGGGCATCAGGCGGGAAGTGGCGTGTGGGCGGTAGTGAGCGCTATTCGGCGCGCGTCACGGTGCCG
>Ga0265780_10011268_pt1 | contig 10592 bp, 8 predicted proteins | sample P1T30metagenome_FD_192432 | JGI IMG/M metagenome (GOLD analysis project Ga0265780, IMG submission 192432) | Plant litter microbial communities from East Loma Ridge, Irvine, California - P1 T30 | ecosystem: Environmental > Terrestrial > Plant litter > Unclassified | place: USA: California... | reverse complement strand
GGCTGTAATAACCCGGCAGGTCGTTCTGCGCCTTGCAGGTCAACATGGCGTAATGCAGCGCCTTGATCTCGGCCAGTTCCTCGGCGCTGATGCGCTCGCACGCCAGTTCGCCGGCCAGCGCTTCCAGGCCGCTCATGAATTCGAAGGTCTCGCGCACTTCGGTGGTCGACATTTTGTAGACCGAGGCACCGCGGTTCGGCGCAATTTCGATCAGGCCTTCCACCGCCAGCACCTTGAGCGCTTCGCGCAGCGGCGTGCGCGAAATGCCCATGGTTTCGCACAGCTCGCGCTCGTTCAGCTTGGTGCCGGGCGGGAACACCGCTTCGACAATCAGATGGCGCAGGTGCTCGACCACGGTGTCGTGCAGATGCTGGCGCTCGAGTTTGGGCACCGGAATGGAGGCCGCGCCGACGCTGGACGCAGACTCAACTGCCGTGTTTTGCATACAAAATCCTTAAATTGCTGTTGCAGTGATTTTAACATGGCTGCCCTGTATTTATCGACCGGCGTGACTACAGCACCCCATTTCGCCTGTCACTACAGGGCGCAGGTCTTGTCTGAACCACCTTTTATATTGCTTATAAATAAGCGTTGTCCTGCCGAGAACCCACTGCTATTCTCAGATTGCATGCAAAATACAAAGTAAATCATTGACTGATTCATGGAGGAGTACATGCTTCAACTCGATTTCCACCCCGCCGGCCGCCATTTCCTGCAGATTCCCGGCCCCAGCCCGGTTCCCGACCGCATCCTGCGCGCCATGAGCTACCCGACCATCGACCACCGCGGTCCCGAGTTCGGCGCCCTCGGCTTGCAGGTCCTGGCCGGCATCAAGAAGATCTTCAAGACCGAACAACCGGTCGTGATCTACCCGGCCTCCGGCACCGGCGCCTGGGAAGCGGCGCTTGTGAATACCTTGAGCCCGGGCGACCAGGTGCTGATGTACGAAACCGGCCACTTCGCCACGCTGTGGAAAAAGATGGCCGAAGCGCTCGGCCTGAAACCTGAATTCCTCGGTCTGCCGGGCATCGAAGGCTGGCGCCGCGGCGTGCAGCCCGACCTGATCGAAGCACGCCTGCGCCAGGACAGCGCGCACCAGATCAAGACCGTCTGCGTGGTCCACAACGAAACCTCGACCGGCGTCACCTCCGACATCGGCGCGGTGCGCAAGGCCATCGATGCCGCCGGCCACCCTGCCCTGCTGCTGGTCGACACCATCTCCGGCCTGGCCTCGGCCGATTACCGCCACGACGAATGGGGCGTCGACGTCACCGTCTCCGGTTCGCAAAAAGGCCTGATGCTGCCGCCGGGGATCAGCTTCAACGCGGTCTCGAAAAAAGCCATCGAAGCCAGCAAGAGCGCGAAGCTGCCGAAAGCTTTCTGGGGTTGGACCGAGATCATCGAGATGAACGCCACCGGCTATTGGCCCTACACCCCCAACACCAACCTGCTGTACGGCCTGTCCGAAGCGCTCGACATGATCCTCGGCGAAGGCCTCGACAACACCTTCGCGCGCCACCAGCGCCTGGCCCACGCCTGCCGCCAGGCGGTGCGGGCCTGGGGCCTCGAGATCCAGTGCGCCGACCCGGCCGTGTATTCGCCGGTGCTGACCGGCGTGATGGTGCCCGACGGCTTCGACGCCGACCAGATCCGCAAGACGATCTACGAACACTTCAACATGTCGCTGGGTACCGGCCTGGGCAAGATGAAGGGCAAGATGTTCCGCATCGGCCACCTCGGCGAAGCCAACGACCTGACCCTGATGGCCACCCTGGCCGGCTGCGAAATGGGCCTGAAGCTGGCCGGCGTGCCGCTGGCGGGCAGCGGCGTGCTGGCGGCGATGGAGGTGCTCGGTGCGCAAAAAATCAAGCCCGAGCTGAAGGCCGCCTGAACCCGGCACCGGCAAGATCGACAAAATGCAATCCGTGCCGCGCACAGGTCTCGAAGAAGACCGGCACCTACAGGAGACACCCATGAAATATCTGCGCTTGCGGGCGACCTCGGTCGTCCTATTGATGCTGTGTTTGATGTACTTCATCACCTATCTGGACCGCGTCAACGTCAGTACCGCCGCTTCCGGCTTCGGCAAGGAATTCAATCTGTCGAAGACCGAAATCGGCCTGGTCTTTTCCGCATTCGCTTATCCCTATCTCGTCTTCCAGATCATCGGCGGCTGGGTCAGCGATAAATTCGGCGCCCGCAAGACGCTGATCTGGTGCGGCCTGCTGTGGGCCGTCGCCACCATCCTCACCGGCTTTGCCGGCGGCCTGGTCTCGCTGCTGCTGGCGCGCCTGCTGCTGGGCTTTGGCGAAGGCGCCACCTTCCCGGCCGCCACCTCCGCCATGTCGCGCTGGGTCGCCAAGGAAAACCGCGGCTTCGCCCAGGGCATCACCCACGCCTTTTCCCGCATCGGCAACGCGGTGGCACCGACCGCCGTGGTGGCCGTCATGGCGGTCTACGGCTGGCGCGAATCGTTTTATATCTGCGGCGTCATCAGCCTGGTCTGGGTACTGATCTGGGCGCGCGTGTTCACCGAAGACCCGTCGAAACACCCGCGTATCACCCGCCAGGAAATGGACATCCTGCCGGTCGCCAAGAAAAAAAGCGTGAAGGTGGCGTGGAAGCCGCTGTTCTTCCGCATGCTGCCGGTAACGCTGGTGTACTTCTGCTATGGCTGGACGCTGTGGCTGTTCCTGAGCTGGATCCCTCAGTACTTCCTGCACAGCTACGACATGGACATCAAGAAGTCGGCGCTGTTCGCCTCGGGCGTGTTCTTCGCCGGCGTGATCGGCGACACCCTCGGCGGCATCATCAGCGACCGCATCCTGAAACGCACCGGCAATCTCAAAAAAGCACGCAGCTACATGGTGGCGGTGTGCATGTTCCTGACGCTGCTGGCGCTGCTGCCGCTGATGTGGACCCACGACCGCACCGTATCGATCCTGAGCCTGAGCGCCGGCTTCTTCTTTGCCGAAATGACGATCGGACCGATGTGGGCCATTCCGATGGATATCGCCCCGGATTGCTCGGGCACCGCCAGCGGCATCATGAATACCGGCTCGGCCATGGCCGCGATTTTGTCGCCGGTGATCTCCGGCTATGTGATCGACAGGACCGGCAATTGGGAACTGCCTTTCGTCGGCAGTATCATCCTGATGGGGATCGGCGTGTTGCTGTGCTTCCGCATCCAGCCGGACAACCGGTTCCACCACACCCAACTGCCTGCTGCCGACGACGCCGTGGCGAATGTCCAGGCCTGAACGATGTATTTGACCCGATAAAAGATGACGACTACTCCTGACGAACTCGGCATGTTGCTTGCCGATACATACACGCAAAAAGCCGGTCAAGTAAGCGTGCCGGCGCACCTCGCACCCGGAACCGGCGCCGATGCCTACCGCGCGCAGCAAGCTTTCCTGCAACGCCACCGGCTCGACATCGGCGGCTGGAAGATCGGCGCCAAAACCGAAGACGGCCCGATCCAGGGTGCGCCGCTGCCGCGCCGGGGCATCCACGCGTCCGGTGCCGCTGTGGCGCGCAGCGATTTCCCGGTGTTCGGCATCGAGCTCGAAATCATGTTCCGTTTCGGGCGCGATTTTCTGCCTGGTGCGGGCGCGTTGACTGCGGAGCAGGTGCTGTCCAGCATCGACGGCATTGCGGCCTCGATCGAAATCGTGTCGAGCCGCCTGAAGGGCTGGCCCGATGTACCCAAGCTGAACCAGCTGGCCGACCTGCAGAATCACGGTGCGCTGATCGCCGGCGAGTTCGTGTCCTATGACGACAGTGTCGATTTCCGCAGCCCGCAGGCGCACCTGGTCCTGAATGGCCGCGACATGTTCAAGGGCGTGGGTACCAACCCGGCCGGCGATCCGCGCCGTTTGCTGCACTGGCTGGTGGAGCATTGCAGCGAGCAGAACATTGCGCTGCCGGCCGGGACCGTGATTACGGCGGGTTCGTACACCGGCATGATCTTCCCGGAAGAAACGGGCACGGTGCTTGGGGAGATTGCCGGGCTGCCGCCGGTGCGGTTTGACATCACCTGAGTTTGATCTACGCTTATCTGTGATGCGCGGCAGTGGGATTTTTCTTGCTGCCGCGGTGGTCTATAGGAGAACACTCATCACAGGAGGGCGTCATGCCGTACGTCGATGGTTTTGTGGTGCCTGTTCCACGGGCTCGGTTGGACGCTTACAAGGAGATGTCCCGGACTGCTGGTGCGATCTGGCGCGAGCTGGGTGCGCTCGAGTTTCGCGAATGCATCAGCGATGATGTCAAGCCGGGCAAGCTGACGTCGTTTCCGCAGAGCGTGCTGCTGGTAGACGGCGAAGTGGTGGCGTTTTCGTGGATCGTCTATGAGTCACGGGCCAAGCGGGACGAGGTCAACGAGAAGGTGATGCAGGATCCGCGCATGGCGGCGTTCATGAAGCCGGAGAACATGCCGTTTGATGGCAAGCGGATGATTTATGGTGGGTTTGAAATGGTGGTCGATGTTTGATGCCATTGTTTTGCTGCACTTTTTCAGTTTTTTGCACTTTTCACGGCGCGTGAAAAAGAAAAATTCCTGAAAATCGCGTATGCTTGTTCATGTTTTTCTCTTGTTCACGTAACGTGAAAAGTCAAAAAGAATGAACAAACTCACTATTTTTGGCAGGGAAGCTGAGCTGGTTGCCAAGGCAATTGATGAGTTGCATGCGTCGATTGGCATCCACAGTGAGCTTCTAGCCGACGCTTCCCTTGATGCCGATGCAACCGTGTCGCTGACGATCAATGGGCAACGTTTGCAGTACGACTGCCAGGTCAAAAACAAGGTCGATCGCTACACGCTGCCGCTCAAGCTTGCAAACCAGCTCGGCAATGCACGCCCTACCCTACTGGTGAGCTCGCCCCTCAGCCCGGAGATGGCAAACCGTTGCCGTGAGCTTGGCCTGCAGTTCATCGACACGGCAGGCAATGCCTACATTAATAATGGTGCGGGAATTTATATCTATGTGACTGGCCGGCGCAGCGATGGCAAGCTGCAGGCACCGGCGAGTAACACGATGACACCGACGCTGCTCAGGATGATGTTTGCCTTCCTGGCGGAACCTGCCTTGCTCAATGCGCTCTACCGGGATATCGCAAGCAAAGCAGGGGTGTCGATCGGTGCCATCGGCAAAGCGTTCGAGACCCTTGAAACGCGCAATCTGATCGGCACGACGGCGAGCGGCAAACGCATGATCCGCACGCCGGAATTGTTCCTGAATGAGTGGGCCAGTGGCTACACCGGTCGCTTGAAGCCCAAGCTCAGGAAATACCGTTTCTCGAGCGACGATCTCGATAAATTCATCGATATCTGGAGTCCGGAATTCCGGGTGTCGGCATGGAGTGGCGAAGTGGCGGCCATGAAACTGACCGGGCATCTCAAACCCGAAGAATGCACGCTCTATGTCAAGATGAACGAGCCCGGTGCTCTCCGCGATATCGTCAAGGATTGCCGTTTGCGTGCCGATCCCCGGGGGCGTATCGAAATCGTCGAGATGTTCTGGAATCCTGCCGATTTCAGCGATTGGTTCCCGACCGTCCCTCCCCATCTGGTGTATGCGGATCTGATGGCAACACATGACCCGCGCAATATCGCCGTGGCGCGGCAAATCGCTGCAGGTGTCATCGATCATGTACACAATACGCCCGGATGAACCGCTCAATCCGATCACTGTCGAGATCCTGACGGCGGTGCAAGCCGTAACGCAGGCGCTGGGCTACGCCTATCTTCTGGTCGGCGCCACTGCACGGGACATGATGATGACCCACGTTTTCGGCATCGAATCCCGGCGTGCGACGCATGACGTCGACTTTGCCATCGCAGTCGAGAATTGGGAACGCTTTCACGCACTCAAGGCCGAGTTGGTGGCCCGTGGCGACTTTGCCCCGGCCGCGAACAAGGCACATCTGCTGCATTACAAACCTGCCCAGCATGGCACGGCCTTTCCTTTGGACCTGATTCCTTTCGGTGGTGTCGAACAGGGTGCCCATCAAATCGCCTGGCCACCGGACATGAGTGTCGTCATGGATGTCACGGGATATGCCGAAGCACTGGCGTCGGCACTGGAAGTCGATATCGGCAATGGCGTGTCCATTCGTGTCGTGTCGATCCCCTCGCTGGCTGCACTCAAGCTGCTGGCATGGAACGACCGCGGTTTGCAGGATAACAAGGATGCCCAAGACCTGTTTTTCTTGCTACAGCATTACCATGAAGCCGGCAATCGCGACCGGATGTATGAAGAAGCGTTTGCCTTGCTGGAAGCCTGCCAATTCGACTTGCCGTTGGCAGGCGCTGCCTTGCTAGGCCATGATGCCGGAATGCTGCTGGAGGAGAATTCTTTACGCGCATTGCTGGCGATCCTGGCCGCCCCACGCAAGCACGACCGGCTTGTCGTGCATATGACGCGTTTTGGCGACATCGAATCCGATATCGCAGCCCAGCTATTGAACCAGTTCGAACTGGGACTGCAAATGAAAAAAATCCCCGCAGCCTGAACAGCTGCGGGGATTTTTCAATCAAGACGCCAAAACCTCGGCGGCGCGATCAGAACGGAATATCGTCATCCATATCCGAGAAGTTCGCAGCCGGCTTCGGTTGCGGACGGGCTGCCGGTGCCGGCGGGGCCTGGCGCTGAGGCGCCGGACGGCTCGGCGGAGCGTCGTAGCTGCCACCGCCGCCACCACCGCCGTAGCTGTCGTCGCCACCGTAGCTGTCGCCGCCGCCCATGCCCTGGCGGCCACCCAGCATCTGCATGTTTTCAGCGATGATGTCGGTGGCGTAGCGCTCGATGCCGTCTTTGTCGGTGTACTTGCGGGTCTGCAGGCGGCCTTCGACGTAGACCGACGAACCTTTTTTCAGGTACTGGCCGACGATTTCGGCCAGGCGGCCGAAGAAGGAAATGCGGTGCCACTCGGTCAGCTCTTTCTGCTCGCCCGAGTTGCGGTCCTTCGATTTGTACGAAGTCGCGACTGCGATGTTGGCGATGGCGTCGCCGCTCGGCATGTAGCGGATTTCCGGATCGCGGCCGAGATTGCCGACGATGATGACCTTGTTGACTGATGCCATGGTGAAACTCCTATGGTAAGTCCCTGACTCTGCGCGTTGTCTAAGTGCCAGGGAAGCTGTTGATTTGCGTCCGTTATTATGCCTGTTTGGTCGACCTTGGAGGCAACTTTTTGAAGGTGTTGCAGGCTGGCGGACGTCCGTTTTCCGACATCTGCTCAGACAGCGAAGATGGGGCCGAAGTGCCCTGAATGGAAGAGATCGGCGTCAAGATTTGCAGGATTGTTTTGCCGTAGGGTGGCTCCCCGAGGCCACGCGTAACGTATGCGTCAAACCGGCCTCACATCATGATTTATTGCCATCTCCTCGAATTTTTTTCGATTTCTGGCCAGTCTGTCCATTGAATTCGTCCTTACCCGGACCACATACGGAAGACACTGCTTCTACGGGTACGACACGTGTTTTCAAGTCGTCATACCATAGCGGCAACCCGGCCACGTTTTCGCACCGGCCAGCAACCACTGTGAATAAAAACAGTTAAACTACCCGGTTCCCCCGCCCGGCCCGCTCACCAGCTCGTGCGCCGGCCCCGCAACCATTTGAAAGCCTGCAAAGACATTAATGGAAGAAATCCGAATCCGCGGCGCCCGCACGCACAATCTCAAGAACATCAACCTCGATCTGCCGCGCAACAAGCTGATCGTGATCACCGGCCTGTCGGGCTCCGGCAAGTCCTCGCTCGCGTTCGACACGCTGTACGCCGAGGGCCAGCGCCGCTACGTCGAATCGCTGTCGGCCTATGCGCGCCAGTTCCTGCAGCTGATGGAAAAGCCGGACGTCGACCTGATCGAGGGCCTGTCGCCCGCGATCTCGATCGAGCAGAAAGCGACCTCGCACAACCCGCGCTCGACCGTCGGCACCGTCACCGAGATCCACGATTACCTGCGCCTGCTTTACGCGCGTGTCGGCACGCCCTACTGCCCGGACCACTCGCACGAGCCGCTGGCCGCGCAGACCGTGTCGCAGATGGTCGATGCCGTGCTGGCCATGCCGGAAGGGACCAAGCTGATGATCCTCGCACCGGTCGTGGCCAACCGCAAGGGCGAGCACGGCGACCTGTTCCAGGCGATGCAGGCCCAGGGTTTCGTGCGCTTCCGTATCCAGAGCGGTACCGGTACCGCCAAGATCTACGAGATCGACGACCTGCCCAAGCTCAAAAAGACCGAGAAGCACACGATCGACGTCGTCATCGACCGCATCAAGGTGAACGCCGAGATCAAGCAGCGCCTGGCCGAAAGTTTTGAAACCGCGCTGCGCATCGCCGATGGCCGCGCCGTGGCTTACGAGATGGACACCGAGAAGGAGCACATCTTCTCGAACAAGTTCGCCTGCAATGTCTGCGGCTATTCGCTGCAGGAGCTGGAGCCGCGCCTGTTCTCCTTCAATAACCCGATGGGCGCCTGCCAGGAGTGCGATGGCCTGGGCCACATCGAGTTCTTCGATCCGAAGCGCATCGTCGCGTTCCCGAATTTGTCTCTCGCCTCCGGCGCCGTGAAGGGCTGGGATCGCCGCAACCAGTTCTACTTCCAGATGCTGAGCAGCCTGTCGCAGCACTATGGCTTCGACCTGGACAAACCGTTCGAGCAGTTGCCGAAGACCGCGCAGGATGTCGTGCTGTTCGGCTCCGGCAAGACCTCGGTGCCCTTCGCCTACGTGAACGAGCGTGGCCGCACCGTGATTCGCGAGCATACCTTCGAAGGCGTCGTCACCAACCTGCAGCGCCGCTACCGCGAGACCGATTCAATGGCGGTGAAGGAAGAGCTGGCAAAGTTCATCAACGAGAAGGAATGCCCGACCTGTAACGGCGCGCGTCTGCGTACCGAAGCGCGTTACGTCAAGATCGGCAACGGCGACCAGCAGCGCGCGATCTACGAGGTGGCGAACACCCCGCTGCGCGAGTGCCTGACATACTTCAGCAGCCTGGAACTGACCGGTGCCAAGAAGGACATCGCCGAGCGCGTGATCAAAGAGATCGTGGCGCGCCTGACCTTCCTGAACGACGTCGGCCTGGATTACCTGTCGCTCGACCGCAGCGCCGACACCCTGTCGGGCGGCGAGGCGCAGCGTATCCGCCTGGCGTCGCAGATCGGTTCAGGTCTCACCGGCGTGATGTACGTGCTGGACGAGCCGTCGATCGGCCTGCACCAGCGCGACAACGACCGCCTGATCGCGACCCTGAAGCACCTGCGCGACATCGGCAACAGCGTGCTGGTGGTCGAGCACGACGAGGATGCGATCCGCACCGCCGACTACATCGTCGACATGGGTCCGGGCGCGGGCGTGCATGGCGGCGCCGTGATTGCCGAGGGTTCGCTCAAGGACATCATGAAGAACAAGGAGTCGCTGACCGCGGCTTACCTGTCCGGCAAGAAGAAAATCCACGTGCCGAAGAAGCGTACCGTGGCCGATCCGGAGCGCCAGATGGTGATTACCGGCGCCACCGGGAACAACCTCAAAAATGTGTCGCTGGAGCTGCCGGTCGGCCTGATGACCTGCGTGACCGGCGTCTCGGGTTCGGGCAAATCGACGCTGGTGAACGACACGCTGTACCCGGCCCTGTCGCGTCACCTTTACGGTTCGCAGACCGAGCCGGCGCCGCACGACGCGATCCACGGCCTGGAGCACTTCGATAAGGTGATCTCGGTCGACCAGGCGCCGATCGGCCGCACCCCGCGTTCGAACCCGGCGACCTATACCGGCGTGTTCACCCCGATCCGCGATCTGTTCTCGACGGTGCCGACCGCCAAGGAACGTGGTTATAGCGCCGGCCGCTTCTCGTTCAACGTCAAGGGCGGCCGCTGCGAAGCCTGCCAGGGCGATGGCGTGATCAAGGTCGAGATGCACTTCCTGCCGGACGTGTACGTGCCTTGCGACGTCTGCCACGGCAAGCGCTACAACCGCGAGACGCTGGAAGTCCAGTACAAGGGCAAGAACATCACCGAAGTGCTGGAGATGACGGTCGAGGATGCGCACGAGTTCTTCAAGCCGGTGCCGGTCATCGCGAGAAAGCTGCACACGCTGCTGGACGTGGGCCTCGGTTACATCAAGCTGGGCCAGAGCGCGACCACGCTGTCGGGCGGCGAGGCGCAGCGGGTCAAACTGTCGCTGGAACTGTCGAAGCGCGATACCGGACGTACGCTGTACATCCTGGATGAGCCGACCACCGGCCTGCACTTCGCCGACATCGATTTGCTGCTGAAGGTGATCCACCGCCTGCGCGATCAGGGCAATACGCTGGTCATCATCGAGCACAACCTGGACGTGATCAAGACCGCGGACTGGATCGTCGACCTGGGTCCGGAAGGTGGGGCCGGCGGCGGTACGATCGTGGCGCATGGTACGCCGGAAGAGGTGGCGGAGAATCCGTCCAGTGTGACTGGTAAGTACCTCAAGCCGCTTTTGAAGCAATAAATGGCGTGGTGGCGGGCACGATTTCCGGCCCGCTCCTCTCGCACGTCGTCCCCGCGCAGGCGGGGACCCATGCTGAGTAACCGTAGTCGATAGGCTT
>Ga0265780_10011267_pt1 | contig 10593 bp, 6 predicted proteins | sample P1T30metagenome_FD_192432 | JGI IMG/M metagenome (GOLD analysis project Ga0265780, IMG submission 192432) | Plant litter microbial communities from East Loma Ridge, Irvine, California - P1 T30 | ecosystem: Environmental > Terrestrial > Plant litter > Unclassified | place: USA: California... | reverse complement strand
TTAGGTAATCTTACCGAATTTACAATTTCCATATTGGTAAGGGCGTGTTGTTAGCTTGGCAGGCATAGCACTGGCTTTATTCCTTACTTTAAATTCTCCTTCTCTTATCCGCAACCTCAAATAAAAACTTCATTTTTGCAATATCTACAAATACCGCACACATGTATAACTTAACCCATACCGTTACCGAGCGCTTTTTGCGCTATGTTATAATAGATACCCAGTCAGACCCGGAATCTGAAACCACTCCATCAACTGAAAAGCAAAAGAACCTGAGTAAAGTTCTGGTACAAGAACTCCTTGAAATTGGCATTACCGATGCACATTTAGATGAATACGGTTATGTATATGCTACCATACCTTCCAATACCGATAAGCAGGTGCCGGTTATTTGCTTTTGTTCGCATATGGATACCTCGCCCGACTGTAGCGGCGAAGGGGTAAAACCTATTATCCACCAAAACTACCAGGGACAAAACCTGGTTTTGCCTGATGATAACAGCCAGGTGCTTAAACCGCAAAACCACCCCGAACTAAAGAACCAGATAGGCAACGATATTATTACCGCCAGCGGAACTACTTTGCTGGGTGCCGATAACAAGGCAGGCGTAGCCGAAATCATGGATGCCTGCTACCAGCTAATTCAGCATCCTGAAATTAAACATGGAACTATCAAGATCTTGTTTACTCCTGATGAAGAGATAGGCCGGGGTGTAGATAAGGTTGACCTGCAAAAATTAGGTGCCTTTGCGGCCTATACCATAGATGGCGAAACGGTAGGGAACATGGAAAATGAAACCTTTTCGGCCGATGGTGCTAAACTCATTATTAACGGCGTAAGTGCACACCCGGGTTTTGCCAAGGGTCAAATGCAAAGCGCCATTAAAATTGCCGGCCAAATTGTAGCCGCATTGCCTACAGAACTATCGCCCGAGGGTACCGATGGGATGCAGGGTTTTGTACACCCGGTAGGTATTAGCGGTCATGTAGAACAAGCCACGTTAGATTTTATCATCCGTGATTTTGATACGGCCAAATTAGGGCAACATGCCAATGCAATTAAGCAAATTACCGAACAGGTGCTGCAAAACTACCCCGATGCTACTTATCAATTAGTAGTAAAAGAACAATACCGCAATATGAAACAGGTGTTGGATGAGCATCCGCAAATTGTGGAATATGGCATGGAAGCTATTAACCGTGCTGGATTGAACGCCAAACTGTGCAGTATAAGGGGCGGTACCGATGGTTCGCGCTTATCGTTCATGGGCTTGCCCACGCCAAACATTTTTGCCGGCGAACATGCTTTTCATGGAAGGCAGGAATGGGTATCGGTGCAGGATATGCAAAAGGCGGTTCAAACCATTTTACACCTTTGTGCAATATGGGAAGAGTATGCTGTTCAATAATGCCTGGTTGAAATTTGTAAACTTTCTGCTTAAACTTATGCCAGTAATTTAGGCTAAAAGGCACAGCATTGATGATAAAGTACAACAGCTTTCAGTAAAGTTTAAGCATTTACCATTGTTTTGCATGATAGTTGCAACTATGAGTAAAGAAACTTGCTGCCAGGAATGAAAGCTTAACCAAAGTTAAAAATTTAACTCCTGGTTATACATCACTAAAACATTGTGGTGTTATCTAAATTTGCAAGTAGTTGCATTTTTTAAATTAAATTTTTGTTGGAATAATAAATTTTTTAAAAACATAGTTGCCACAATACTGCATTAAATAATAATAAAATACAGTTAATAAGCTTGATAATTAAATTTTAAAGCAAAATACGTATTTTAGGAAGGTTAAAAAGTGTATGTGCCAACACAATAACTTTATGTTATTCATGGTAACCTTAACAGGTTTCCTACTAAAGTGCTATTTATCATATGGGGAAATTATTACTTACTTTAGCGCTATTTTTACCCATTGAGGTATTTGCCCAAACTGCACAAAGTTATATACAGGCAGGTAACGCTAAAGATAAAGTCAAAAATTATAACGGTGCTATTCAAGATTATACACGAGCCATTGAATTGGATAGCAATAGTGTAAATGCCTATTTTTACCGCGCCAACGACAAGGGAAATATCAAAGATTTTGAAGGGGCCATTCAGGATTATACGCAAACTATCAGGCTAAAGGCCGATAATGCCGATGCTTACCTGTACCGTGCCAACGCCAAAGCAAGCATAAACAACTATGCAGAGGCTGTGCAAGACTTTAGTACCGCCCTGCGGTATAAACCCAAAAGTGCCGAAATTTATCATTACCGTGCCAATGCTAAAGCCAATTTAAAAGATAACATAGGTGCTGTTGATGATTTTACCAAAGCTATACAGCTTACCCCTAACAACCCCGACCTGTATACTTACCGTGGAGTAGCACGCAGTAACCTGGGCGATAACGCTACCGCGATATTAGATTATGACCGCGCTATAAAAATGCGCCCCAAAAACGCCGAATTGTATTATTTCAGGGCCAATGCTAAGGCTGCCTTGAAAAACTATAATGGCGCTATCATAGATTTTAATAAAACCCTGGAGCTAAGTCCGGGTAATGCCGAGGCACTGTATTACCGTGGTAATGCCAAGGCTAATATGGGTAATAACCAGGGTGCTATTATTGATTATAACCAGGCTCTCAAACTCAATCCTAAATTATCGGAGTTATACCATTACCTGGCCAATGCACAAATTAACACGGCCGATAACCGCGGGGCTATTGCCGGCTACACCAAAGCTATTGCACAAAACCCCAGGAACCCCGAACTATACCTGCGCCGCGGCGTAGCACGGTACAACGTTGGTGATAAGGTAAACGCCCTGGCCGATTTAAATAAAGCTATAGAGATGCAGCCCGATGCCTTTACCGAAGCTTACCGCACCCGGGCCAGCATCAGGTATGATAATAAAGACTTTGAAGGTGCTGTAGACGATGCCGACTTTGTGATCAAAAAGGATGATAAAGACGCTTCGGCCTTTGCTACCCGTGGTAGTGCAAAAGCTTCGTTAAAAGATACTGCTGCTGCAATAGCCGATTTTAATACTGCTATTGAGCTTAACCCGCGTAACTCCTACACCTATTTTGCCCGGGCCAATGTAAAACGCGATAGAAAAGACCTGCGCGGTGCTATTGAAGATTACACGCAGGCTATTAACTTACGTCCTAATTATACAGATGCTTATCTTGAAAGAGGCAATGCCTATGCCCGTACCCGTAACTTTGCAGCGGCGGCACAGGATTATCAGCGGGTGTTAACCAATTCGCCTAAAAGTGAAGAAGCTTACTTAAAGTTAGGTGATGCGCGTGCACTTTTCCGCGATTACCAGGGCGCTATTGAAACCTATAACCTGGGTTTTAATATTAACCCGAAGAACCCGGCCTTCCTCATCAGGCGTGGTGTGGCTAAAAGTAAACTGGGCGATACGCAAGGCGCTGCCCGCGATTTTAACCAGGTGCTGCGTATCGATACCGGATCGGCAGAGGCTTACCAAAACCGGGGTAACCTGAAAGTCGGTTACGGCGATTTTGAAGGCGCTATGGCCGATATAAAAAAGGCGCTTTCGAAAAAACCCAACGAAGAAGGGTACGAGTTTTTAGGAAATGCCAAAGCAGGTTTAAATGATTATTTAGGGGCTATTGATAGCTATAACAAAGCTTTGGATATTAATCCTAACAGCGCAAAAGGGTATTACTACAGGGGATTAGCCAAAAGCAACCTGCCCGATTCTTTAGGCGCTATGGACGATTTTAAAACGGCTTACGAAAACGATCCCCAGGATGAGGATGTATTTGTGTACCGGGGCCTGGCCAAATTTAACATGATGGATTCTATCAACGCCATACAGGAGTATAATACCGCCATTGATATGAACCCCAACAACTCCGATGCTTACCTGTACCGTGGCATTGCCAAATTTAAATTACAGGATTACCGGGGAGCTGCTATGGACTATAATATGGCCATTCAAATGAATCCTGCCAATAAAATGGCTTTCCTTAAGCGGGGCGATATTAAATCTCAACTCAGAGATAACAAAGGTGCCATTGAGGATTATACTGCGGCTATTGCACTTGATACCCGCCTGCGTATGGCCTATTATAAACGAGGACTTATACGTATTAACTTCTCGGCCGAAAAGGTGAACGGCTGCCTCGATCTAAGTAAAGCCGGCGAACTCGGCTTAAAAGAAGCTTACGAAGCTATACGGAAGTATTGCAATTAAATATAGTTATAGGGAAGATCAAAGCTATTTACACCTCAGGATTTATTGGGACTGGCGTATTTTGACTGCTGTTTTGTAATTGCCCTCTGAGGCGCTGGTACATCGTTTTTTCTTCCAAAGATCTTTCCAGTTGTGTTAGGGTAGTTAGCAAATTATGATCGGCTGTGTCTAACCAAGTACCTACCTCCCCTCTTAATATCGATAATACAGGGGCAAGATCTTCCAGAAGCTTTTTTCCCTCAGGTGCTAATGAAACCAAGCGCTTGCGTCCGTCAGTAGCATCTTTATGGGCTATAATTAACCGGGCGCTCAGCATCTGATCAACATACTGCACAATAGCCGGGTGGGTTAGCTTTAGCTCGTCGGCAACATCTACAATAGATAACATGCTGCGGCGGTTTAGCAGTTCGAGCACCAGGTACCATTTAGCTTCGAAATTCAGATGTAGTTCTTTATATATTTTGTTAACGTCGTTAGACAACCGGTCGCTCAAACGTTTTAAACGCGTAGCAATAGCCAGTTCTCCTAATTCGGTAATCAGATCCATAAGTTATTAAAATAGTTGCCCCCAATATACAATCTTTCCGCATTCATTTAATCTAAAAGCAATATTAGGCGTAAATTATTTTAGCTGATTATCAGTTTGATAAAAACAGAACCACCTATTGGTTGTCTTCCTATCACTAAATAAATTATTAAATTATGGATATTACATTAGAACAGGCTGAAGCATTGTTAGCCGCAGCTAAATTAAAGGCGCAGCAAATAGGCGTACCTATGAACATTGCCGTGGTAGATGCCGGTGCCAACTTGAAAGCGTTTGTACGTATGGACAAAGCCTGGCTGGGATCTATCGATATAGCGTTTAAAAAAGCAAAGACCGCACGTTTTTTCGACATGGAATCGGGCGATATCGGTACTTATTCGCAGCCCGGAGGCTCGTTATATAACATTGAGGTATCTAATGGCGGGCTAATTTCCTTTCCGGGTGGTATACCGGTTACCAGTGCAGGCGAAATTATTGGTGCTATAGGCGTATCGGGCGGTACGGTAGAGCAAGACCGCGAAGTGGCTGCGGCCGGTTTAGATGCTTTGAAATAAAATTAAAGCTAATCAAATAGATTTGTGAGCAAAGTGGCAACCACAGCATTTAAATAATACCTTGTGCTATTGCCGCTTTACTCACAATAAATCAAATCTTCTCCATCGCTACGGTATAGAATAATTTACGGTTTAATGTGCGATAGCTACCCGCAATGCCTTTAAACCGGTAATGCTTTGCAGGTCTTCTACTTCCATTATTTCTACAGGGCCGGTAAGTACGCCTTTGTTTTGCAGCATTTCAATATATCCCTTGTATTCCAGCTCTTCATTAGGGTTGGCATAAACAATGGTAATTTTGCCGCTTTGGGTAATGCGTTCCTGACTATTTTTAACATGAGCCTTATCTATCCTTTTTTTAACAATTTCAAAACGGGCATTATAAGTGCCATCCACATCAAACCGCTTTTCATCCATACGGAAACGGATAGATAAAAAAGTGCTGTAGGCTAAAATAAGCGTTGTTACCTCTAAGGGATAAGGAAGCGATGATTTAAAGCGATAGTGCTCCTGTTCCATTTCACAAAGCACCTGCAGCTGCCATAAACGCAATTGATGAAAATGCTTGAGCAAGAATGTTTGCGTAGGTGCTATAGATGCACCAATGTACAGGTTATGTTCTATGCCGTCGCTTTTAAAGCGTTCGTAATAATGCGGAAATATTTGCTGGGCCTCCACCTGCCGTTCATCAAGCAGGGCCGCCATTTTTTTGTTAATAGTTGATACGGTGGTATCATATTTACGGCGGTATTTATAAAAGCTGCCCGATTGACGGTCAAGTTCATTAAAGTACATATTAATGTACTCCGGAGAATTTACAGACGAAGACTCGTGCTTTAAAAATGGATGTACCGTTTCTTCAATATAATGCTGAATGTATTGCTCCATATCGGTACGAACAGGATGCGTAGTATCTTGGGTAAAGAGTTTAAACTCCGCCAGTTTTTCCATCAGATCTGCCGCGGTATTGTCCGGAAGATTTTTTAACAGGAACATAACGGCCTCTACCTGGTTATCAAGATCTTTTTGAATACTGATGTTCCGCGTTTCTGATGAGCCCTTAATATCAATTTGGCCATATAAAGGATACACATTCTCAAATACAATCTCTTTCAGATCATAATCCTCATGGTTATTATGGCGTTCGATAGATTTTTTAGCTTCCTTTTTAAATTTCCACTGTACGCTGGGGTGTAAGGCGGTGTACTCATTTTGTATAATGGCTTGCACCTGGTTTTGCGTGGCTGTAATTTGCCTGTCAATAGTATTAACCAAAAACGGCATTACTACCTCAAGCTTATGCGCATTTACGCTGTTAAGCTCACCTGCACGCGTAGAAACCAATTCCATTACACCCAAGAGCGTGCCATCCTTAACCACCGGAGCCAGTATAAAACTGTTGATGCCCTGCCTTAAAAATATATGAGCCAATTCGCTATCGGGGTGTTCTAAAAAGAATTGCTTGGTATCGGATATAGCGAAAAACCCACTTTTACCCAGTATAGCTTTATGCGATTTAGGGCCTAAGATATCAGTGCAAACCGCTTCCATACTATTATCCAGCATAAAGCTTTTGATCTTGCGTATGGGAGCAATGCTAATGAATCTGTTTTCTTCTTCATCAAAACCGGTAAAGCCAATATTAAGATCAGGTATTTTGTATATAGAGCGAAATATAGACTCAAAATCGTTTTCTACGTCCAAATCATTCAACCCGGTGATTAAGGTGCCTTTCAAGGCCGAAACAGCGTTTTCAACCGTGGCATCAAACATATTTAAGATAGCAAACCCTCTTAAAATATAACTTCCTTGCGGAAACATACGTTTCCACAGCTCTAAATCATCATAATTGTTAATGAGCAGGGTAATATCTTCGGGGGTTAACTGCCGTGCTTTGGCGGTAGGAATGAGCTCCAAAAAATCGGCGTTGTATAAGATGCGGTAATGCCTCGTAATACCCAAAGCGGTAGGTATGTCATAAAACATAGGCTTACCAAAATCGAGATTGGTGTGGTAAAACTCGTTTAACACCAGGCAGCAGCTCATTACATAAAACTGGTGATTGTCAAAGTTGCGGATGCTCATATCGAACTCCGGACCGGCAGCCTGCAATATGTTTTTAAGCCGCTCGGTTTGATTGATAACTATACTGTGAAAAGGTATTGTTATAGCTTTAATTTCATTTTTACTCAGCGAGGGCGGAAAAAGATCGGCCAGCAAATCTTGTATTACCTGTATGTTATTATTAATCTGCGAATTTTCGGTAATGCCTGTGCGAAGTTCGGGGTAAGGCTCAATTTCTTTCAACAAGGCTTGCGCACGCTGGGCATTGTAGCCGGTTTCCAGGCGGGCTACTTCTTCCAGGTGTTCAATATATAAATGAAACGAAATCTGGATCTCAAACGGATTATCCGAAAATTGCTCAATGCTCATGTTCTAAGGAAAGTGCTGCAAAATTACTTATAAATATGAGTAACCTACGCCTGGCTGTGTTTACCCAATGTAAAGCGTTTAAAAGTTTACATGAATATTCGGGTTACAACCTCACATTCATAGATACGTAGGGGTACCAGCCATCTTTAGAATGCCCCGCCAACACCTGCAATACCGCCAAACCTGCCGGGGCGAAATAAAAGCCGCCGCCGGTACCGGTATGCCACCGGTCAGCGCTTTCACCTTTAATCCATACCCGGCCGGCATCATAAAAACCGCTTAAACCCAACTGCCCGGGCAGGATGTAGCTGGCTACGTCGGCCAATTTAACACGGGCCTGCAGATTGTTGTACAGCATATGATCGCCGGCAAAACGGTTTTGAAGGTAGCCCAGCAAATTGCCCTGACCGCCTAAAAACATAGATTGATAGAAAGCAGTATGACCAATGCTCACACCGCCGCCAACTCTATCGGTTAATACAATGGTACCTTTGGCATTGAGCTTTTGGTAGTAGGTAAACTCGGGCTTAATTTGCAGGTACGATTTGCTGTAACTGTTTAAGCCGGTATAACCTTGCAGGCTAACATTTAACAGATAGCCTTTATAAGGTAAAATATTGTTATTGCGTTGGTTGCTGTTAAAGTTAATGGCTATACCTGCATGGGCTTTGTCTTGCGCTACGGTAAGGCTATCGTACGATTTGATGAGCGCACTCCGCGTAATTAAGCGCCCGGCATTATCACTCATATCCAGGTGATAGTACAGGAACGACGGACCAACGCTAATAGTGCTATTGTTGCCTGTATGCCAGCGCAGGGCAGGGTCAAACTGGTAAGTATCAAAACGGGTGCGGTAAAACCTGCGGTAGCCCTCAAATTTGTTGAGCACGGTTTGGTTGCCCCGACCAAAAAAGTTAAGTGTGTTGTCGGGTGCTTGTAAAAAGGCATTCATGGTAAAATCGGCCTTACCTACAGCTTCTATCCATTCGCCGGTATAACGAATACGGAAAGCGCTGGTGGCAAACGAGTGCGTAACCATTAATTGCTGCATGGTGGCATAAGGCAGCTTACGAAAGCCTTGCATCCCTGTATATTTAAAGCCCAGGCCAAGCAAGAAGCCATCATCGGCATTAATAGCTGCGGTAGCCAGGGGCATCCAAACGTTGTATGGGTTATTGGCAACGTAATGGGTATTGCTGGTATCGTTGCCGAGGTGTTTGCTAAGGCGGTTCACATGGCCGGTAAAGGTTACGCTGTCTTTCTTACTGTATAGCTGCACTTTGTTATAAGCCTGTTTAACCTCATAAACCTTTTGTCCGTTGGCACCTATTATCCTTAATTTGATAGGCGATGCCGTATTATTAATTACCACCTTATCATCACCATCCTGTACATACAGCCTAATTTCTTTAGTTACCTCAGGTGAGTATACTTTATTCATGAGTTCCTCTTTGGCTTGTCCACGCTTATCCAGTTTGTTGATTTGTATACGCAGGCCTTTATCGGGAGCATCGGTTATGGCAACCAACTCGTTCTTATTGCTGGTACGAATATCGGCTGTTTGATAAATAAAGCTATAGTACTCGGCCATAGCAGCGGGTATTTGGTCGCGGCGTTTTTTTAGTTTATCAAGCAGCTCCTGGTAATGTACGTTGTGAAATTCGCGTGGCAGTTGTTGCAGTCCGGCTTGCAGCACTTCATCGGTTTCGGCTTTTACAAAGGCATTGGCTTCTTCCATCCATTCGGCATAACTTAACTGCGCATCAGGGTAGGCATTCATAAAGCGGGTTTTGTAAATAGCGTATTTTACACTATTGATGCGGGCATCAAAGCTTTGCAGGGTAGGCATAACATAAGGCAAGGCCGAAAGCCGCGGCAAAACACCATCGTTAATATGAAAAACCTGGTCGCGGTCGCGGGGAATGGGGATGTACAATTTATCGCTGCCGGTTTTAGTATCTATCCAGCGCCATTGGTCTTCGTGGCGGTCCCAGTCGCCCAGCAACAGGTCGAGCATACGGGCGCGAAGAAATAGTTTGGCATCAAAATGATTGCTGTTATCCTTTTGCAGGTTAGCCTCCATCTTTAACGTATTATCCGATCCGCCCTCAGGCTCGCGCTCTTCGAGCAGCACCACCAGGTTCGAAAATATCTTGCTATACTCGCCCAAAGCGGCATCTGGCGCAATCACCCCAATTACCGGGGTTGAATGCGGCACGCCTGCGGCCTGGGCTAATGGGGGCACTATTAGCGCAGCAAAAGGGTGCTGACTGCTCATGGCATCGTCTATCCAATCTACCGCAAAAGTGCCTTTCAAATTTGGTGGAAGCAATTTCTCCGGCATCTTTTCCACGCTGCGAATTACCCACTCCTTGCCCTCTTTATCTTTTAGCCGTAACGATTTGGACTGCATACCGCCACCTTGCCGCAGGGGCACTAAACCACCCCTTACCTCACTTAGTTTAATAAGCGGTAATTTAACCGGCATACTCCACTCTTTACGGTAGCCCTTTCCAAACAGCCAGCGGTGAAAGCCGCTTACGCTATCATAGGAGGGATGCACTTTAACAACTATGCTATCTTGAAAAACAAGTTTTGGAGCGTTGGCTTTTCGCTGTGCATAACCAAGCGTTGCCAGGCCCAGCAAAAGTGTTAGGAGGATAAGGTTTTTGAACATAAAGGTAAGGTTGAGGTAACTATAAAATCAATGTTTAACGTTGAGCACCGATGCCACAAAAAAAGCAATGACCGAGGCAATTAAACCAAACATGAAAATGTTATAAGAAATGCGCAGCAGGCGGTACTTTTTACCCAGCACTATACCCTGTGCATAACC
>Ga0265780_10011265_pt1 | contig 10594 bp, 8 predicted proteins | sample P1T30metagenome_FD_192432 | JGI IMG/M metagenome (GOLD analysis project Ga0265780, IMG submission 192432) | Plant litter microbial communities from East Loma Ridge, Irvine, California - P1 T30 | ecosystem: Environmental > Terrestrial > Plant litter > Unclassified | place: USA: California... | reverse complement strand
GCCGTCTACACGCAGGCGGTCGGCGACGCGCTCGCCTACGTCGTCAAGGCGCGGGTGCAGCTGCTCCGTGACCTCGGGGCGTCGAACAGCGCCGACAGCGCCTTCTCGCTGATCCAAGGCATCGAGACGCTGAGCCTCCGCATCGAGCGGCACGTGCAGAACGCCCAGGAGATCGCCGAGTGGCTCGACGCCCGCGACGACGTGGCGACGGTCTGGTACGCCGGCCTGCCCACGAGCCCCTGGTACGCCGCGGCGAACAAGTACGCCCCGCGCGGCGTCGGCGCCGTGCTCTCGTTCGAGCTCAAGGGCGGCGTCGACGCCGGCCGCGCCCTCGTCGACGGGCTGCGCCTGTTCAGCCACCTCGCCAACATCGGCGACGTGCGGAGCCTCGTCATCCACCCGGCCTCGACCACGCACTCGCAGCTCACCCCCGAGCAGCAGCTGACGACCGGCGTCACGCCCGGCCTCGTGCGGCTCTCGGTCGGGCTCGAGAACGTCGACGACCTCAAGGCCGACCTCGACGCCGGGTTCGCGGCGGCCCGCTCGGTCACGCAGGAGGCGCTCCGCAGCTCCTGAGACGACCTCGAGGAGGTGCGCCGTCGTCACAAAGCGGCCGCGCCTCCTCGGGTCGACCAGGATGGGCAGCACATGGACTGGCAGAACACCCCCGAGGACACCGTCCCGTCGAGCGTCGTCAGCGAGCGCACGCGACTCGCCATGCTGGCGCGCCCGCCCGTGACGGGAGCCTGGCGCGACGGCGACGACCCGGGCGACAGGTCGTTCGTCGCGCTCGACGGCCTCGACCTCGAGAGCGGCGCCTCGCTCGACCGCGTCCGCGTCGCGTACGAGACCTGGGGCGAGCTCTCCCCCGCCCGCGACAACGCGGTGCTGCTGCTGCACGCCCTCACCGGCGACAGCCACGTCGTCGGCCCGGCAGGGCCAGGGCACCGCACCGCCGGCTGGTGGGGCGGCGTGGTCGGCCCCGGTCTCGCCGTCGACACGGACCGCTGGTTCGTCGTCGCCCCGAACATGCTCGGCGGCTGCCAGGGCAGCACCGGACCGTCGTCGTTCGGGCCGGACGCCGTCGAGTGGGGCTCGCGGTTCCCGCACCTGACGATCCGCGACCAGGTCGCGGCCCAGGCGGCGTTCTCGGACGCGCTCGGCGTCGACCGGTGGGCGGCGGTCGTCGGCGGCTCGATGGGCGGCATGCACGCCCTCGAGTGGGGCGTGACGCACCCCGACCGCGTCGAGCGGCTCGCGGTGCTGGCCGCGCCTCCCCTCGCGAGCGCCGACCAGATCGCGCTCAACACCGTGCAGACCGAGGCGATCCTCATGGACGCGGCCTGGGCCGGCGGCGACTTCTACGACGCCGCCGACGGCGAGGGCCCGTGGCGCGGGCTCGCCCTCGCGCGGCGCATGGCCCTTCTCAACTACCGCTCGCCCGAGGAGCTCGCCGCGCGCTTCGGCCGGACCTGGCAGAGCGACATCTCGCCCCTCGGCGGCCCGGGGCGGTTCCAGGTCGAGAGCTGGCTCGACTTCCACGGCGCCAAGTTCACCCGCCGGTTCGACGCCGGCAGCTACGTGACCTTGCTCGGGGCGATGAACTCGCACGACGTCGGGCGTGACAGGGGCGGCGTCGAGGCGGCGCTCGGCCGCGTCACCGCCCGCTCGCTCGTGCTCGGCGTCGACAGCGACCGGCTCTTCCCCGCACGTGACCAGCAGGTCATCGCCCGGCACCTGCGGAACAGCATCGACGACGGCGAGGCCGTCGTCGTCGCGAGCGAGTACGGGCACGACGGGTTCCTCATCGAGGACGAGGCGGTCGGGCAGCACCTGCGGAGGCTGCTGACGACCTGACGGTCACGGGCCTCGCCGACTCGGGCGTCCCCCGTTCCGCGGTCGGCGTGGACGCGAGGGATCCGCGCTTCCCCGGCGCGTCACCCGGCGCTGCGCCCTTCACGGGACCCTCACATGTGGAAGCATGAGGGGTCACTGTCACCCGACAGGCACGCACCACGTCCCCGGACACCTTGGATCACCATGGACATCTTCGCGCAGGAGCGAGATCGGCTCCTGAGCACCACCACGCGCACCCTGGGCATCGCCTGCGCCGGGGTGTCGCTCGTCGCCCTCGCGTTCCCGGGCGTGACCACGCCGGGCCACTTCGCGCTCGTCCTCGTGCTCGTGCTCGCCCTGGTCGCGGCCCTGGTCGTCGTCGGCCGCTCCGGCTCCCGGTGGGCCGTGCTCGCCGGCATGGCCGCAGGCCTCGCCGCGACCGTGGTCGCCCTCCTCCCGTTCGGCGCTCCCGCCGACGCCGCCGTCGCCACCGCCGTGATCCCGCTCGCAGGAGGCGCCAACGCGTCGTTCGCGTTCGTCCTGTCCACGAGCCGCATCCGCGTCGTCACCGCGGTCGTGGCGTTCGCCGTCTCGGTGACCTGCGTGTCGCTGGCCACCGGCTCGCTCCTCACGTTCCCCGTCGCGGCCGTCGTCCTCGGCTGGGTGCTCGTCTTCGTCGTCGGCGTCTGGCTCGGCCGCGCCGTGCCCCTCGCCGCCCGCCGCATCTACAGCATCGGCAACGCCCACCGGGCCGAGCGCCAGGCGAGCGAGACGGAGGCGCAGCGCCGACAGGGCGCGCGCCTCCTGCACGACACCGTCCTCGCGACCCTGACCCTCCTCGCGCACTCCGGGGTGGGGGTGACCCCCCAGGCCCTGCAGGCACAGGCGGCGGAGGACGCGCGCCTCCTCCGCCACCTCCGCCTCGGCGGCACGCCCCAGCCGCAGGCCTCGGGCGAGTACAGCCTCGAGACGGTCGAGGAGTCGCCCCTCGGCCAGACCCTCGAGTCGGTCAAGCAGCGGTTCGGGCGCATGGGACTCGAGGTCAGCTGGCACGGCACCGGCCAGGTGCTGCTGCCGACCCACGTGCTCGACGCGTTCCTGCTCGCCCTCGCCGAGTGCCTCGAGAACGTCCGGCGGCACGCGGGGGTCACCGAGGCGCACGTCACGATCATCCACGACGACGCGATGGTGCGGGCGATGGTCACCGACGCCGGCGTCGGCTTCGAGCTGAACGGCGTCAGCGAGGAGCGCCTCGGCTTCAAGGAGTCCGTCGTCGGCCGACTGCGCGAGGTGGGCGGCAGCGCCCGCCTCTTCTCTTCGCCCGGGGCCGGCACCACCGTCGTGCTGGAGGCGCCGCGATGAGCATCGACGAGAACACCCTCGGCGTGCAGCGGGGACGCCGCGCCGCCCGGGGCCTGCCCATCAGCTCGACCGGGGCCCGCTCGCTGCGCCAGGCCAGGGCGGCCGGCGCGACGCTCGGCACGGGCTACCTCGGTCTCGGCGCGGCGGTCGTGGCCGCCCTCCAGGCCGTCTACGGTCTCGTGTTCTTCCTCAGCCACCTGGGCGACTACCCGATGGTCGCTCCCGCCCTCGTCGCGTGGCTGCTCTACATCGCCGCGTTCGTCGGCACGGCGGCCCTCGTGACGATCCGGGGCGAGCGCCTGACGGGCGGGGTCTTCGCCGTCATCGGCGTGATCATGGTCGTCGTCGTCGTGCTCGACTTCGTCGCGATCTGGCCGCTGCACGACGTCGGCGCCTACGCCACGGCCAGCGTCGCCGTCGGCTTCGGCCTGCTGCCCGTCGTGACGCTGCGGCCCGCCCGCGAGATCGTCGGCGCCGTCGCCGTGCTGTTCCTGGCCTTCGTCGCCATGGTCGTCGCCTCGACCCCGCTCGTGGCCGACTCGGTGCCGCAGCAGATCTCGATCATCGCCCTCGCCGTGCTGCCCGGCGCGGTCGCCGTCTCGGTGGTGCAGCGGTTCCGGCGCATGGTGCAGGTCGAGCTCGACCGGGTGCTCGTGCAGAGCAACGTGTCGCAGCCCCGCTTCGCCGTCGGCATGCTCGCGAGCGACGAGCTCGCCCGTCTCGACCTCGCCGCCGAGAAGCTGCTCGACGGCGTCGCCGGCGGCGACGTGCCGCTGCCCCTCGCGCCGAAGGTCGCCTCGCAGGCGGCCTCGCTCGCCACCGAGCTGCGCCTGCACCTGATCGAGGGCCGCCGCGAGACGTGGCTGCACCACGCCGTCACCGAGTCGGAGTACCTGGGCCGCTCGGTGACCCTCGTCGACCCGTCGTCGCTCGCGGGGCTGCTCGCGCCGACGCAGCGCGACGGCCTCCTGCAGGCCGTGTGGCTGCTGCTCGGCGACTCGAAGACCCGCGCGCCGAGCACCGCGATCACCTTGACGCTCGGCCCCGTGGCCGCGGTCGCGCAGTCGATCGCCTCGCTCGCCGGCCGGAGCGTCGAGGTGCCCATCGTCGTGTCGACGACGGGCATCCGTCGCAACCGCGTCACCCCGGCGACGTGGAGCGCGCTCGAGCGCGTCGGCGAGTACTCGGCCTCGACGCACGAGTCGAGCCTGCGCCTGCGCGTCCACTGCGTCGTCGACAACCCCGCCGAGTCGTGACTCCCCTGGACAGAGCCGTCTGCGGCCCCGTTCGTCCGTCTAGCATGGACACCACCTCCTCAGAAAGAAGGACCGCCCCGTGACGACACCCGACGACCGCATCCGTCTGGCCCTGGTCGACGACCACAAGATGCTCCTCGGGGCGCTGAGCGAGTGGATCCGCGGCGCCGCCAGCGACATCTCGATGGTCGCCGCCGTCGCGTCGTGGCCCGAGCTGCTGACGCACCCCGAGTTCCCCGTCGACGTCGTGCTGCTCGACCTCGACCTCAAGGACAACATCCCGATCTCGCTCAAGATCAACACCCTCAAGACCACGGGCGTCAAGACGGTGCTGATGAGCACGTACTCCGAGCCCAACGTCGTGCGCGAGGCCCTCGCCGCTGGCGCCCTGGGCTACCTCGTCAAGAGCGAGGACGCCGAGATGATCGTCGAGGCGATCCGCGCGGCGGCCAAGGGCGAGTCGTACATCTCGGCCGAGCTCGACCTGGCCCTGAACGCCGCCGAGATCGGCGGGGTGCCCAAGCTCAGCGCGCAGGAGCGCCGGGTGATGGCGCTCTACGGCGGCGGCGAGCCCGTCAAGGCCGTCGCGTACCAGCTCGGCATCAGCGAGGAGACCGCGAAGAGCTACCTCAAGCGCATCCGCGAGAAGTACCGCGTGGCCGGCTACGACGTCGGCACGAAGGTCGCGCTGCGGAAGCGCGCCATCCAGGACGGCATCCTGCTGCAGACGGACACGCCCGCGCAGACCAGCTTCTAGCCGCGAGGCGCCCAGCTGCACCCCTGATCCGGCACGACCCCCTCGGAACGGCGGGTGCGGTGCTGGTCCGGGGGTGTTGCGCGGGACAGAGCGGTTCGCGGGGAGAGTGGACCGCGGGCGCGCGAGAGCGGCGCGGCGCGTGTGAGCGGCGGGCGAGCGTGAGCGGCCGGCGCGGTGTGGCGCTGACACCCCCGATCCGGCATGACACCCTCGGAACGGTGGGTGTCGTGCCGGTTCGGAGGTGTGGCTCAGAGCACGGTGGTGCGCGGGAGGCGAGCCGCACGAGCCTCGGCCGCGCGGCGGCCCGGCTGCGCCGAGTCGGGGCGTCGAAACACGCTTCTAGGGACAAGGCACGCTCGGGTCCGAACGTGTGTCGTCCATTCGGGCGTGATTCTCGCGAGAGCCGCGCCCGGCGGCCGCCCGGCGGGCGCGCCCGCCCGCAGCCCGCGGGCCTAGCGCTGGCCGATGAAGACCGACCCGGTGTCGGTGTCCTCCGCGTGGTCGGCCTCGCGCGCGGCGGCGCAGAGCGCGGCCTGGCGCGCGTCGCCGGTCTTCTGCAGCCGGAAGCTGATCACCGTGAGCACCACGCCGACGAGCGCCAGCGCGACGCCCACCCAGCCGGGCGCGGCGAAGCCGAAGCCCGCGGCGATGACGGCGCCGCCGAGGTAGGCGCCCGCGCTGTTGCCCAGGTTCATCGACGAGTGGTTGAGGGCGGCGCCGATGACCTGGCTCTCGCCGGCGACCTCCATGAGGCGCGACTGGACCGACGGCCCGATCATCGAACTGACGAGGCCGAGGAAGAACGTGGTGACGAAGATCCCGACGATGCCGTCGACGAGCAGCGCGTAGGCGACGAGCGCCGTGATGAGGCCGATGAACCCGACCGTCAGCGCCGCCTTGAGGTTCTTGTCGCTCGCCCAGCCGCCGATGACGTTGCCGATGGTCATGCCCACGCCGACGCCGACGAGCACCCACGGCACGACGCCCTCGTCCACGCCGGCACCCTCGGTGACCGCGTTGGCGATGTAGCTGTACACGGCGAAGAAGCCGCCGAAGCCGATGGCGCCGATGCCCATCACGAGCCACACCTGCGGCTTCTTGAACGCGCTGAGCTCGCGGCGCATCGAGGCCGACGAGTCGCCCTCCATGCGGGGCACCGCGAGGGCGACGGCGACGAAGGTGAGGGCGAAGATCGCGGCGACGGCGAGGTAGGCGGTGCGCCAGCCCTGCGCCTGGCCGAGAGCCGTGATGGAGGGGACGCCGACGACGTTGGCGATGGTCAGCCCGCTGAGCACGAGCGCCACGCCCTTGCCCCGGTTGCCCGGCCCCATGATGGTCGCGGCCACGATGGAGGCGATGCCGAAGTAGGCGCCGTGCGGCAGCCCCGCGAAGAACCGGGCCCCGAGCACCCAGCCGAACGACGGCAGCACCGCCGACAGCACCGTGCCCACGACGAACAAGGCCAGGAGGCCCAGCAGGAGCTTCTTCTTCGGCAGGTGCGACGACATCGCCGCGATGGTCGGCGCGCCGACCACGACGCCGAGGGCGTAGGCGCTGACGAGCCAGCCGGCCTGCGCGATGCCCGCGTCGGACGACTGCGCGTACAGGTCGGGCAGCAGGTCCTGCGCGATGTTCGGCAGCAGTCCCATCGCGACGAACTCGGTCGAGCCGATGCCGAAGCCGCCGAGAGCGAGGGCGATCAGGGCGAGGGTCTTGCGGCGGGTGGTGAGGACGGTCACGGGCGGCGGCCTCCGGGTCGAGGGGCGGGCAGAGCAGGGAGGCAGGGTGCTCGCCGTCGAGCTCGTGCGCGGGGGACGTCAGACCTGATCGCATCGATTCGATGACGCGGCCGTGGACCCGAGTGCCGAGTCTACGGGCAGGCGGCGCGACCCGCCCCTCCTGCCCTCTCTCGTTCCGGGACCTCAGCCCTGGTCGCCGAGGGCCCGCTCGAGCCGCTCCACCTTGCCGTCCAGCTCGCCCGTGCGCCCGGGCCGGATGTCGGCCTTGAGCACCAGCGAGACGCGCGTGCCGTACCGGCCCACCGCCTCCGTGGCTCGCTTGACGACGTCCATGACCTCGTCCCACTCCCCCTCGACCTCGGTGAACATCGAGGAGGTGTGGTTCGGCAGCCCGGACGCGCGCACGACCGCGACGGCCGCGGCCACGGCCTCGTGCACCGAGTCGCCGTGAGCGTCAGGGTCGAGCGATCCGGCGGACGGGCCACCGCTGGGCGAGACGGAGAAGGCGACGATCATGCGGTCATCCTGCCACCGTCGGACGCCTCGGACGGCACCGCTGGTCGGGAATTGCCGACCGGCGAACCTCCTACACGTGGATGTCCGGGTGCGGTGACGTGCCCTCGGCCCGATCTGTCGGGTTCTGCGGCTTCCTGGATGCGTCAGCTGAGTTCTCGGCCCGCGAAGACGACGTGACCCGCGCAGGAGTTCCGGCCCGCCACAGCTGCATCAGGGCGACCACGAGCAGCACCACCTCGGCGGCGTTGCGGACCGTGATCAGCACGAGCATCCAGGGCTCGACGCCGAGCAGGGCCTGGTACTCCCACGGGTAGATCACCTGCGTCAGCGCGGCGATCCCCACGGCCAGGGCGGCGGGCACAGCGGCCGACGGCCCTCCGCGGCGGGCGAGCACGAGCCAGAGCACCACCGGCGGCGCGAGCCAGGAGACGAACTGCGGCGAGCCGACCTTGTTGGTGACGATGAGGGCCGCGACGAAGGCGAGCGACAGGGGGGCGAGGAGGTGCACGGCCGACGCGCCGCGCCTCACTGCCCGGAGCCCCAGCAGCAGGACGAGCAGCACGACGAGCGCCATGAGCACGGTCGTCAGGCGCGCGGCGGCCCCGACGCCGTCGCCTTCGACCTGGTACGTGAGGATCTGGTGGTCGTAGTAGACGAACGCCCCCGGCATCCCGGCGGCGGCCCGCCACAGCCACGCGGTGGCCGCGGGCGACTCGACCTGCAGCCCACGGCCGGCCTGCTCCCCCACGAAGCCGAGCACGGTGGCCCCGCTGCCGAGCACGAGCGAGATCGCGACGACGGTGACGGTCGTCGCGACGGCGGCCACGACCACGTCGCGCCGGGCCCGGCCTCGCAGCGCCACGACGGCGGCGACGACGAGGGCGGCCGGCCACACCTTGATCCAGGCGGCGACCGTCAGCAGCACGGACGCGGCCAGCGGCCGGGACGAGAGCAGCAGCAGCCCGACGATCGCGAACGGCACGGTGACCGCGTCGATGCGCCCGACGGCGATCGGCCCGAGCGCGAGCAGGAACGCCAGCCACCACCAGGCCGGTGCGACGTGACGGCGTCCGTGCACAGCATCCACCGTCGCTCCCGCTCGTCTCGTCCGGGCCCACGGTCGGCGGATCCCGCCGATCAGCACCCCGAACGCCCCGGCGTTCAGCACCAGCACGATCGTCAGCCAGGCCTGCCCGTAGTGCTCGGCACTGCCGACGCGGGCGAGCAGCATGGGCACGGCCGCGAGCAGCGGGTAGACCCAGGGCCGGTCGATGCCCACCCAGTCACCGCCTCCCACGCCCTGCTGCATCCAGGTGCGGTAGACGCTCTCGACGTCGCCGATCGGCTGGCTCGGGCCCGTGAGCGCCCCGAGCACGACGACGGCGTGCACGGCGACGAAGGCCGACCAGAGCACCGCCGGGTGCCTCACGACGCGGGCGGCGAGACGGCGGGAGGCACCGTCCGAGCCGGGCGCACGAGGAGGCGCGGCGACGGTCATGCGGGCAAGGCTAGCCGCCCTGCGTCACACGGCGCCTCCGCGCAGCCGCTCGCGCGCGCGGACGGATATCCTGCCCCTCATGCCCCGCACCCGTCTCCGTCTCGCGGCCGCCGCCGTCTCCGTCGTCGCCGCCGCCGCCTCCTTGTCGGCCTGCGCCCCCACGTCCGACTCGGGCTCCGCGGGCGACGGCCTCGTGACCGAGGGGAAGCTCACGGTCGCGACCGGCGAGCCGGCGTACAGCCCCTGGGTCGAGGACGACGACCCGGCGACCGGCCAGGGCTACGAGGCCGCGCTCGCCTACGCCGTGGCCGACCAGCTGGGCTACGACGAGAGCGACGTCGTCTGGGTCCGCTCGACCTTCGACGAGGCGATCGCACCGGGCCCGAAGACCTTCGACCTCAACGTGCAGCAGTTCTCGATCACCGAGCAGCGCGCCAGGGCCGTCGACTTCTCGTCGCCGTACTACGAGACCCGCCAGGCCGTCGTCACCCTGCCCGGCACCGCGGCCGAGGACGCCACGAGCGTCGCCGACCTCGCCGGCCTCGCCATCGGCGCCCAGAGCGGCACGACGAGCTTCACGGCGGCCGAGACGGTCATCGACCCCGAGGGCGGTGTGCAGGCCTACAACTCGAACGACGACGCCAAGGCGGCGCTCGAGTCGGGCCAGGTCGACGCCATCGTGCTCGACGTGCCGACGGCCACCTACTTCGTCGAGGGCGGCGTCGTGCTCGGCCAGCTCGCCGCCGAGGACGGCGCGAGCGACGAGCTCGGCATCGTCCTGCCCCTCGACAGCGCGCTGACCGCCGACGTCACCGACGCCGTCGACGCCCTGCGCGCCGACGGCACCCTCGACGAGCTGCAGCAGGAGTGGCTCGCCGACTACGACGTGAAGGACCTCTCGTAGCCCCCACGCCGGTCGCGGTCGACGGCCCGCCCGTCAGCGACCTCGAGCTCGGCCGCCGCGCGTTCCGGCGGCGGCAGTCGGCGCGTTCGGTCGCGATCGCCGCCGTCAGCACCGTCGCCTTCGCCGTCCTCGCCTGGTGGGCCGTGACGAGCACCCCCGGCTGGGACCGCGTGCGCTTCAGCTTCTTCGACGGCCCGACCCTCGTCGCCGCCTGGCCGCGCGTGCTCGAGGGCCTCTGGCTCAACGTCCGCGTGCTCGTCGTCGCGCTGATCGGCGTCGCCGCGCTCTCGACGCTGCTCTCGGCCCTCCGCACGCTGCGCGGCCCGGTGTTCTTCCCGGTCCGGGCCCTCGTGCGCGGCTACACCGACCTGTTCCGAGGCCTGCCGCTCATCATCGTGCTCTACCTCGTCGGCTTCGGCGTGCCCGGGCTGGGGCTCGGCATCCCCCGCCTGCCCGCCGAGGTGTGGGGCACGGTCGCGCTCGTGCTCACCTACTCGGCCTACGTCAGCGAGGTCATCCGCGCCGGGCTCGACGCCGTGCACCCGTCGCAGCGTCTCGCCGCGCGCTCGCTCGGCCTCAGCCACGCCGCGACCCTGCGCCTCGTCGTGTTCCCCCAGGCGATCCGCAAGGTGACGCCGGCCCTGATGAACGACGTCGTCTCGATGCAGAAGGACGTGGGGCTCATCTCGGTGCTCGGCGCCGTCGACGCCGTGCGCGCCGCCCAGA
>Ga0265780_10011258_pt1 | contig 10599 bp, 7 predicted proteins | sample P1T30metagenome_FD_192432 | JGI IMG/M metagenome (GOLD analysis project Ga0265780, IMG submission 192432) | Plant litter microbial communities from East Loma Ridge, Irvine, California - P1 T30 | ecosystem: Environmental > Terrestrial > Plant litter > Unclassified | place: USA: California... | reverse complement strand
ACCCCACCACGGCGCTCGGCGACCTCGCGCGCGAGGTGCTGCGCCGCCTGCGCGCCCGCGAGAGCGGACTCCCGCGCGTCGTCGCGGTCACCGGGTCGGTCGGCAAGACCACGACCAAGGACCTGCTCGCCACGATGCTCGAGCACGACGGGCCCACGGTCGCCCCCGTGCGCTCGTTCAACAACGAGGTCGGCCTGCCGGTCACCGTGCTGCGGTGCGACGAGGAGACCGTGACGCTGGTGCTCGAGATGGGCGCCAGCGGACCCGGTCACATCGCCTACCTCACCGACATCGCCCCGCCCGACGTCGCGGCCGTCCTGGTGGTGGGCAGCGCCCACCTCGGAGGGTTCGGCGGCGTCGAGGGCATCGCGCGCGCCAAGGCGGAGATCGTCCAGGGCCTCGCGACCGGTGGAGTGGCCGTGCTGAACGCCGACGATCCCCGCGTCGCGGCCATGGCGCCGCTGGCGGCCCGCGTGGTGACGTTCGGGCGCGAGGGTGACGCCGACGTCGTCGCCCGCGACCTCACGACGGACGACGGCGCGCACGCCCACTTCACGCTGGTGGACGCGCGCCACGGCGAGATGGACGACCGGGCTGCGTCTCTCGAGTCGCTCGCGTCGCCCGGGTCTGCGGACGTCACCCTCACCCTCGTCGGCGAGCACCACGCGACCAACGCGCTGGCGGCCGCCGCCGTCGCGCTCGAGTGCGGTGTGAGCGTCACCGACGTCGCCGCACGCCTGTCGCAGGCGGGGGCGATCAGCCCCCACCGGATGGCTGTGACGGAGGTCGCAGACGGCGTGACGATCATCGACGACTCCTACAACGCCAACCCCGAGTCGATGCGAGCCGCCCTCAAGGCCCTCGTCTCCCTCGCCGGGCAGCGCCGTACGATTGCCGTGCTCGGGGAGATGCGCGAGCTCGGCGAGGACTCCCTCACGCAGCACGACGCGCTCGGCAGACTGGCCGTCCGCCTCGACGTCTCCCGCCTCGTCGTGGTGGGTCGCGGCGCCCGGGCGATGTACACGGGGGCCCTGCTCGAGGGCTCCTTCGGCGAGGAGGCAGCGTTCGTGGCGGACATCGACGAGGCACAGCAGTGGCTGGCCGACAACGTGCTCCCGGGGGACGTGGTCCTGCTCAAGTCCAGCAACGGAAGCGGCCTCCACCTCCTGGCCGACCGCCTGCTGGGGGAGGGTCGATGATCCCGGTCCTGATCTCCGGCGGCGTCGCGATCGCGGTGTCGCTGCTCGGCACCCCGCTCTTCATCAAGCTCCTGATCCGCAAGCAGTACGGCCAGTTCATCCGTCAGGACGGACCGACCTCGCACCACACCAAGCGCGGCACACCGACCATGGGCGGCGTCGTCATCATCGGCGCGACCGTCGCGGGCTACCTGGTCGCGAACCTGGTCTCGTTCTTCCGCACCGGGTCGACGCCGAGCGTGTCGGGCATGCTGCTGCTCTTCCTGATGATCGGCCTGGGGCTCGTGGGCTTCGCCGACGACTTCACCAAGATCTCCAAGCAGCGTTCGCTCGGGCTCTCGCCGATCGCCAAGATCCTGGGCCAGGGCGGAGTGGGCATCGCGTTCAGCCTCCTCGTGCTGCAGTTCCCCAGCGAGACCGGCGTGACGCCCGCGTCGCTCGGCATCTCCTTCATCCGCGACACGGGCCTGTCGCTCGCGTTCGCGGGCTCCGCGATCGGCCTGCTGCTGTTCGTGGTGTGGGCCAACTTCCTCGTCACGGCGTGGTCGAACGCCGTCAACCTCACCGACGGGCTCGACGGACTCGCGACCGGCGTGAGCGTGTTCGCGTTCGGCGCCTACGTGCTCGTGACGCTGTGGCAGTTCAACCAGTCCTGCAACGACCTGCTCGCGGGTGGCCGCTGCTACGAGACGCGCGACCCGCTGGACCTCGCGATCGTCACGGCCGCCATCGTCGGCGCCTGCATCGGGTTCCTGTGGTGGAACGCCTCGCCCGCCAAGATCTTCATGGGCGACACCGGATCGCTCGCGCTCGGTGGCGCGCTCGCCGGGCTCTCGATCCTCACGCGCACCGAGCTGCTCGCGCCGATCATCGGCGGCATGTTCGTCGTCATCGTCGCCTCGAGCGTCATCCAGATCGGGTTCTTCAAGATCTCCGGCGGCAGGCGCGTCTTCCGGATGGCGCCGCTGCACCACCACTTCGAGCTCTCCGGCTGGGAGGAGGTCACGATCGTCATCCGGTTCTGGCTCATCTCGGCCGTCTTCGCGGCGATCGGCCTCGGCATCTTCTACGCCGAGTGGATCTCCGGATGACGTCGGACGCCTCCTCCCTGACGTCCCTGACCGGACACGCGGCTCGCGAGGCCCTCCGGGGTGCGCGCGTCCTCGTGGTCGGACTCGGCCTGACCGGCACCGCCGCGGCCCGCACGCTGCACGCGCTCGGGGCCGACGTCGTCGCGATCGACTCGCGGCCCGCCGTCGTCGAGACCGCGGCGCGTGACCTGCCCGGGGTGCGCGTGCTGCCCGTCCCCGCCGGCGGCGGCGACGACCGCAGCCTGGCGGAGGCCGCCGTCGCGACCGGCCCCCGGCTCGCCGTCGTCTCGCCCGGCCTGCCACCGACGTCCCCGCTGGTCGCGCTCCCGCGCGCCGCCGGGGTGCGCATCGTGACCGAGTTCGACCTCGCCTGGATGATCCGGCTCGACTCCAGTCCCTGGTTCCTGGTCACCGGGACCAACGGCAAGACGACCACGGCCCAGATGACCAGCGCGCTGCTGCGGGCGGGTGGGCTGCACGCCCCGCCGCTCGGGAACATGGGCGTGGCGGTCTCGACCGTGGCGCTCGAGGGCATCGCCGACGACGCCGGTGTCGTCCGCGCACCCGAGGCCTGGCCGATCGAGATCGCTGCGCTCCAGCTGCACGACACGACGCTGCCGCGACCGCGCGCGAGCATCTGTCTCAACGTCGCCGAGGACCACCTCGACTGGTTCGGCACCATGGCCGCCTACCGCGCCGACAAGGCCAAGGTCTACCGCGGCGTCACCGGCGCGTGCGTGTACCCGACGTGGGAGCGCGGCGCGCGCGAGATGGTCGAGGAGGCCGAGGTGTCCGACGGCGCCCGCGCCGTCGGGCTCGCGCTCGGTGCCCCCGCGCTGGCGCAGGTCGGCATCGTGGAGGACGCGATCATCGACCGCGCGTTCCACACGCGCCGCCACACGCACGGCGTCGAGCTCTTCTCGACGGCCGACGTCGCGCACCTCGGGCTCGGGGAGGCCGGGCTGCCGCTCCACATCGTCACCAACGCCATGGCCGCCGCGTCGCTGGCGCGCGAGGCCGGCGTCGAACCCGAGGCGATCGCCGCGGGACTCCGTTCGTTCCGGGTGGAGGACCACCGGATCGCGCGCGTGGCCGTGGCCGACGGCGTCACGTGGGTCAACGACTCCAAGGCCACCAACGCGCACGCGGCCGCCGCGTCGCTGCGCGCACTGGAGGACGGCACGTGCGTCTGGCTCGCCGGTGGCGACGCCAAGGGGGCCTCCCTGGACGACCTCGTGCGCGACTTCGCGGGCAAGATGCGCGCCGTCGTGCTCATCGGCCGCGACCCGAGTGCGTGGCGCGAGCCGCTGGCGCGACACGCGCCCGATGTGCCCGTGATCGTCGTGCCCGACGGCGAGACTGAGGCCGTGATGCGTGGTGCGGTCACGGCCGCGCACGGGTTCGCGCGGCCGGGTGACACGGTGCTGCTGGCTCCGGCCGGCGCCTCGTGGGACCAGTTCCGCAACTACGGTCACCGCGGCGACGCGTTCGCGCGCGCCGTGGGGGAGCTCGTGGCCCACGCCACGGCAGGAGGAGAACAGGAGCAGGCATGAGCGTCACGGATGACCGACCGCGCGCCGGTCGAGGTCGGACGTCAGGCAGCAGCTCCACCTCCCCGCGGCCACCGCGGTCGGGACGCACAGGACGCCCGCCACGCACCGGCTCCCGCACCGCTCCACCGTCGGCCACGAGGGTCGCGCTGCGCTCCGCGTGGGACTCGCCCGTCACCTCCTACTACCTCATCGGCTCCGTCACCCTCGTGCTGGTGGCGCTCGGTCTGGTGTTCGTGCTCTCGAGCTCGACGATCTTCTCGCTGTCGCGCGACGGCGGCGTGCTCGGGGCGTTCCAGAGCCAGGCCATGTACGCGGTGCTGGTCCTCCCGCTCGCGTGGGCCGTCTCGCGCCTGCCGGTGCGCGTGCTGCGAGTGCTGGCCTGGCCCGCGTACCTCGGGGCCCTCGGGCTGCAGCTGCTGCCGATCGTCGTCCCCGGCATCGCCACGACCTCCGGCGGCAACATCACCGGTATCGACCTCGGGGTGATCTACTTCCAGCCTGCCGAGTTCGCCAAGCTCGCCCTCGCACTGTGGCTGGGGTCGGTCCTCGCGGCCAAGCAGCACCAGCTCGGACAGCTGCGCCACGTCGCGCTCCCGGCCACGGGTGCCGCGGTGATGATGGCCGCGCAGCTGTACACGCACGACCTCGGAACCGCTCTGGTCCTCGGCGCGCTGGTGGCCGGCGCGCTGTGGGTGGCGGGTCTGCCCGCTCGCTTCTTCGCCGGCCTCGGGATCGCCGCGCTCGCCGTCGTCGCCTTCATGGCCACGCAGGGCACGACCCGCATGGCCCGCATCATGGCGCTGTTCAACCCCGACGCGCTCGACTCCGAGGGGCTGGGGTGGCAGAGCGACAAGGCGCTGCAGGCCCTCGGCACCGGCGGCTTCTCCGGCGTCGGTCTCGGCGGCTCACGCACCAAGTGGCTCTACCTGCCCGAGGCGAACAACGACTTCATCCTCGCGATCATCGGCGAGGAGCTCGGTCTGCTCGGCGTGCTCCTGGTCCTCGTGCTGTTCGGGCTCCTCATGCTCGGGCTGACCCGCATCGTGCTGCGCCACCCCGACCCGGTCGCCAAGATCACCACCGCCGCCGTCGGCGCCTGGATCCTGTCGCAGGCCCTGGTCAACATCGGGGTCGTGATCGGCGTGCTGCCCGTCATCGGCATCCCGCTGCCGTTCATCTCGACCGGGGGCTCGTCGCTCATCGCGACCGTGCTCGCCATCGGTCTCGTCCTGGCGTTCGCGCGCGACGAGCCTGGGGCCCGCGAGGCGCTGCTGGCCCGCCGCGGCGCCGTCCGCCGCTCGTTCGGTGTGCTGGCCCGTCGGGGGAGAGGCGCATGACCGCCGTTCCGACGCCGTCGCGTCCGCTGCGCCTGCTGCTCGCCGGCGGTGGCACGGCCGGTCACGTCAACCCGCTGCTCGCGCTGGCCGACGAGCTGCGCGCCCGCGACTCGCGCGTGGAGATCCTGGTGCTCGGCACCGCCGAGGGCCTCGAGCAGCGCCTCGTGCCCGAGCGCGGGTACGAGCTCGCGACCATCCCGCGCGTGCCGTTCCCGCGTCGGCCCGACGCCGCCGCCCTGCGGTTCCCGCGCGCGTTCGCCCGCGCCGTCGACCTCACCGAGGACGCGATCCGCCGCGTGGGCGGCAGCACCGGCTCCGGTGCCGACGTCGTCGTCGGTTTCGGCGGCTACGTCGCCACCCCCGCCTACCGCGCGGCCGCCCGCCTCGGTGTCCCCGTCGTGATCCACGAGCAGAACGTGCGCGCCGGACTCGCCAACCGGCTCGGCGCGCGGTCCGCCGCCGCCGTCGCGGTGACGTTCGCCGAGACGACGCTGACGGCGCGCCGCGGCCGCACGCTCCACACCGGTCTCCCGCTTCGCCCCGCGCTCGCCGAGCTCGCCGCCCGACGCGCCGATCCGGTGGAGGCCGCCGCGGCCCGTCGGGAGGCGGCGCCGCAGCTCGGTCTCGACCCCGAGCGGCCGATCCTGCTCGTCACGGGTGGATCGCTCGGCGCGCAGCGCATCAACGAGGCGCTGGCGGGTTCGGCGTCCGACCTGACCGGCGCCGGCGTGCAGGTCCTGCACGCCGCGGGCCGGGGCAAGGACGACGCCGTGCGTCCCGCCGCGGAAGCGGCGGGAGCCGACTACCACCTCGTGCCCTACCTCGACCGGATCGAGCTCGCCTACGCGTGCGCCGACCTCGTCGTCGGCCGCTCGGGTGCCGGCACGGTGGGGGAGCAGGCCGCGCTCGGCCTGCCCGGCGTCTACGTGCCGCTGCCCATCGGCAACGGCGAGCAGCGGCTCAACGTCCGCGGCGTCGAGCGCGCGGGGGGCGCCGTCGTCGTCGACGACGGCGACCTCACCCCGGCATGGCTGCGCTCGCACGTCCTCCCCCTTGTCACCGACGCGCCCCGGCTCGCGGCCATGGCCGCCGCCGCGCGCTCGACCGGGATCTCCGACGGCGCGGCGCGCCTCGCGGACCTGGTCGTCAGCTCGGCCTCGGGGAACACAGCTTCAGGAACCACGGCAGGACAGGACAGCACCACGTGAGCCACTGGCACTTCATCGCGATCGGCGGGCACGGCATGAGCGTGCTCGCCGAGATCGCGCTCGAGCTCGGTCACCGCGTGACCGGGTCGGACCAGGTCGAGGGCGAGGAGGTCGTTCGCCTGCGGGCGCGCGGCGCGCACGTCGACCTCGGGCACGCGCCCGAGCAGGTCGAGGGCGCCGACGTCGTCGTCGTCTCCACCGCGATCCCCGCCACCAACGTCGAGGTCGTCCGCGCGGGCGAGCTCGGCATCGAGGTCGTCCACCGCTCCGAGGCGATGACGCGCCTGACGCAGGGGCGGCCGTTCTACGCCGTCGCCGGGACGCACGGCAAGACGACGACGTCGGCGATGCTCGCCGTCGCGCTGGAGGGCGCCGGTTGCGATCCGGGCGCCGCCATCGGCGGCACGGTCACGTCGTGGTCGGCCGGGTCCCGCGTGGGCACCGGCCCCTTCGTCGCCGAGGCGGACGAGTCAGACGGCTCGTTCCTGCGGTACGCGCCCCGCGTCGCGATCGTGACCAACGTCGAGGAGGACCACCTCGCGCACTACAGCGGCCTGGCGGAGATCCTCGACGCGTTCGAGGCCTTCACCGCGCGCGTCACCGACGACGGCGTCGTCGTCGCCTGCAGCGACGACCCCGGCTCCCTCGAGATCGCCCGCCGCACGCTCGCCGCCGGGGTCCGCGTCCGCACCTACGGTCAGCACGCGCCGACGGCGGCCGACGGCGCGCCGCTGCCCGTCGAGCACCTGGCGCTGACGGACGTGGCGCTGACCGGCACCGACGCCGCCGCGACGATCACCCTGCTCGGTCCCGACGGCGAGGTGCGCCACGAGCCGCTGACGCTGCGGGTCGCGGCGCCCGGCCTGCACACGATCCTCGACGCCGCCGCGGCGTGGGCCGCCGCCGTCGAGGCCACGGGCCTGGACGGGGGCCGCGCCGTCGCGGAGGCGCTCGAGGGCTTCACCGGAGCGGGCCGACGGTTCGAGCTGGTGGGAGAGGCCGACGACGTGCGCGTGGTCGACGACTACGCCCACAACCCGACCAAGGTCGCCAGCGCGTTGGCCGCGGGCCGCCTCGCCGTCGGCGAGGGCCGCGTGGTGGCGCTGTTCCAGCCCGCGCTGTTCACCAGGACCCGAGACTTCGCTCACGAGTTCGCGCTCGCGCTGGACGCCGCCGACGCCGTCGTGGTCTGCGACGTCTTCGGTTCGCGCGAGGACCCGATCGAGGGCGTCACCTCGGCCCTCATCACCGACGCCGAGCCGGACGAGCGCGCCGAGCGCGGAGCGATGCCGTTCCGGCTCGTGCCCGACCGGCTCGAGGCGGCCGCTCAGACGGCCGCGCTCGCGGGTCCGGGCGACCTCGTCATGACGATCGGTTCGGGCGACGTGACGCTGCTCGCGCCCGTCGTGCTGGACCACCTGCGGGCGCGGGCGGGCGAGCCGGCGGAGCGGGCGTGAGGTCGCCGTCGGCGCCGCGCCGTCCAGCGGCCGGGTCGACGGCCGGGTCGACGGCTCGGTCGACGACGCGGTCCACCAGCAGCACCCGGCCCGTGCCTCGCCCCGCGAGCGCCGACGCTCCCGCTCGCGGCGCGAGTCGCGACCGCGGTCAGGACCTGGTCATCGCCGATCTCGACGACGAGGCCTACGACGACCTCGACGAGGACGACGGCGACGACACCGCGGCCCCGACCGCGGTCGACGTCCGCCGTCGCGGACCCTCGGTGCCGTCGGCCCCGGTCCGGTCCCTCGAACCCGCGTACGCCGCCCGCGAGAAGGCGCGTCGCCGGGTCCTCCTGGTCCGTGCCGGGATCGCCGCCGGCGCGGTCGCGGTGCTCGCCGTCGCCGGCTGGCTGGCGCTGCTGTCGCCCGTCCTGGCGCTGGACGCCGCCGAGGTCAACGTCGTGGGTGGGAGCGACTGGGTCGACCCCGCCGCGGTCGTCGCCGTCGCCGCCGGGCAGGAGGGCACACCCCTGCTGCGCGTGGACACCGCCACCGTGCGCGACCAGGTCGCGGCGATGCCCGGCGTGCTGGAGGCGGGCGTGGAGCGGAACCTGCCGCGCGGGCTGACGATCACGGTCGTCCCGCGCGAGCCCGTGGCTCTCGTGGCGCAGGACGCCGCAACCGTGCAGCTGGTGGGGAGCGACGGCGTCGTCATCGCCACGACCCCCGTGGAGCAGGCGCCGGTCGGGCTGCCGACCCTCGCGGTCGACATGACCACGCCGGGAGCCGGGACGGCCGTCAACGACGTCCTGGCGGTGCTCGCCGACCTGCCGCCCGAGCTGCTCGGCCAGATGGCCAGCGCCGGGGCCGCGGGGCCGGGCGACGTGCGTCTCGAGCTCGTCGGCGGGGCCCAGGTGGTGTGGGGGAGCGCGAGCGACAGCGCGCTCAAGGCGGCGGTGCTGCAGACCCTGCTCCAGGTGGGCGCCTCGACGTACGACGTGAGCACGCCCGAGACCCCGATCACGAGCTGACCCGACCCGACCCGCATCGAGCTCGGGTGGCCGACACACCCCGCGAGGTCGTTGCCGCAACCGCGTGGCACGCCTAGCGTCACAGAGTCGGAATCTGACATAAGTCTTACCCTCAGCCTGAGGGTGAAGGTTGAACGCACTGTCCTCCTACCTGGTGGGCGCGGACGAGAGGGACGAACGTGACGACACCGCAGAACTACCTGGCGGTCATCAAGGTCGTCGGCATCGGTGGTGGCGGCGTGAACGCCGTCAACCGGATGATCGACGCCGGGCTCAAGGGTGTGGAGTTCATCGCGGTCAACACCGACGCCCAGGCACTCCTGATGAGCGACGCCGACGTGAAGCTCGACGTCGGCCGCGAGCTGACCCGCGGACTCGGCGCCGGCGCCGACCCCGAGGTCGGCAAGAAGGCCGCCGAGGACCACGCCGAGGAGATCGAGGACGTGCTGCGCGGCGCCGACATGGTCTTCGTGACCGCGGGTGAGGGCGGCGGGACCGGTACCGGTGGCGCGCCCGTCGTCGCCCGCATCGCCCGCCAGCTCGGCGCACTGACGATCGGTGTGGTGACGCGTCCGTTCACGTTCGAGGGCCGCCGCCGCTCCACGCAGGCCGACACCGGCATCGACGCGCTCCGCGCCGAGGTCGACACCCTCATCGTCATCCCCAACGACCGCCTGCTCTCGATCAGCGACCGGAACGTCTCGGTCCTGGACGCGTTCAAGTCCGCCGACCAGGTGCTGCTCTCCGGTGTGCAGGGCATCACCGACCTCATCACCACGCCGGGTCTGATCAACCTGGACTTCGCCGACGTCAAGTCGGTCATGCAGGGTGCGGGCAGCGCTCTCATGGGCATCGGTTCGGCGACGGGGGAGGACCGGGCGCTGCAGGCGGCCGAGTTCGCCATCTCCTCGCCGCTGCTGGAGGCCAGCATCGACGGTGCGCACGGTGTCCTGCTCTCCATCCAGGGCGGCAGCGACCTCGGGATGTTCGAGATCACCGAGGCCGCGCGTCTCGTCCAGGAGGCCGCGCACCCCGAGGCCAACATCATCTTCGGAACGGTCATCGACGACACGCTCGGCGACGAGGTCCGCGTCACGGTCATCGCCGCCGGCTTCGACAGCGGCACACCGGCCAAGCCGCCCGTCGCGCCGCCGGCCCGCTCCGAACGAACGGAGCGGACCGACCGCGACCGCGGCATCGGCCAGGTCTCCCGTCAGCAGCCGGCCGTCACGGTGCCGGCCCAGCTGAAGGAGGAGGACCTCGAGCGCGCGGGTGAGCTGCGCTACGAGCCCTCGACCCCGGTCACGACCGACAGCGCCCCCGTGGTGGCGGCTCCGGAGCCGCAGCGCCCCGTCGTGGTCGAGGAGCGCCCGCTGCGCTCGCGCCGCGAGGAGGAGCTCGACGTCCCCGACTTCCTGAAGTAGTCGCGCCCCGGCGCACCGTGACACGAGGTGACGTGACGTCCCACGACGGCCAGGTCGACCCGCAGGTCCTGCGGGTCGACCTGGCCGTCGACGTGTCCGCGTTCTTCACCACGCGCGACGGCGGGGCGAGCCGACCCCCGTACGACGGCGCCAACCTCGGTCTCGGCGTCGCGGACGACCCCGCGGCGGTGCTCGCGAACCGCGCCGGTGTCGCGCGCGTTCTCGGCGCACCCATCACCTGGGCTCGCGCCGTCCACGGTCGCGACGTCGCGCGCGTGGGGGAGGGCGGCGTCGTCCCGCCCGCCGGCGGTTCCGAT
>Ga0265780_10011257_pt1 | contig 10599 bp, 3 predicted proteins | sample P1T30metagenome_FD_192432 | JGI IMG/M metagenome (GOLD analysis project Ga0265780, IMG submission 192432) | Plant litter microbial communities from East Loma Ridge, Irvine, California - P1 T30 | ecosystem: Environmental > Terrestrial > Plant litter > Unclassified | place: USA: California... | reverse complement strand
TAGCCCGCCGTAACGGCCGGGAAGAAGCCGTAGCGGCTGCCTTTCCGAAACAGCCACGAGCCGTCGTAGCGGCCCAGGCCCTCAATCAGGTATTTCTGCTTGTAGTTATACGCTACCCGGCCTACGTAGCCCGCTCGCGCCGTTTCAAATATTTCGTCGGCCAAGTAATCCTGGTTGGCGAAGAACTGAAGGGGAATCGTGTTGTTAGGTGGCACCGAGTGCACGACGTTGAAGCGGTTGTCGCTGTCATAGCGCTCGTACACTGCCGTGGCGCTCAAGCCGTGGTCGCCAAGCTGCTTGTTGTAGCTGAGCTGAAACTGGGCCGTGCGCTCGATGATGGCGCGGCGGCGCTGCTCGCGCCAGGGGTTTTGGTTGCCGCCGCCGGGCACCAGGTCGTAGGTTTGGGCGGTGGGGTTGTAGCGGTAGCCGGGGTAGGTGTACTCGAAGCCGTTGAAGGTCATCGTCGTATAGTTGTACGAGCCGGTGGCGCGCGCCGTCAGGCCAAAGCCAAAGTCGTACTGCGCATACGCGTTCAGCTTGCCGGCCCGCCAGTCCTCATCATTATAGCCCGTAACCGACTCCTTATAGGTCGCCGGGTTCACGTTGATGTTGTGCGTCTGGTTGATGTAGAGTGGGTTATCGTTGGCGTAGGGCGCCTCCGTTGGCCACATCGAAAACACGCTCAGGAAGGGATTGAAGTAGTCATCGAGGCCCGGCACGCCCACCGTATGGCGATACTCCGTGCGAGCATAGATTTGCGTACCTATCTTCAGCTTAGGCGTTATTTTGGCTTCCAGGTTGGCCTGCAGGTTGTAGCGCTTAAAGAAGTTGTCCTCAATAAGGGCCTTCTGGTCGAGGTAGCTGCCTGACAGATAATACGATAGATTGTCAGTAGCGCCAGATATGTTAGCATTCAGGAAGTACTGCGGCACGTTAGGCCGGAATACCATGTCGTAGTAGTCGTAGCTCTTGTAGCCCGGCTCGGTGCCCTGCCGCCACTTCTCCAGTTCGCTTGCCGTCAGCGCGATACCCGTCACGGGGTCATTTACGGTGCGCGGCGCACGGCGCTCTATCTGGGCCAGGTTTTGCTCGGCCTCTACCAGGCCACGCTGGTGCTGGTAAGCAGTGGCAGGGTGCGGGTACTTGGTGAAGTTCTGCCAGCCGTAGTAGCCGTTGAGATTAATAACCGGCTTGCCCAGCTTACCGCGTTTGGTAGTTACCAGTATTACGCCGTTAGAGGCCCGCATACCGTAGATAGCCGCTGAGGCATCTTTCAGTATCGAAATAGTCTCGATGTCGTTGCTGCCTAGGTTATTAAACTGGCCTTCCTCCGACTGAATGCCATCGATAACGTAGAGCGGCGCGCCCATGTTCCGAATTTGGAGGCTAGTGCCAGCACCAGGGCGGGCGTCGCCCTGGCGGGCGGTGATGCCCGGAATGCGGCCCACCAGCGCACCTGATGTTGTGACGGCGGGTGTGCGCAGAAGCTCCTGGCTCGTTACCTGGCCCACGGCGCCCGTTACGGTAGCCCGCGACTGGGTGCCGTAGCCTACTACTACCACTTCATCAAGCGACTTGTCCTGCGCCTCTAGTTTAACGTTCAGGCGTTCAGTAGCGGACGCAGCTACTTCCTGGCTGGTGAAACCAACAAACGAGAACACCAGCACTGCGCCTTGCTCGGGCACTTTCAAGGAAAAGCGGCCCTGGGCATCCGTTACGGTGCCGCGGCTGGAGCCTTTCAGAATGACGTTGACGCCCGGCAAACCTTCGCCCTTGGAGTCGGTGACGGCTCCTTGCACCGTGATGTCGGCGAGTGGGGTACCTGCTTTTGGTAGTGGCGAACTAGCTGGTGCGGCTAGCGCGATGCCGCCCGACGCATACCAGGCCAGCGGCATTAAGGAGTAGCGAAAGGTAGTGCGCACCAATCGGTTGCGTAGACTATTTCTCATAGGGTGGGAGATAAGGGAAAAAGTGGAGTAGGGTTACACAAACGTTTGTGCAAAAGTGAAAAAAGAGACCCGCGCAAGCGGGCAATAAAGCGGGATAAATTAGGGCTGCTGACTACTCAGGCATAGCACCGAAAGCAGCAGTCAAATGGACAGCAATACGCCTCCGAGAAGTGCGAAAGTAGGCAGACGTGAATTCGCAAGTCAACTGGTAGGAGTGATACATAAGCCAACTCAGCAAGCGATAGGAAACGATTGCGGTAGCAGCGAATTTGCAGACGTAAAAGTAGAGGGATGGCACTTTGGAGAGATAGAAATTTTGAGCAAAAAGGTGGTAAAAAATCGGCGCTTTACTCCTGCCTGCCCTTATTGTTATTTAACTATTATCATATCATGTTTCTGATAATCAAAATATTAGTTCGATGTTTATTTGAGATTTGTCCAAACTGCATAAGGAGTAGACCATTGGCCAGAACTACTGCGGCAACCAATAGCAAGTACCTAAATGGGGGCTGTATGACCATCGTAAACCAGGTGAATTGAATCGCTTGCTATGGGGCAGAGTGGGTAATATGCTTCCCTGCCAGAGACGAAATTTCCAACCCGCGTTTTAAGTGCGCAGATGGGTAGCGGCGCTACTCTTTAGCAATGGCACCGAAACCAACGGCCACTCGCCACCCGCCCAGATGTGCTTGCAGGAGGAACAAAGTGACCGTTGAAGTTACTTAAAGTAGGTGTTTTGAGCTGGATTTCATGCGTTAAGATGCTACCTTTATTCTCATTCCCGTCCAGCTTCTTCTTTCTTTTGCACCTATGTTGCTGTGGTATCGTGCTGCAGGAATTGCCCTGTGCTGCTTACTAGCGCTGCTGAGTAGCCTGCCGCTGCGAGCGCAGAATATGCGTCCCGCCGATTTTCGCTTTGAGCACCTGACTGTTGACGAAGGCCTCTCGCATAGCGATGCCATGGCCGTAACACAGGACCACGACGGTTTTGTGTGGGTGGGTACCAACCGAGGCATTACCCGCTACGATGGCTACCGGCTCAGATACTACAAGCTACCAATCAATCCTCGCAATGGGCTACCTAGCAACCGGATAAAGGTGCTGCTGACCGCGCCCGATGGCCAAGTGTGGGTCGGGGCCGAACGGGCCGGCTTGATGCGTTATAATCCTGACCGTGACGCGTTCGTCGGCCTCGATGAGCGCCAGGTACCCGCCGCCGACCAGGGCCGGGCGCATGCGCTGGCCCTGAGCGACGTGACCGCTCTTGCCACCGATAGCCAGCACCGCCTCTGGATTGGTACCGCGCAGCGGGGCTTGTTTGTGCTGGCTTTTGGCCCGCGGGGCGAGGTGCATAGCCTGCGGCAGCTAGTATCGCCGCTGACTAAGCTCATATCCAGCTTGGCGGTGGATGGCGAAGACCAGGTGTGGGTAGGCTCGTGGGCCACTGGTCTAGCAGTGGTGCGCGCCGCCGAGTCCGAATTACGGGCGCAAGCCACCGATTTTGGCCCGCCTATCGTGCGCTCGCTCTGCCTCGACCAGCGGGGCGACCTGTGGGTGGGCACCGACCACCAAGTGCTGTGGATACCGGCCGCCCGCCGCCGCGCCCGCCACCAGCTTTCGGCCTACCCACTGCCCCAAAAGCTGCCCCTCGTGCTATCGCTGTGGCACGACTCTTTTGGCCGACTGTGGGCCGGTACGCTCTATGGTTTATACGTGTGGGAGGCGGGCGCTAATACCGGTACCGCTCCACCGCTGCTACCCACGCCCACACTGCTGCTGCCGCAGGATGGCATGCCCAACGGCCTCAACTCGGAGCGCGTGCACCAGCTCTTCGAAGACCGCAACCAAGTGCTGTGGCTGTGCGCCTCGGCCGGCGGACTGAACAATGTGGACTTACACCAGAAAAAGTTTGGCCTGCTACGCCGCCAGCTCGATGGCCCGCTCACGACGGTTAACAACTACATCAACACTATTTATAAGGAGGAAGCCACCAATACGCTGTGGCTGGGCACGCGTAACGGCGTGGCTGCCTACGACTTGGCACGCCATACCTACCGCCACTACCTGGCGCAGACCACCGATGCCACCCGTAGCACCGACGTGTCGGCCATCTTTCGGGCAGCTGATGGTACGCTCTGGTTTGGTACCCGCAATGGGGGCTTTGCCACCCTGCGCCGCCCGGCCGGCGGCGGCCCGCCGCGGCTCACGTACACCACCAGTTTGCCGGGCGGGCCTAGTTTGGCGGGCTCGGTCGAGTCCATTGCCCAAGACCGCTGGGGCACCATCTGGCTGGCTAGCTTCGATTGGGGCCTGATTCGGCTCAGCCCCGAGGGCCGCTTTTTGGCCCATTACGACCCCGCCCACGGCCACTTGCCCTCATCGCAGCTCACCTATCTGCTCTACGATGCCGGGCGCGATGTGCTGTGGGCCAGCACGCACGATGCGGGCTTGCTCAAGCTGCGCCCCACACCCGACTCACTGCGCCAACTGGCCCAGTTTCGCTACGCGCCCGGCCAGCCCAACAGCTTGCCCGTCAACTACGTGTGGCCACTGCTGCTCGACCCGGCCGGTACGCTCTGGGCGGGTACCATTGGTGGCGGGCTTTTTCAGCTTACTACCGATGCGCAGGGCCGCGAGCACGTGCGCAGCTTTGCCCGCTACCTGCCCGAAACGGATGTGGAAAGCATTCTGGCCGACGATGCGGGTAATATCTGGGTCGGCGGTACGGGCCTCTACCGCTTCACGCCGCGTACGCGCCAGTACCTGCGCTACGACGTGGCCGACGGCCTGCAAAGCAACTCGTTCAAGATTAGCGCGGCGGCCCGTGCCAAGGATGGTACACTGTATTTTGGGGGTATTAATGGCCTCAATTATTTTCAGCCGGCCGCCATTCAGGCCAACCCCCGCCCGCCGGTGGTGCAGTTCACCGAGCTGCGCGTGATGAACCGGCCCGTGGCCGTGGGCCAGCCTTTCAACGGCCGGGTGCTGCTGCCGCAGGCTCTGGCGCGGTCGCCGAGCCTAACCATTCGGGCGGTGGAAAACAACTTTTCGGTCGAGTTTGTGGCCCTGAACTACGTGAACCCCCAGAAAAACCAGTATGCCTACCGCTTGCTGGGCTACGACGATGACTGGGTGCGCCCCGGCCCCGGCCAGCGCACTGCCACATTTACCAACCTGCCGGCCGGCCACTACACCTTGCAGGTAAAAGCCAGCAACGGCGAGGGCGTGTGGTCGCGGGTGCCGGCCAGCTTACAGTTCAACGTGCTGGCTCCCTGGTATAAAACGTGGTGGGCGTATCTGCTTTATGGCGTTGCCGCGCTGGGCGTGGTGGCCCTATACCGGCGGTTTGAGATGGCGCAGCAGCAGCTCAAAAACAAGCTGGCGGTAGAGCATTTCCAGGCCGAGAAAGAAAAGGAACTGACTAACCTCAAGCTGGGCTTTTTTACCAACATCAGCCACGAGCTGCGCACACCGCTCACCCTGATACTGGGGCCGATAGATGACATGATGGGCGGCGAGCCAGTGACGGACCTGCCGGGCAAGATGAAACTAGTGCAGCAGCAGGCCCACAAGCTGCACGAGCTGGTGAATCAGCTACTCGATTTTCGCAAGGTGGAGAGCGGGCACGTGCCGCTGCGTGCCCGCTACGCCGACGCGGGGCGCTTCCTTGCCGACGTCTACGCCGCGTTTGAGTTGAAAGCCCGTGAGCGAGCCGTCGAGTACGTGCTGGCGGTGCCAGCCGAGCCCGTGCGCCTCTATTTCGACCCCAATAAGCTGGAGATAATTCTTAATAATTTGCTGGCCAACGCGTTTAACTATACGCGTACTCAAGGCCGCGTAGAGCTGGCGGCCAGCGCGGTGGGCAGCTCCGACGCTGAAGCCGCATTCAGGGGCCAAGAATTGACGGACAACTACCTGAAAATAACCGTTTCGGATACTGGCGTGGGCATTGCCGCGCACGAGTTGGGTCGCATTTTTGAGCCTTACTACCAAGCTGCTAATCCGACTATATCATCGGTGGCCGGTACTGGCATCGGGCTGGCGCTGGCCCGGCAGTTTGCCGAGCGGCACGGCGGGCAGCTCACGGTGGCCAGCACTCCGGGCGTGGGCACCACTTTCGAATTACGTCTGCCCTTCGGCCACCAGCATCTGCAGCCCGACGATATTCAGCCGGCCGAGGAGGCCGTGCTACTGCCCGCCGAGGCCGCCGCCTTGCCAGCGCCCGCCGACTTGGAGCTACCCGTTGAAGAAGTTGCTGCCGTAGCCGGTACGCCCCGCCTGCTGGTAGTCGAAGACAACGAAGAACTGCGCACCTACCTGCGGCAGCTTTTCGCAGCCGACTATACGGTGAGCGTGGCCGAAGATGGTGTGATTGGTTGGGAAACAGCCTTGGCGCAATTGCCCGACCTCATCATCAGCGATGTGACGATGCCGCGCTCCGATGGCCTGGCGCTGTGCCAGCGCCTCAAGCAGCACCCCAAAACCAGCCATATCCCGGTGCTGCTGCTCACGGCCCGCACTGCCGCCACCCACGCGCTCGAAGGCCTGGGCGTGGGCGCCGACGACTACATGAGCAAGCCCTTCGATTCCCGAATCTTGCACGCCAAAGTCGAGACGCTGCTGCGCAACCGCCGCAAAGCGCACGAATACTACCAGCGCCAGATACTACTTGAGCCCACCGAAATAGTAGTGGCCGACGCCGACCACCTGTTCTTGGAAGCCGCCATGGCCGCCGTAGAGCAGCACCTGAGCGAGGCCGATTTTGGGGTAGGAGAGCTGAGCACCCTGATGGCCATGAGCCAGTCGGCTTTTTACCGCCGCCTCAAAAGCATCACGGGCCAAACGGCCGTCGAGTTTATCCGCGATGTGCGCCTGAAACGCGCCGCCCAATTGCTGGCCCAGAGCCAGCTGCGGATATCGGAAATAGCGTTTGAGGTTGGTATTGCCGACACCAATTACTTCCGCAAAATCTTTCAGAAGCGCTTCGGCCAGACGCCGTCCGACTATGTGCGCCAGCACCGGGCCGGGCAGCCCGCCGCCTGATAAGTTGTTTTTGAACTAGTCCTTTTAGGGTTATGCTTACGCTTCTTTTTTTAACCCTATCCCAAATCGGTTTAATCATACCGTAACGCGGCGGTAATCTGCTGGCCTCACCCGGCCGATAGCTTTGTCTATCGGTATGACATTCCCAATTAGCTCTTCCGACAAGCAGTATCTCGCTGCCTTAGCCCTGGGCAATGAGGCGGCGTTTGAGGCCTTGTTTACCCGCTACTACCCCGGCCTGCTGCGCTATGCACACACGCTTTTGCGCTACCCCACCGATGCCGCCGAAGATGCGGTAGCTGAAGTATTCTGCACTATTTGGGCCCACCGCACGCAGCTCGCCGTGGCAGGCTCGCTGGCCGCCTACCTCTACACGGCCGTTAAGCACCGCGCCTTCGACCGTCTGCGCGAGCAGCGCCGCACCCTACTCGATATCACCGACGAGCTGCCTACTACCCAGCCCGATGAAGCGCATTTGCAGCCCGACCACCTGCTGGCGTTTCAGGAGCTGAGTGCGCAGGTGGGCCACCTCATCGAGCAGCTGCCCGAGCGCACGCGCCAGGTTTTTCAGCTGCACCGCGATGGAGGCCTCACCTACGAGGAGATTGCCGGGCTGCTGGCGATTTCGATTAATTCAGTGAAAACGCACATGTTTCGGGCGTTGCGCTTTTTGAAGAGCACGCTCTACGCTTCGGGGTACAATAGCGGCGTTACGCGCAGGTTACGACTGTTATCCTTGCGTTAAGAGTGGTTTTTGGTGTCACGAGGTGGGCGGGCGGCGGCGTCATAACCACCGACGACGGCACCCAGCGCCGGCCGCCGGCCCTTTGGAACAAGAAGACCTTTACCTGCTCATTGCCCGCTACCTCGCCCGCCAAACCTCGTCGGACGAGAACGCGCAGCTGGCGACCTGGGTGGCGCAGTCGCCCGAAAACGAGCGCACCTTCGAGCAGCTAAAAACCGTGTGGCAGGCCAGCCAACTGCCCGCCACCCCCGCCGCCACGGCGGCGGCCCTGCGCCGCGTGCAGGCCCGGCTGGCACTACCAACAGTGCCGGAACCAGCCGCGCCGCCCATGCGCGGGTGGCGGCTGCGGCTGGCGCGACCGTATCAGCTGGCGGCTATTTTGGTGCTGCTGGTAAGCGCCTTGGCTGGCACGTACTTCTACGCCCGGCCGGTGCCGGCGCTGGCGTACCAAGTGTACCGGGCGCCGGCCGGGCAACCGCAGCGCCTGCGCCTGGCCGATGGCTCGGTGGTGACGCTGGCCCCGCAGAGCCAGTTGCGCTACCCGGCGCGGTTTGCGGGTGCTTCGCGGGAAGTGTACTTGGAGGGCGAAGCGTTTTTTGAAGTCAGCAAAGACCCGCGCCGACCGTTTCGGGTGCACAGCGGTGCTTGGGTGACGCAGGTGCTCGGGACCAAGTTTAATGTGAGCGCCGTGCCGGGGGCCCGCCAGCTGGCCGTGTCGCTGGTCGAGGGCAAGGTGCAGGTAACTGATAGGCAAGGCAAATACCTCCTGACGCCCGGCCAGCAGCTGCGGGCCGACGTAGCCACGGGCCGCATTTACCGGCAGGCCTTCGACCACCACCAAGTGCTGGCGTGGCGCAGCAACCAGCTGGTTTTCAAGAATGAGAAGCTGGCCGACGTGGCCAACCAGCTGGAGCGCCGCTACGGCGTGAAACTGGTATTTGCCGACACCGCCACGGCCGAGGTGCGCCTCTGGGCCACCTTCGACAACGAGCCCCTGCCCCGCGTGCTGGGCGCGCTGCGGCAGGCCGGGGGCCTCGCCTATCACCGCGAGGGCCAAGTGATTTACCTGCGACGAGTAGCGGCCCAAACGACCAATGATTAGTGCTTTTTAGTCTATAACCAGCTCACGAGCAACCCCATGAAGAAATCAATACTCCCCCGCCCGGCGCGGGCTTGGCAGAGCGCGCTCGTTGGCCTGGGGCTGCTGGCCCTGAGCCCGGCCCCGGCTGCCCACGCCGCCCGCGGGCAGGCGCTAGCCCAGGAGCCGGCCGCCACACCCTGCGCCCTCACGGTGCGGCAGCAGCCGCTGGCCGAGGTGCTGGCTAGCATTGAGCAGCAAACCGGCTACCGCTTTCTGGTGGTGGACCAGGCCGACCGGCTGAGCCGCCGCATCACGGTGGAGGCGCCGCACAGCAACCTCAAAACGGTGCTGGCGCTGGTGGCGGCGCAGGCCGGCGTGCAGTTTACGGTGCAGGACAAGCGCATTGTGGTGAAGGCCGTAGCGCAAGGCGCGGCCCAAAATACCGCCGCCAGCGCCGCTGCCCCGGTGCTGGTGCAGGGCCGCGTGCTGGACGACAAAGGCGAGGGTCTGCCCGGCGTTTCCATTCGGGTGAAGGACACCAAAACCGGCACCATCACCGGCAACGATGGCAGCTACCAGCTAAACGCGCCCACGGGTAGTACGCTGGTGTTCAGCTTTGTGGGCTACGTATCGCAGCAGCTGGCGGTGGGCGATAAAACGACCTACGACCTGGTGCTGCACGAAGACGCCAACAGCCTCAACGAAGTGGTGGTAACGGCGCTGGGCATTGCGCGGGACGAAAAAGCGCTGGGCTACGCCAACACCACCGTGACCAACGAGCAGCTCACGGAGGCCAAATCGAACAACTGGACCGATGCGCTGGCGGGCAAAGTGGCGGGCCTGAATCTGATAAAATCGGGCGGCGGCCCGGCGGGCTCCAACCGCATTATTCTGCGGGGCGAAAGCTCGCTGGCGGGTGATAATGACGCGCTTATTGTGGTGGATGGCGTGGTACTGGGCGGCAGCAACCGCGCCACCGGCACCGGCAGCAGCGCCTACTTGCAGGGCGAGTCGCCGGTCGATTTTGGCACCAGCCTCAACGACATCAACCCCGAGGATATCGAGTCGGTGACGGTGCTGAAAGGGCCAGCTTCCACAGCGCTCTACGGCGCGCGGGGCGGCAACGGGGCCGTGATTATCACTACTAAATCGGGCAAGGCGCACAAAAAAGGCATCGGCGTTACCTTCAATTCCAACTCGGCTTTTGAGTCGATTTCGCGCTGGCCCGACTACCAGTACGAGTACGGCCAGGGCACGGCGGACGAGAATTACTACTCGTTTGGGGCCACGGCCGACGGGGCCAGTACCCGTAGCACCAGCTCGGCCTGGGGGCCAAAATTCAACGGGCAGTCGTACTACCAATACGACCCAGCCACCAATGCGGGCGGCACCGAGCGCACGCCCTGGGTGGCGTACCCGGATAACCGCAAGGGCTTTTTCCAGACCGGGCGCACGTTTACTAACACGCTGGCGCTGGATGGTGGCACCGACCGCACGTCGGTGCGCTTGTCGCTGACCAATTTGCAGAACCAGTGGATTATCCCAAATACGGGCTACGACCGCAACACCGTGGCCTTGTCGGTGAGCCAGAAAGTGACGGACAACCTGCGGGTGTCGGCCAAGGCGAACTATACCAACCGGTACAGCGACAACCTGCCTTCGACGGGGTATAACAACCAGACTATCATGTACTGGGCCAGCTTGCAGGTGCCCAACAACAACCTGGAGTGGCTGAAGGACTACTGGCTGCCGGGCTCGGTGGGCATCACGCAGCGCTACCC
>Ga0265780_10011256_pt1 | contig 10600 bp, 11 predicted proteins | sample P1T30metagenome_FD_192432 | JGI IMG/M metagenome (GOLD analysis project Ga0265780, IMG submission 192432) | Plant litter microbial communities from East Loma Ridge, Irvine, California - P1 T30 | ecosystem: Environmental > Terrestrial > Plant litter > Unclassified | place: USA: California... | reverse complement strand
CGCTACACTATGTTACTACTCGGTCCGTCCACTCTCACTGCCAAACGGCAGCGATGCTGACAGTCAACGTTCCGATTCGTCGATCGGTTGTGAAGCCGCTGACTGTGTGAGAACATCCATGATTGTCGACAATCTAGATTACAGCAGACGCGTCTCTGCAAATACAGGATGTCTAATGTGATATAAGCATTACATCCCACCATTTGGTAGAGTGCTTCAGCTCTTAGTCAATCCAGATTATGAAATTGAGGGTGGTCAGCGTGACAAACGACGAGGTCATGGACTCCTTGCTGTAATACCATTGTAAGTTGGCCATCATGCGTCGTGACCGGGTGAAGTTCCTAGAAGGCTACCGATAGACAGGATTGAAGTATATGAGTTACAACCAGAACCAAGCTGAGGTCTTGCAACACATGTTTGCAAAAGAAACAGTACAACAATCTTATAAGTTATCTCAGTGTCTGACAAATTGACGGAATGTTGCAATCCGTCTCTGTGAGTTCTAGCTTGCACTCTATCTCCAAGTAAAGGGCTAAGGTACCGTGACTAAGTTAACATGGTATTGTAAGTTATGTTATCGATCACTCCTCGAAAGTCAAATTACCCAGGTGTCGGTGACCATGTCTATACTGTTTAGCATTTTCAGGCGAAGACTAAATTCAACACTATATTCATCTCGACGCCTTGGAATAGTGATGCAAGTTGACCCTTTCTGGGAACAGTATCTTGCAGGGCATGGAAGAACTGATTGCATTGCGTTGCAGTACGTCCCGAAATACCGCACCTAGTGGTTTCGATCTGCAACTCGTAACCAGATGACAAGGTAACCCCATCCATCGCAGTCTCCACATTCACCATAACCTCCGATTCTGTCCCTGTGACGTGCGACACCTATCGCGCTCCTGACTCCAAAATCCAGGAAGAAGTCTCGTGGGGGGCGGCGAACTGCTGATCAATGGAAGCGGCCTGTGCTGAATGTAGTGGCTCAAATTGATTCCTGCTTTCAGATCGGATGATATCAGCGTTGATAGAGAGGTTGCTTCACTGGTTTTAGACTTACCCTTGCTCCTCTCCACTACGATCGTATGTCGACCTGTGATACACCACACCGTTGACGTGCAGTTCAGCAGGGGCATTGGATGCTCCAGGTTCATCATGTCGTTCAAGCACTTCAGCAGGGACATTTGCTGCTCCAGGTTGGTCGTATTGTCCAAGCACTTCAGCAGGGACATTTGCTGCTCCAGGTTGGTCGTATTGTCCAAGCACTTCAGCAGGGACATTTGGTGCTCCAGGTTGGTCGTATTGTCCAAGCACTTCAGCAGGGACATCTGGTGCTCCTGGTTCGTCGTGTTTTCCGAGCATTTCAGCAGGAACTTTTGGTGCTTCTGCCTCATGATGTTCAAGAGCAGTGGTCAGGATCGGAACCCATGCGCGCGTGGTTGTCGCGACTTCAGCATAGTGGTTCCACCTCAAATCCTTGGTCGAAGTATGCGGCAGTATGTGTAGCTGTGTGAACCGGCCGGTAAGATAAGTCTCCACCTGCGGTTGGGGTAAGGCTGGCAAACGGTCACGTCGGACAGTCTGCTGTTCGATGAATGACGGGAGGTGGGAGACCGTCATGTTGTACATACAAATATGCATTGATCGCTCTGGTACTGGGTAGCTTGCCTACGCTGGAGACTGCAACTCTGGGACCTTCGGTTTTATATATCAAAGAACAGACGTACTGGCGATGTTTCGACACAAGTTCGAAGCATGTCGACTAGTGGGAATAATCGCGTGTTACCGAACGTGATGTCCGCACTTTCGACTTAGTCGTGTCTGAAAAGCCTTGAGGTACGGTGCAATCTTCTCGGCCGGCGCGATTTGCAGATCCGACGGCCGTGAATCGTGATCGGCGTGGAGTCTGATACAGTTCGGCGGCAACGGGGAGACCGATCCTTCCATCGGGGGCGCCTAGGCTCGCGATCGCCGGCCATAAAATCGCGCCGTTAGATCTGACCCTCATTTGTCGGCTGCACGACACGAGTCATGAGCAAGTCGGCCGACGCTAAAACGAACATGTCACTAACTTAGTGAATTGCATGTGCGCAGACCAATCGGACACCTGACCGCACCGGTGTTGTCCTGTACTGTATTACCTCGCGGCTGCTTGTGGGACAGGTCGGAGCTGCAATACCCTGCGGCATGCACACCTGGTGAAGTCAAAGTCTTGGATCGCGATGTAGCGGCGTCACTATCGCCAGATAAGTGGATACTGTCGCTGAAAGCGAATTGTGTTAGGCGAACAAGACTGCCCGGTACAAGGAAGGATACTGTACATACCCTAACCGCAGTGTTCACAAAATTGGCTGGCAATTGGGGTGCGAGGAAGGGTAGTATCGCAGTGATCTTGTGCACGTGGATTTCCTCTGTAACTTACGCATGTACAGTACGACGTTTTCGGGGACCATAATTTCCAACTCTGAGCGTTTGGCGTTAGTCCCTCCAGTCATACAACACGTTGGCAGAAGGAGCCCCAAAGAAGCTGTCACACGCGAGCACTCTGGAGAGGGTCCCTCTGCCGCAGAAAGAATATGGAGATTTGAGTTCGAAAAACGTTCGTCAGCACGGTGAGTCAAGCACTGGCGATACAAAAAACCTCATCCTGGTCAGGGTTTTAGATAAAGCCTTCAGATCTCTTTGCTCTACATAGATGCTGCCGAGGGTGTTGATGGTATGGAGTGTCGACGCGTGCTTTGGTCCCATGCCTTCTCATAACTACACATCCCATGCTCGTGAGTACAGCGCTTTAGCCTTCCTAAGCTTATTTTATTTACAGTACAGTATGCCGAGATTGCTCTCGATGTTGGGCACCGATATATCGTTCGATCCATATGTTCTCTCCTACCCGTGTAACGCTTGCAAATACATCTCCTCCGCCTTCTCCATTCTACCATGTTCTGTGTAAAGAATACACATGTAGTTGACCACACCAAGTGTCGATGTCTCGTTTGGCCCAAATATCTTCTCGTACTCTTCCAACACTCAAGAATATATCCTCTTCACGTCTTCCATCATATCTTGCTCTGCGTAGAGTATATGGAGGTTGCGGATCACGATTAGTGTCGATGGGTGATGCGGCCCCGATACTTTCTGATCACTTTCCAGTACCTGTAGGTACATCATTCGTATGTCTCTCGGCTTTTCTGATCCATTAAAGAGCACCAAGCCTGCCGAGTATTTCAAGGATGCGCGTTTGCTTTGGGCCCCAGCGTTGGGACAGTAACCACAGACCCGCAATGGCTACCTTTGCAGGCATAGCAAGTACCTGATACGCGCAACATACTGTCTATTCGAAGGCTAACTTATATTACTTAACGAGCACGATTCTACAGTTGCCTCCACATCAGCGATTTGGCCTACGTAAAACATGGGGGAGGCACTCGCGCATAGCACTCGTAGAAACAGTTGTCCGACCCAGGAAACTGTGCCCTGGGTTCTCTTCACGCCACACCTCAGTGTAACATGTCGATCGTTGTCCAAGTTCACTCCTCACTAAGGTCCTGTAAGAAGTCACTGAAAGATAGCTTCCTGCTGTCTCCTCAGATCTGCCATAATAGTGTAAACTATTTGTGCTCGGTATCGAAGCAGAGGAATATTTGGATCTTCTGTGGTCCCTCTTGTTCGCCAGATTGAGGATGCGGCGACTTGCCGTTAGATCTTTGGGGATCTCCACGAATGTGAGTGTGTTGTCGTCTCCGGACTTTTCGACGTAATTTCCATGATGGCAGCCAAACTTGGACATGATGTATGAAACGGTGTCCCGACAGTATGAGCACGTGCTACCTAGAGTCGAAGTCTCGAGAGCTTCCTGACATCCAAGACGCTCGCGCACGTGATTCTCAAAGTCTTGCAAGAAGTGCAGCTCTCTGTTTCGAAGAAGGCGAGATCGCGATTGAACTGGATCTGCTCTGAAGTGCACTTTGCGGCGCATGGTGAGCAGGCAAAAGGGGTGCCAGAGCTACATCTGCTCAGAAGCACAAAAAGATTGGATGTGGACTCTGAAGTGCATCAGTCTCTTGTCTGGCGTGTTAACCAACGACGGAAAGAGCTCGATGTTTGGGGCACAGTACAGTGTGCGTCGGTTGCCACCAAGGTACCGCACGCGTTTTTCCTTGCTCATTTGTCATCTGGCATATTACAAATTGTGCTCAGCTCCCAATGGTGTCATCTTATGCTTATGTACCAACTTTGAGGAGAGGGATCGGCTTGCACTATTTTGAGATCGTTGGTTCCAAGACCAGAGGTTCACGTGTCGTATGTCGCCGAATTTTTCCAAACGTACTTGAGATAACTTACAGTAGTGACACAACTGTGTTCTTGCAGGTATGTATTGGTAGCATAGCCCGCACATGTGCCAAGAAATATTTGGGTACCTGACTTCAATATATGCGGCTCGACCCTCGAGCGCGCACCGATATATCCCTAAAACCCAAGTTCGAGAGTTTAGCCATCTTAGTTGTACGGGTAATGCTTGTCACGGAATCACTGCAACTTGCGAGGTGGGGATACCAGCCTCCTTATGTTGATTGTTTGTCACAAAGTTGAATTGATAAGTCATGGTCAATCGTATCGCCAGAGTATATACATACTTCCAAAAGGCACTAACCCAATCACGAATCGAATATAGGGGCGAAAACAGGAACCCCCTTTGCTTGCAGTCCCTTCACGACCTTTTTAGTCAGTTTTCTGTTGCTGATGAAGAACACGGCTTCCGCTTTCTGCGCCAGGTAGACCTCGAAAGCCAATGCTACCAGATCGGGCCGATGTTGCCCTGGCTGCCTTGTATTCAGGATGACTGCTCTTGGGTCGCTGCTCAGCACGTGCTCGCAAATCTTCTTCCCAAAAGTTTCAACGGGCTCCGGCGCTGACCAAATCACTCGCATCTTGGTGTCTGGCATCTGACCCATGACGGCCAGGCACGGGCCGATGCCACTGCCTGTGGACATAAGTACTACGCTCCGGAACACCTTCGCCATACCGAGTACGCCCGTCTTGGAAAGACCACGCATGTAGAAGAAGGTTGGTGGAGTACAGATGATCTTATCCGTCCAGTCTCCAGCTCTAGAGATGATGCAGGAGCTGGCTCCTCCGTCGCTACCGTCAACGTCCGGAATCATAGCAAAGCTATGCCATTCGTGGAGCGGCTTGTCGGAGATCGCACTGCCCCTGAGAGCTGGTATGCGCTCTCTAGGAGAAAAGTACACGCGAATTGCGTGGTTCGAGAGACGTTCAACCTTCGTGACGTTCACCTTGCGGAGCAGCATCCACGGATAAGCGATATTGATGGTAATAACGAGGAGCATCCAAAACGTCGGAGTCCGTAGCAATACAAGCCATAGCGGTCTTCCATCTGCGTTTGAGAGTCCGCCACGGTCCTGGATGAAGAGCAGCAGGGTTGGCCAGTAGAGTAAGACAGACACCCAGCCTCCTATGCGATGCGTGTTTTCGAAAAAGTTGTGGTGTCGACGTCTCACTTGCGGCAAAGCCCCGAGTACGACAACCACGAGTATCAAGAGAAGGACGAGACCGCAACTCAAGACGAATGTACTCCTCCACGTTGCATGTAGAGCTTGTGGTATGAGAAAGCCGAGGAAGACCACCGTCCATAGCAACGCGCCAACGGCACTGCCGGAGTGCACGCCGCCATTCTCGTACACCAAAGCCAGCTTGCAGCGGAGGCGGAGCGGTGCAGCGTGCGAGACATTCCAACACGCTGCGAACAAGCCATTTGTCACGTAGTCTTGTCGGATGACAACGGCAATGGTGAGGTTCGCAACGGCTGCTGTGATCAAGTCTGTGAGCGGCGGTTGTGATGAAGATATGCCACGGATCGTGACAAAGAGTACACCTGCAATGTTCGCCAGACAGACAATGGAGAAGAGCTGACGGTAGACGGTCCAAATGGATAGACGTAGCTGAGTGGTGACGCTTGTGGACTGTTGACGGAGCAAACTTTGACGTCTCGCTTCGAGTTCCTGGATCGTATCGTAAGGTGGTGGTAGTGCAGGAGACACTGGCGTGTCGTTTTGGCCCATGTACGCTGACATTGTTTCGTGATCCCCTTCGTTTCTTCCCAGGGATACCGTGGATTGGCAATCAGAAATCTACTACGCTCAGATCTGCATTACAAAGGGTGTGATGGGATCATGTAAATGTACCACAAGATGAGCTCGGAGTGATCCCTCCTGGCCATGGTGCTTGGAAATCCCTGCCGCACATCCTACGAGCGGCCGACATTGTGCACCCCTGTGCAAACCTGCATCACACTATATTTTTCCCTGCAGTAAACACTGGTGTGCCACGTATGCCGTCACAGAATTCCAAATCTTTGTTCCCATCAATCCGAGATCCACTCTACATCTTCGGTCTTGAATCTCGATGCATCATGGTCTCGCGTTGACCACCAAGCAAAGAAGGTTTGAAGGAACGTCAGTCACGGTGCGACTTGCGATAGCAGCCGATCAGAGCGTAAAGTCTCTAGTCTTCACATACCCTGGCAATCATGGCACGCCAAAAAAAATTGTCTCCGATATCTCAGTATCTTTGTGCCGTCGATCGTGCCCGAGGTTTCAGTAGCGTTTTCACGCTGTTTGATACACTTTTCTGAGCTAATAATGCCGAAGCGCACAGCATAGTACTGAGCCTGCTTCCATGTGATAGATTTAGAAAGCTTTTGCGCGCCAGGCCAAATCGGCGTGGTACATGTTTAAAGGTGAGTATGAAAATTTGTGTGCTTCAATGTTAGAAGTCGACACATACACATGTGATAAAGTGCTAGTGAGGAGTACCGGATGTGCACAAAATCCAGCACATGGAAGTTGGTGGCAACTTGTTCTACGTAAAGTCACGCTCAAGTCGGATCTAATAGACAAAAGGGGATGAGTTGTGCAAGTCATTACGGTCCAGAATCGTCAAGTGCTTGCTTGGGACGTTTAGCTTTCCCATTCCGCTCCCTCTATCAATGGCTGCGATACGCCCGTTGAGCTTAAAATCTCAGCTGTGGAATATAGAAATAGCCCATAGACACACCAAGATCCATATGCACCTTGATGTGGCTATATGACCTGTCGAGGCAAGAATGGGTGGCGCACTGGGCGGTGTGCTTGTTACCGACTTTGACCCATTGGTGGCAGCTTCTATCCGAGAATATGTGTCCGAGAGACTGGTCAGGTTCCACATCCCAGAAGTGCAAATTGTTAGTTGTGGCGTGGGGATTGCACTTGTGAGACGCGTCACACGGGAGACAGTGTCGTATGGAAGAAAGACACTCCCGCCGTTGTCCCCGTACCGAGACTCCTCAAGCGCTTGGTACGGAGCAGTTGTAGATGATGCTTCTGTAGCCACTATGGGGTGATCTTCTCGGCCTCTTGACTTGGTCGCCTGTGCATTTACTTGCTCTGTACAGTTCTCAAGACTAAAAAGAGCCGGCGTGCGTGACTCTCGTGCTTCAGTGTAAGAGTTTATGGCTGTTTGATCGGGGGCGTCCAGAATCGGCCTCGGACTTGTGATAGAATGATGTTGAGCGGTCATGCCATCATACACACCGCTGAGAGTGCTGCATAGGCTTGAGAGGGCAGTATAGTACCCTCCAAAGGCGCAGTGTATCAACTCATGATCTACATTCACCGACTGATTTTGTTCGAGATTTGTCAAGGTCGGCACAGCAGTGTCGAAGACCTGGCTCCACACCGAAGGGCCAGAAAGAGTGGTTGTTTCGGCTCGGCTTACGGCAGTGGTATAAGCTGAGGGTGATTTCCCCTGCGAAATCAGGCTCGGTGCTACTGTCGAGTTCGTGGTCGAAAGTGTGGTCATCGGCCCGATGGCATGTTCGGACAGGGTCGTCTCTTTGGATGAGTTTACAGCTCCCTCAAACTCGATCACATTTGTAGTCGTCCTGGAGACAAATGTGTATTGGCAACCAGTCTCCACAGATAAGTTTGCTTCTGTGGTGGCCAGAGTGGCGTTCTTGAAGTCCCTGTGATAAGAAGGCACATGGGGAGGGGCGTGATCGATAGCCGTGATCATTGTATGGCTAATAGTACTCGACGCCTAACACGTCTTATCAGACGCCACAGATGTAGAGTGTTCGCCACCTCGCGAAGAATAATTGACAGTGGACTGTCCTGGATTGAAGTCAACTTTGAAAAGCTCTGAAATCGCTGGCGCTTGCAACTCGTCGTACTTGCCTTGCAAAACTGTGGAAGAAACGTCGTGGCATTAAGACAAAGGGACATATGCTCATGCAAGCACAGCGCACAGGGCAGCTTGGATTACAAAGGCGATGTTTCAGCAGTTCTCTGATTCAGTTGGCCCAAAAGATCACAAATTTATTAGTCGCGCACTCCAGCACACTTGGAGAATGTCAGCCATATGGCTATACTTACATGTATACTCCCTTGGTGCGGTGTGTAGCTTGTGTGTTATCTGAGGTCCCCATCACCCGACTACTCCTACATTATTAACGAGACAACATCACAAGACTGGCTAATAATTTTTTACCTTGAGGCGATTTTTGGCTGAAAAAATGGAAAGGAAAGATACTACATTACTCTACGATGTGTAAGAACATTAAAACTTTACTTCCATGATTATCCATATCAGTCTTTTTCAGACGGTCAGCATGGCCACCATTAGCTTTTTGTGCCGTGACCACATCTCTTAGTAGTGACAAAGCAGATCATGACAGAGTAACGTTGTCGCTACTTACCTTCGCCACAAGACTCACCACCTACACAGTACTCTATGCTTGTCGTCCGCATAAAGCTCGAGATAGACACGCCCCAACAACGTCTGAATTTCCACAATAGCTATACTATCACTTCGGAATCGCCTACAAGCATGAAGGAAATGAAAGGCCTCTCACTGCTTCAAGCCCCATTCTTGTTGGCATTATGCGGAACGGCGCAAGCAGAGCAGCCCAGGGTGTCGCTCTCTACGGATTCCGGTACAAATACCGGCTTGAACACGATCTCTACTGACTCCGCACCATTCGAATGTCAGACTTTGAGTTCAGCATTCTCAGGCAAGGTCAAGTCATTCAAGCCAAGTTGGGGCACTTATTGCGAGGCGTTTGAGTGAGTTTCTCTGACTATTTCTCACCAAGCTATCTTGCGCACATATTGACTTGAGTACTCCAGCCTCCCAGACTGTCAAACGTCGGGTGAGCGACTATCAAACATAGTTAATCCAGGCATCGACGATCTATCACTCAACAAGACGGCTAAGGGCTCCACGTGGCAAGTTGAGATGAAGAGCTACAGATGCGGTCATGACTGTGAACACAAGGTTGAAGCTCTAGAGAGATCACTGGCAAGCGCCTACGTAGCTCTCATCAGCGCCAGAAAAGAAGCATCCGAGCCTTCCACTGAGAAACAGGATGCGGCTAATCCCTAATCATCTAAGATTTAGCCGTTGTATGACTGGATCCATAATGGCTTGTTTTGTCTGCGACTCATTCGATAGATGAGCTCTACAGTACTGAACTCGTATCGATATGCTTGCAGCTCAGCTGCATCTACCGAGGTAACTTTTTCATTCTTCACCATAACTCTCTCTGAACGTTAGTCCAGAAATAGATTGCAGATTTTATGTGAGAACCATTTGGCGGATTCGTGCAAAATTGGGCCAAAGTTCGCCCCAGGGCGGGTTGTATGTCGATAGTGAGCAATCAAAGTATCGCATGGAAACGGATAAATGTTTGGTCGCAGATCGTCTGACTGTAAAATATGAATTTGCAGGTGATCCTTCTCCAATAACCATTCATCAACCTTGTACTATCATTCTTCCTCGATCTCTTTGTACGAGTCTATGCAATCTCTTCGTCCTCCGATGAGCCTCGGTGATCTAATTCGCAAGCGCTACTGGACGTTGGATGTGGCCGCTCGGTCATCGCAACGATCTCCATGGTCAGATGTATCGCTGGACCCAACCTTGGGCCCAACAAGTCGATGGTGCTGAAACAGCTGGGGTTACACGTAAAACCAAGTACCCATTAATTGTCATTGCACACTGTTGCACACGTAGCGCAGCATGAGATTCATGGGATCAGACATCTCATGCACTGCAAGCTCGTAGAGTAATCTCCGAACGCTAGGTTGAGATACTACTCGAGCGAGAGGAAAAGTATAGGATCTAGCCCGCGATAGAACGTGTGTGTGTGTATGCGTTCAAAAAATACAGCGAGATACTGCGTGGGGAGCTCATTGTTTTCCAAATCCACATTAAATAGTGCTTCGAGGGAGCTATTGTGTTGTTCGGCTGAAGTGTTCTTGCAAAGGGTGAGATAATGTCGTTGACCCAAGGGAAACCACAGCCACGATGCCCTACCCTCAACGACCCTTTCGGGCAATGTTGCCATAAGGTGAGTCTCTTGGATCACTTATGGCATAGTCATCGACATAGAAGTCCGGGCGAACTTGATCAGAGCTCGGTTGAGGATGGTTAAGATTGGGAACACGGTCGGTCGTAGCTGGGGGCAGTCAAATGAGTAATCGCACCGGCTGGGCGAATCGTCTCAACTGCGATGTGATGCGAACATCCCAGTTGAGGTAGTCTT
>Ga0265780_10011255_pt1 | contig 10600 bp, 6 predicted proteins | sample P1T30metagenome_FD_192432 | JGI IMG/M metagenome (GOLD analysis project Ga0265780, IMG submission 192432) | Plant litter microbial communities from East Loma Ridge, Irvine, California - P1 T30 | ecosystem: Environmental > Terrestrial > Plant litter > Unclassified | place: USA: California... | reverse complement strand
CTCGAATCTCAAGACCTCAGACAGGACCGCGAACCTCGTTACCCAACTGGACCCGGACGCTCCTTCTAGGCAAAAGCGCGCACTCGAACGGAGCGACGAGTACTACGAGCGCTCTCTCTGGATGGTCGCATATGAAATGATGCGACGGGGACTTCCTTGGAAGACAATCGTCGACTGGTGCCACGAGCGAAACGAGTCGTGGCGCGGTGTTAGCATTGGAGCTGCGTATGAGGGCCATCCTGAAGGTGGCCCGAATGTCGCAGGGCCGACAGTTGGCTATCTGTTCCGTCGCATGTCCTTCTACGCCGCAAGGGGGGCTCGGATACCATACGAAGGCGCTGTATATGGGTTGTTGAGTGGAGACTTAAAGCAAGTACAGACGGTCTGCAGCTCTTGGGACGACCATCTGTATGCGCACTACAACGCACTTCTTCTCTCGCGATTCGACTCATACCTCCAGAAGAAGCACCCGAATCGAGTGACAGAGAGCCTGACTCAAAAGTTTCTGTTCCAGGACGCCGTCGCGAATATCGGAGACTGGGAGAGATCACCAGAGAAGGTGATGGGACTTCTGAAGCAGCAGAAGAGCACAGCAGCGCAAGCGGTCTCGCCGATCAAACTCATCCAGAGCGCGCTAATTGGCAAAGACGCCGATGATCTGATGCTGAAGGTCGGTGTGGCTATTGCAGACATGTTCGACAAGGACGAGCGACCTCACAGTCTCATCATACACCCAGACTCACCAGAAGAGGATCGAAGCCCAATACCCGCCGGAGACCATCGCACATACCACGCAGAGCCATATTACCAGGCCCTTGCGAAAGATCCACACGCTTTCCGCATTGTTGTCCACATCTTCATTGTCCTTCGCAACGGTTTACACACGCTTTTCGAGGATACACACCAGGACAAGAAATTCCTAGCTATGGACAATGTCATCACAGCTTACATCGAATTCTTGCGCCTCACCAAACGATTCGATACTATACCACTATACGCCGCGCAACTCATCGACGAACGAGCAGCCTACAGCCTTGCGCGCGTGCTTCCCGATATCAAGAACAGCTCTGAGCAACGACACTCCGTTGCGCTGATGGAGTCATACCGGATCAATGTTGTCCAAGTCATTTCGCAGAGCTTCACGTTTGCTTCGCGGGATAGTGGATTTACGCACTTTACCAACGATGGCTATGGCGTCATCACTAACCCTATCAAGCGGTTTAACATATTAGAGAAGATTACACTTCCAACCGAGCAGCTGCTATGGCCAGGCGTGCGTGTCAAGCGGACATTCGACGGTGCTGAAATAAGCCCGCAAGATGAGGTTGTCATCGATTCGGTGCAATGGTACAGCTATGTCGCAAAGGATTACGAGAATACGTTTGCACACTTGCAGAGCGCGCTAATAATCTTCCTCCGTAAGTCACGTCTAACATGCACAAACAGAAACTTGCTGACATATCATTCAGTCAATGGTCGACTTGCCGCCGCCGAGAAGGTCATCGGCGATCTAAGCGTCGAGACTCTGTCTTTATCCAGGACAGAAGCCCTGCTCGGCTACCCCTTCGATTTCACAATGCCAGGAGCAGAGGAGCAGGATGAGCAGCGACTGCATGAACACCGTGACAGCCTGTCTACTGCTGACCGAGCCGCCGCTATTCCCATGGCTAAGCTGCCCAGCGCAGACCGGCACAGGAGGACGGTGAACGCCCTGCGCCAGAGTAGCACTTCATACTACACACTTCAGCAGATTGTGCGCTTACTGGTCCTCTTCCGCGAATGGCGTGAAGAGGAGCAAACACTCATCCAGTCAGTCAAAACTCTCCCCCCTTTGCTAAAGACACCAGCTGACACTCGCTACAGAATCCGCGCCGAACGCAAGAAAGACGGGGCCTCTGCGAAACACAAGCCCGATATCCAACGCACCAGAGCGCTCCTAGACTCGATATCAAACGTCTTCGACACCCTCATCCCCGCCATCTCCGATGCCTCCGCCGCCGATCCTGAATACCTCACAAGTAAGACCTGGGAGTTGATGAAGGCCTACATACCAGACATGATTCTCGCATACCTCTCAGTCCTGCAAGCAGCGGCTTGGTTTCTGAACAAGGACCCTGCGATCAAGGCCATGGAGGTAGCTGTTGTAGTAGCGGATAGGAGTAACGAATGGGTGCAGAGGTGCCTGCTAGAGACAGGCAGGATGAGCGAAGTACTGGAGTGCTTGGCGGCTGTATCGAAATGTATGTTGAAGTTGACCGAGGGAGGCAAGGAAAAGGGCAACAAGAAGAGGGGCGGAAAGGGCGAGACGCTTAGGTTGTGGGATCTGGGTGCACGATAGATTATGTTTACGCGGGGTTGTAAGATATCAAATGGAATGGGGCATCATGTAGTATGCGCGTGCATTGATTTTGGTGCGGCATTAGAAAGCAAAGCAAGCATCAATTCATTACCTCAAGTCAGTATACAAACGGTGTTAGTGAAAATGAATCCTGAGCGATGTATGCACCAATGGAGAACAAGTAGCTGTGGTGTAAAATGAAGCTCTTCCTGGAGCTCACTCTCGAATAGTCATATATCTAATGCAGCGATATATACAAAACCCATACCCTGAAGAAGCGAACAGGTGACAATGCTAGGAGCCAGCACCCAAGAAAATAAGCAAACGATGCCTGATTCCATCAGGACCCGCCCAAAACGCCATTTGGTGGAGGTCGTCAAAGTTCGTGTCTATCCAAAATGCGAGTATGCAATTTTCGCTTTGCGGAACAAAATCATCGCTGATAACAAAGGAAAAGAAAAACAGGTGGAGAAATCGGCTATGCGATGCAATGCAATAAGATGCCAACGCTGAAGATGCGCGCGTGGAGAAGTGAAGCGTGTGTGTGGTGATTGCGGTAGAGATGGGCTCAAAAGTCGACACTCCATCTAAACCGAGGATCCCTCTCTGGTGGTCCAAAGTTGCGATCAAATGGAACGTTTACGATGCCCTCTTCCTCTTCATCCCAATCTCGCGATAGGCTGAAGCCACTGTCAGACATATCTCGTCGCGCTCTTGCTGCCATGTCTTCTTCGGAAGGTGGTAGGCGGATGTTGGCTTCGACGAGTGGTGCGGAGACGAAGCGCGAGTTGAGCAGTGCGCGAGGGGATACGAGATCTTGGAGGCAGTTTAGGGACGAAATGTCGGACGAGTTGAGAGGTTCGCGATGTTTGGTGTAGTAAGGGATGGAATCGGGGGTCGACGTGGTGGTGTAGCGGTGGTGTGCTGGACTGGGCTTTTCGGGAAGCGGGAGGGCATTTTCGTCGCTGCCATTCCTCCCCGAGTTGCTGGACAGAACAGTGGAGAGTGCGGGTCGGCTCTGGCGAACGCGGATCACTTTGATGTCTGGGACGACTGCGGAACGAGGTGCGGAGTTGCCTCGGACGATTGTGTCGCTGGAATCTCCAGATGAGTGCTGGGTGCTCACTGTCTCGGTTCGCGCGATGGCGAGGTCGACCTTGGTGTCTCTTCTCTGTCTTCGGCGTGAACTGCTCGTGGCAGAAGGCGGCCGAGCTTGTGGGGTCCTGCACCGTGATGGGTTGAAGTACGAACCGTTGGGCGATGCCGAGCGGGCCTCGGGTGTCTCGCCTCGTTCCAGCTTGTTCATCAAGTGCCTTGTGCTGACCTGGCGACCCAAGCTCAACTCGACGCGACTACTGGCGCCACTGCCACTTCGACTCCTGTTTCTTGCTCGTTCTTTTCCAGCCATGACACTAGCTTTGGGTGGAGGTTGGAGCATCCATCGGTTGTCGAGGGGGTCGGGAGAGGGGAGACTGACGACAGGAGGGTGCAGATCGTTGACGGGTGGTGCGCGCGCGGTGTAGTAGCTGCCGGATCTTGAAGTGCCTGGTCTCCGTATTTGATAGCCGGCACCTCCTGTTGACGAGCCTGTCATGGTCTGCTCGAGGTTTATCGAGGGCTCGTCGTGGCCCCATAGGTCCTCGTCTTCCCTCTGATAGCGCTTGTGGTTCCATGTCTCATCGTCGTCGAGGGTATCGTCGCTCAGGCGCATGTCACCTGCTTGGTCGACATCGATGCTGCTCCCGCCCTTGCTCATAGCCGAGCCCTGTGTTCCGCGAGTTGGCATGCCCCTTGTGCTGCCTGTAGTGCCCGTGTTGGTCCTCCGCGCCCTTCGTGGCGGCGGTCCTGGGCCCATGACGATCTCCTCATGCCAGTATATATTGGTCCCAGTGGGTTCGGGATGGTGGTAGGCGTCGGGCTGCTCGAGTTCCAGCTTCTCCCGCACTTTCCTCGCGGCCTTTGCTGCTTTCCGTCTCTTCCTGCCGTCCGAGTAGCCGGTGCAGGGGGCGCACGAGGCATAGTGGAAGACGGCACTCTGGACGCCTCTCATGAACCAGGCCATGGTGGCGGTGATATATATATTAGCCAACCGGCAGCGTGCGAGAGGGTGAGGGCGGCGGAGATGGGGACGCGCGTTGTGTTGTTGGTCGGCGGAGAAGGTCGCAGGCGCGGGAGCACTCGGTCCTGGATGGAGTATGGAGAGTCATTGCCGCTCTCCGTCGTGGAGGCTTCCAAAGGGTGGTAGAGAAAGGGTCAATCGCTGTGGAGCGCCGACGTTTCGTCGCTGGTTTGGGTGAGCGCGGTCCACGGATCCGGTTTCCGGCCGGGGTGGAGAAGCAGTGACGATGCAGGACAGACACGTCTGGGCAGGTTGGCGGCCGGCTCTGGGATGAGGTCTCTTAGCATGCGCGAATTGCCATGCACGCAAGCGATTGCCCTGCGCCTTTATCGAAGCTGCTGATGACGAAGACTAATCCCCAGCTCGACGAGCCCGGTCAGTGATCGTCGTCCGACACGTCCAGTTCCGCCTTAGCGGAAACCCTCCCGATCGAGCGCGAAACGTTGACTTTGTTTCTAGCGCACCCGGGCAGCACATCAATCTCCATTAATAGCTCTACTACACACGCCATGAAACACTCCCAGTTGTCCTTTCCGCCCTGAGCTACACAGCACAACGGCATACCGACACCTTTGCACCTTCCCTTAAAGGCCAGACCAGGCCACCAAGCTGCATAACCGCGGCATAACTGCCCCGGCCGTGTAGCTGCAAAGCCCTGCCAACACATGCATAAACTAGCGGGGTTGAGGCTGCTATCCCACTTGGCGAGGCTGCGCGACTGGGGAACCCATTGGCCTTCTTCTGCCACCGTCACCACGTCTGCACCCTGAGACAGGTTGGACCCTTCACCTGAGGTAGCCCGAATCCGTGTCGCATTTCTAAGGTTTGCTGCATCCATACTACCATAGTTCAATAAGTAAGCAGTTGCTGAGGCAATGTACACCTCTACCTTGATAACATTCTCGAGCATGCGACACGAATTCAAGCCACCCCTGCTGCCTTGTCAAAGTCACCTGAGGTCAGCATCGAGGAAAGCACGTTTAGCAAAGGAAAAAGCAGATGGTATATTGCTCTAAAGGTGGCTTCGCTAACGCCATGTCATGTTATCATAACGCAGTCCTTCGCGCCCACACTCCAACCTGAAAGCTCGAGGGCCATCAGCCCGAGTTCGACAAAAAGAAGTACAGGGAATATGGTCAGAAAAGCGACCGCAATGCAAGCACGTATTGTTACGTACTGTACCCATGCCAGACCCGCCGTAGCAAAACTGTCCAGAAGCAGGGCGAACCTCACAGCCGCGGTATTAATTACGCTGAGCAAACTACAGGTTCGTCAACATCGTGCCCCCATCTGGCACGCATCAGGGCGATTGAGCAGTCTTGACGACTACTCACTCTCTGATTTGCGCCTTCAACCCAGCATTCTCCCTCTTCAGTCTTGCGTTCTCTTTTCGCAGGCGGGCCAGCTCCTCTTCGCTCGTCTTCAACCGACGTTCCACCTCTTCGCTAGCCTTTCCCTTGCGAGCGCTGCTTGTCACCCTTTCCAGCTCTTCGTTGAATTTCACGTACAGTGCCTCGTTCTCCGCGTTTACGTCGCGGTACAACTGATCTAGGTGCTTGCATCGAGCCTCCGATACTTGTAGTGAAGTTGTTACGTCGTTTGAGATTCCCGAAGTACGTGCAGAGAGGGTTTCCAGTGTAGCTCGGAGCTTCTCTAGAGCAGCAACACGCGCTTCAGCCGTCCTTGCAGCCGTCCCATTCGTTATCAACGATGGAGCAGAGCTCTGGGTTGTCAGACGCGGCGTGCTTCTAGCGTTCAGCTCTTGACCGATGGCACTCAGTTCATTCTGCAAAGCTTGCGAAGCTGTGTCGATATCGCGTTGCTGAGTTTGCAGTCGCTCGCGCAGCTTTTGAGGTGATTGCATTCTCAGCTTCTTGGGAGGGCTCCCAGTCAAAGGAGTGCTGGCTTTGGTCGGAGATCGCGGAGTCGAGGGTGGCAGTTTGACAGCGTTGCCGGATCCCGTTCGTTCATGCAGACCAGCACTGGTGGTTGGTCGTAGATTCGGAATGGCCGAGCTGTTCGGGAGGTTTAGAGGATTGGGAATGCCTGAGACAGTCTCGCTTCGCTTCTTCGTAGGGCTGTTTGACTTGATGGTGACTTCATCATCGACGTCTGGCTTCATCGTGACCGATTTTCCCCTAATGTGTGCTGGACGATCCAAGCCGACTGCAGGGGAGTTCTCCTTCCTGTCTGTCCTTTCCACCCGCAGCGGTGAGCCTAGTCGGGTAGGCGTCGGTATCGACGAAGTGTGTTTGTGTAAAGCCATTGTAGCGGCTGAAGGGGCCAGCGGGGACTCGCTAATCTGGCGTGTTTCGTGGCGCAAGGCAGGATCGACCTTGCGAGGAGTCTGCGGGGACCACTCGGGTACATCGTCAGCATCCTGCAACGTCTTGAGATCGCTCAAAGAAGAGCGGCGCTTCTTGCGGGGAGGCCCAGTAGTGGGAGGTACCTCTCCAATTGTCCCAAGATTGCCCACGAACGACCGACCATTCGCGTTCGAGTTCGAGTTCGAGTTTGAATTCGCGTTCTCAAACGTAAACGCGCCGAGAACAGTCGGACGGTCGCGAGAGGACGGTCGCTTTGGCGATAGGCGAGCAGCAGCGTCTATCGAGTTGGAGCGACCAAGGTGCCCGGGACCAGCCTTCCCCATGCTGGGCGACTGGAGGTCTGTGCCATGGCTGTTCTTGCTCAATGATCGCCAGAGTGAGCCTACCTTGGACTCATTCTCTGACTTGCTGTTCTCGCGTGTCAAGGTACCAAAGCCAAAACGTCTCCGCAGTGATGTGTTGGAGTTGAGCGAGCCGGCAGCAGCGTAACGACTCTTTGAGTCCATAGAACCATAGTTTGGAGTACTGAACCCAGGTGTCTCGGCTGGAAACAGGGCGTCGATATCTTGCACCAAGCGATCCATAAGGGAGATGAAGTCGTTTGCGTTACCGGCAGGCACTAACATCTCGGCAAACGCTGCTGTGAGAATGCCTCGATCGCCATCGTTGCTGGTGCCATCGAGCAATTCGGCTAGCAGATTGATGACAGCGCGGAACGCTCGTTGGTTTGGAGGGGCAAACTGGTCGAAAGTGTATTTGAAGAACTCCTCGAACTCATCAGGTGGCATGCTATCTGATCGCATCTGTAATGAGACCAATGTGGCGTGCGACAGCACAGGGCCCATTCGCTCTTTCCAAGCGACACTCAAAAACTTCTCAAACACTGCGAAAAGTACATCCACAGACGATTGACCAGCGAGTTCAAGATTGGCAGGGTTCTCCAATAGCGTGTTGTAGAGTTCGTTGACAACGAGTTCATCGGCGACAGCTCTCGCCCTGACAGAGCGTCCGACAATGTTCCCTTTGCGTGCGTGCAGTGCTAGAGTCAGATTTGCCAAGGTATCTTCGAGCTTTGAGAAGGGATCGCTCGGGCCGTTGAAGGTGGCGCTCTTAGTGGTGCTAGACGAGGTAGGGCGCGACATCTCCCCGTCATGGCTGTACGTACGATTCGGCCCAAGTTGAGCCGGAGGTGCCATGCGCGGTACCTCTCCCATGGTATGCGCATTGCGTTGGAGTCTACGAGAGCCTCCTCCTTCGCGGCCAATACTACTCACACTGCCACCAAAGAAACTAGACAGCATCTTCACTGGAGAGTGTGGACGGCTCTTACTACCAGTCTGTGGTTCTGCCTCGTACATCTCCAGAGCGAGTGACTTGAGTATCTGTTGGTTTCGCGTCAGATACGCCTCGGCCAGTGTGTGGTTCTTAACGCTGTTCCGCAGTTGGAAGTAGTTGGCGAGGCGCTTTGTGAGAACAGGTCGGAATTCTTGCTCTGTTAATTTGTCGCGTGCTGTGTATCCATAGGCCCCGTTTGACTCCAGCAGATAGAGTCCGTCGCCAAGTATGGAGATGGTAACAGTAAGCTCGACGCCGCTGTCGCCGACCTGAATAGGCTTGGTGAACTTCGACCCTTCGACAAGAATCTGCACTCTCGCAGGCTCGCGTCGACCTTCCACCTGCTGGCCAGCTGCCTCTTCCGCTATAGATGAAAAGAAACTGAGATCGCCTGGCAAATTTCGAACGTCCCATTTGCCGCCCTCTCGCTCCGCCTCCGGAAATCTGCCTTCCACACGAGCTTTGGTGAGCTCCTCGGTGACCTTGTGGCCTTTACCCTCATAGGAGCCTTGCAGGTAGAACATGCGAATGCCAAGCTTCTGGCGTTCTCGACTTCTCGGTCGTCCGGGCTGGCTGGCGAGCGGTACCGGGGATATCATTTGCAGTATTGATCCTTCTGAGTGCTCACTCAGGAAGACGTCACTGAGACTCAAGTATTGATGAAATATGAGTTCCGTAGATCCATCAAACGATTCGGCGAATTTGGGGTTGTCGAGCTCGGCGAGCAAGCCACGCGCATTGATGGAACCATCCTCCGACTTTTGGAGTAGCACCAAGAAGTCCGTGAAGAGTACCATGATACCGGACACCGTAGCAGGTCCAGATAACTCCCCGTGATATGGTGGGGACAGCTCTACGCAATCAATGGCGGAGATCATTCGTCCTTTAGGGCTGAATCCCGAAGGCCACGAAGTCACCATTTTGCGAAGGCGATCGAACACTCTGATCTGCTGCGCCGTGGGACCTTCTCTTGTGCAGATATCCGAGATCATGTCCCTTGCCTTGAGGAAAATCTTGATAGCCGGATGCCTGAGGGGCAGTTGCTTGATGATGTTGTCGATGTACAGGTTGTATCGTGGCAGGCGCTGAACAGGCTCGATGAGCATAGATGTGAGTCGCTGCTCGCCCGTCTCGTAGACTCGCTTGGAGAAACTGGAGGCTGTGTCTTTTGTGAAATGCTTCAGCAGCTGTGAGAAGTCGCCGTGGGCCGCCATGTAGTCGGTGTAGCAATCTGCAAATTGTGGAAGCCACTCAACAAGAGCCCTGGCAACGGCGGCCGCTCCAGTGACATCTGGTGCGTCCTTCTGTCCACGCAAGGGCGCGATGTAGACATCGTCTGTTGCTGTCTCAATGTCCTCAATGGCTCCATTCTCCGACTCTTCCAGAATTATACGTAGAGCGTCCAAGAACTGCGAATTAACCTCTAGAATCTTGTCCAGACTGGGAGGAAACAAGCCTCTCAGTGCTTGTTCGGTAGGGCTCGAGCTCGAGCTCGACTTCTGCTTGGCCTTCTCACGGAACTCGACCGCTACTGTGTGTACCAGCTCGTCCAGCTTGTAGACATAGTTCTCTTCCGTGTCCAACAGCTCACACATCTCCCGTCGGAGAGTCTCTTTTTGTTTCCTTGAGAAGGATTGTGATCGGTTGAGGGCGGTCGGTTTGGAGGGTGCGCGGCGGAGTTTGGAGGTCGGGAGGAAGGCGCCGTCTCCGAACAGCCTTACGACGGGCGCGTACTGTCCGTATCGCTTTTCGATGAGGTCTTCTTCGAGGTCTTCGAACTGGCCGGACTCGCGCGATTCCAGCTTTGTGACACTTCCCTGCGGGAGGACTACATCCAGATCTATCCAGGATAGCGTCTGCTCGCCCAAAGCATGGCGCACATCTATTATGACATCTGCGACGTTCTCGACCTTGATCATCCTGGCAGCGACAATGGCGGCATGCGCCTCGGAGAACAGCCTGGGGGCCATGGGCAGGTTGGCGGAGGAATCATACCGCCTCTCCCAGGCGCTCTTGATCTCCGGCGGCAGCTCGAGGAAGTACTTGTACAGACTGAAGGCGAGACCGCGACATATCTCGTCGCCCTGCTCCTCGCGCGGCAGACATGTGACGGCATTGTAGTATGTGGCTGTGGGCGAGATAATCAGGCGGGCGAAGTTCTGGAAGCCGGCCGGGGTGAAGACGTGGGCCTGGATGCGCGAGTGTGTCGCCTGTGTGGAAGTGGCCGTCGGACCGTAGAAGATGAGCACGGGGGAATTGGACAGCAGCTCGTCAGTCGTGTAGAAGAGCGACAGGTCCTCAGCGGACAGGGCCGCGGGCTCGGGGTTGATGACGACCATGGTGCCAATTGCGCAGAAACGAGTGACGGCGACGGCGGGCAGCAGTCAGACAGTGAAGAGGCAATTAGGACGGTGGGTGCATGGCTGGGCGCAGCGGCAGAGGGGCAGGCGGTGTTGTTGTCGTCCGAGTCGGTGGTGCTAG
>Ga0265780_10011254_pt1 | contig 10600 bp, 8 predicted proteins | sample P1T30metagenome_FD_192432 | JGI IMG/M metagenome (GOLD analysis project Ga0265780, IMG submission 192432) | Plant litter microbial communities from East Loma Ridge, Irvine, California - P1 T30 | ecosystem: Environmental > Terrestrial > Plant litter > Unclassified | place: USA: California... | reverse complement strand
CTTCGATGTTCTGGAAGTCGAAGCTGATCTTCTCGCCGCGGAAGCCCTGCGGGCCGCCCAGCTTGTTCGGGTCTTCCTTCACGGCGCGCACGTCGACCACCAGCTGGGTTTCGCTCTGGTAGACCGATTGTTCCCACTGGCCTTGCGCTTCGATCACCATGCGCACGTTCTGGCCCTGGGCCGAGGTGGTGACGTTCGACACCGGCGTGCCGAAATCGGTGACGTCGAGGCGGCGGCGCAGCGCTTCCGGCAGCGCGGTGTTCAGGAAATCGACCTGGACCCGGTTGCCGAGCTGGCGCACGTCGACCGCGGTCTGGCTGTTCGGCAGGTCGACCACGACGCGGCCTTCGCCATTGCTGCCGCGTCGGAAGTCGAGGTTGCGCAGCTGCGGACGGCTGGCCGCACGGGTATCGGCCACTGCAGCTTGCACCGGTTGGGATGCAGCCGCGCCGGCGCCGGCGCCATCCACGGTCACCAGGATCGACTTGCCGCTGATGGCGGCGCTGTAGCTCACGGTGCGCTTCAGGTTCAGCACCAGGCGCGTGCGTTCGCCGGCCTGGATCACATTCACGCTGCGCAGGTCGCCCAGGTTGACGTCATGGGTGCTTTTGCCGCTGGCGTTCGCGGTGGCGCCGAAGTCGAGGGCGACGCGGGCCGGGTTCGTGATCGCGAAGCCGAGCGGCAGCTTGGCCGGGGCCTCGCGCATGGCGATGTTCAGCACCACGTTGGCGCCCTGCTGGTTGGCGCTGATCGACTCGATGGCGTTCGCAGGCGCCTGCGCGTGGGCCATGCCAACGCCCAGCAGCACGCTCGCCATCAACGCCATCAGTGCCGCGCTCGAGCGCAACAGCCAGCCCGGCAGGAAGCGCGCCGCGCCGCTGTTCATTGCTAATTGGGTCATTTCCCAGTCTCCTTACTTTCCTGCAACTCCAGCTTCGATATGCGCTCGACCCAATCGCCGCTAGCGTCCTGTACCATTTCCTTGATTTCCACTGCCGCCGGCGTCACGCGCGTCACCAGGCCGAAGTTCTGGCCCAGGTGCTGGCCGGCGCGCACGCGGTAGATGCTGTTCTCGATGCGCAGCAGCGCAAAGCTGGCGCCGCCCTTCTGCATCATGCCGACCATCGTCATCGTGTCCAGCGGGTAGGCTTCGAGCGCCTCGCGCTGCCGGTTCAAATCCGGCTGCAGCGCGCTGCGCGCCTGGGCCAGCAGGCCGGCCTCGGCCATCTTGGCCGGGCTGAACGGGTCCACCGCGCCCTGCTGGTCGTAGGCGTAGGGAATGAATTCCTTCGAGGCCGGCAGCGGTTTCACCTTCGGCTTGGTTTCGCTTTTCACCTGGTCCATCCAGCTGCGCACTTCGCGCACGTCGCTGTCGCCGCAACCGGCCAGCAGCAGGGCCGGCACCAATGCAGCCAGCTGAAACAGCATGCCTTGGCTCATCTTCATTTTGCGGCCCCTTTCGCCTTCTTGCTGCCTTTGGCGCCGGCTTTGCCACCCTTGCCGCCGGCCTTTGCCTTCAGGCGCGCGGCCCGTTGCTCGGACAGTTCCTCGGGGTCGAGGTAGCGGAAGGTCTTGGCGATGGCTTCCAGCGTCAGGCTGCCGTCCTTGTTGGTCTCGAGCGACATGTTATTCAGCGTCACGATACGCGGCATGTGCGCCATGTCGGCGGCAAACGCGCCGAGGTCGTGGTAGCTGCCGCTGATGCGGATGTCGATCGGCTGCTCGGCGTAGTAGTCGCGCACCACCGGCTGGTTCGGGCGGAACAGCTCGAACGCCAGGCCGCGGCCGACGCCGGCCTGGTTGATGTCCGACAGCAGCGCCGCCATCTCGGCCTTGCTCGGCAACTGCTTCTCCAGGCGCTCGACCGACTGGTCGACCTGGACTTTCTGCGCCTGCAGCGCTTCCAGGTTGACCGCCTGCGCGATTTTCTTCTGGTAGGCGGTGCGCAGCTTGGCTTCCTGGGCCGCGCCGGCGTCCTGGGCCTCGAACTGGCCCTGCCAGTAGACGAAGTAGCCGAACACGATGGCCAGCGCCATCATGCCGGCCGCGCACAGCAAACGCGGCGCCAGCGGCCACTGGCCGGGCGGGCGCCCCTGCAGGCCCTCGAACTGGGCCCCCAGGTCGGCGCTCCATTGTTTCAGGTCGATGTTCATGGGGTGGCTCCATCCTTTGCCGCCAGGGCCGATGTCGCCAGGCCTTTCTTGTTGCCGCCGCCTTCGCTGCCCTCACCGCCTTCGCCGCCTTCGGCTTCCTCGGCTTCGCGCGGGCGCTTGATGTTCACCGCCAGCGTGAACTCGACGGCCTTGCGCGCCAGCTTGTTCTGGGTCACGGTGGCGGCCTTTACTTCGGTCAGGTCGGGCTGCTCCAGCCAGGGCGACTGGCCGGACAAATTGCGCAGCATCTCGGCCACGCGCTCCTGCGACTGGGCGTAGCCGTTCAGGGTCACGCGCTGGCCATCCTGCTTCACCGATTTCAGGAACACGCCGTCCGGGGTCTGGCGCACCAGTTCGTCCAGCAGGTAAACCGGCTGGTTGCGGTCGCCCTGCAAATCCTCGACCGCCTGCTGGCGCGACTTCAGCGCCTCGATTTCTTCCTTCAGGTTGGCGATGTCCTTGATCTTCTTGTCGAGCTTTGCGTTCTCGTTCTTCAGCGCCAGGTTGCGCTGTTCCTGGATCGCGATGCGGCTGGCGTTCCAGCCGCCCACCAGCAGCACGATGGCGCCGCCCAGCAGGGCGCCGAGCACCAGCATGGCGACAAAGGCCTTTTGCTTTTGCTTGCGTTTCGCTTCCCGGTGCGGGAGCAGGTTAATCCGGATCATCCGAACCTCCGCAGGGCCAGGCCGCAGGCAACCAGGCAGGCCGGGCCTTCCTGGCGCAGCTGTTGTTCGCGCAGGCCGGGGGCCAGCAGCATGCCGTCGAAAGGCGTTACCGGCGCGGTCGGGATGCGGGTGCGCCCGCCGATCAGTTCCACCAGGCCCGGCAACAGCGCATTGCCGCCGGCGAGCCAGATCTGGTCGATGCGGGTGTAGGGCGTGGAGGTGTAGAAGAACTGGATCGCGCGCGTGACTTCGAGCGCGGCGCTTTCCAGGAAAGGCGCCAGCAGATCGGCGCGGAAGTTCTCCGGCAAGTCACCGGCTTTTTTTCGCGCCTCGGCTTCTTCATAGCTCAAGCCATAGGTGCGCACGACGTCCTGGGTCAGCGTGTGGCCGCCGAAAGGCTGCTCGCGTTCATACACGGTGTCGCCGTCGAGCAGCACCGAGACCTGCGTCATGCTGGCGCCGATCTGGAACAGCGCCACGATCTTGTCCTTGCCGCCGCCGTGGGCCCGTTCCAGTGCCGCGCGTGCGGCGTACGATTCGATGTCCATCACGGTGGCCACCAGGCCGGCCGCTTCGGCCAGCGCCACGCGGTCCTCGACCTTTTCGCGGCGCGCCGCGGCCAGCATGACTTCCATGTCGTCCGGCGAGTTGGCGGCCGGGCCGACCACGTCGAAGTCCAGGCTCACTTCGTCGAGCGCGAACGGGATGTACTGGCTGGCCTCGGACTCGACCTGCACTTCGAGCTGGTCTTCGCCCATGCCGGCCGGCAGGATGATTTTCTTGGTGATGACGGCAGCCGGCGGCATGCCCAGCGCCACGTTGCGGGCGCGGGTGCCGCTCTTTTTCCAGATGCGGCGCACGGCCTCGGCCACCTGGTCGAAATTCTCGATATTCCCGTCGACGACCGCGCCGCGTGGCAGGGCTTCGAAGGCATGGCGCTCGAGGCGCAGCGCGCCCTTGCCGGCGTCGGCCAGCTCCACCAGGCGCAATCCCGACGTGCTGATGTCGAGGCCGGCCAAAGGCGGGCTGGCCTTGCCGAACAGCGAACCTAGGTTGATCACGAGCGTACTCCCTCACTGCTGTCTGCCGGAGCAGAATGATATTTGAACGCCCGCGTGGGGGAAAGAATTGGTTGAGAAGCCTGGATAAAAAGGCTATTTATTGCACATATATGAGGCATCACGTTAAATCGTAGCAATAAGGGTGCGGACCGACAAGATATTTCTGCACAGGAACACTAGAATCCGGCGCGCGCATGCCACACTCGTTACACGCTTGGAAACAGGCTTTGTCGGACTGCCATCAACCACACTCCTCTGTTCAGTTCGTACCGTCACAAAAGCCCCTGTCTTATAATGAGATGGATCAACAATGTGAACGCCATGAAATCCAAAACCGATTCCAAGTCTTCTCCGAACAAGTTCGGCGCCAAGCGCCTGGTGCTGTGGGCCATCGGCGGTCTCGCCGGCCTGGCCCTGACCGGCGTGCTGCTGGTGGTATTTGCACTGGCCATGGCCTACCCCAATTTGCCGGCCCTCGACACCATCACCGATTACCGGCCGAAGATGCCGCTGCGGATCTTCACGGCCGATAACGTCCTCATCGGCGAGTTCGGCGAGGAACGCAGGACCCTGGTGCGCTTCAAGGACATCCCCGACGTCATGAAGAAGGCGGTGCTGTCGATCGAGGACGACCGCTTCTACCAGCACGGCGGCGTCGACTACATGGGCGTGCTGCGCGCGACCCTGCACAACGCCACCAGCAGTTCGCGCCAGGGCGCCTCGACCATCACCCAGCAGGTGGCAAGGAACTTCTTCCTGTCGAGCGAACAGACCCTCAAGCGCAAGGCCTACGAGGCCCTGCTGGCCTGGAAGATCGAGAAGAACCTCACCAAGGACCAGATCCTCGAGGTCTACATGAACCAGATCTACCTGGGCCAGCGCGCCTTCGGCTTCCAGTCGGCGGCCCAGATCTACTTCGGCAAGGACCTGAAGGACATCAGCGTGGCCGAAGCGGCGATGCTGGCCGGCCTGCCGAAAGCCCCATCCGCCTACAACCCGGTGGTCAACCCGACCCGCGCCCGCACGCGCCAGCAGTACATCCTGCAGCGCATGCACTCGCTGGGCTACATCAGCGACGCCCAGTTCGAGACCGCCAAGGCCGAGGAACTGAAAATCAAGTCGGACAGCACCGCCTTTGGCGTGCACGCCGAGTACGTGGCCGAGATGGCGCGCCAGCTGGTGTATGAACAGTTCAAGGAAGACACCTATACGCGCGGCCTGAACGTGTTCACCACCATTACCAAGGCCGACCAGGACGCCGCCTACCTGGCGGTGCGCCGTGGCGTGATGGACTACGAGCGCCGCCACCCCTACCGCGGCCCGGAATCCTACATCGAGATCCCGAGCAACAAGACCGAAGCCGACGAAGCCATCGAGGCCGAACTGGCCGAGAAGCCCGACAGCGACGACATCGTGGCCGCCGTGGTGCTGCAGGCCGCGCCGTCGCAGGTGACGGCGGTGCTGGCCTCGGGCGAAGAAATCAAGATCAGCGGCCAGGGCCTGTCGTTCGCGTCGAGCTGGCTGTCCGCCAAGGCGGCGCCGAACCGCCGCATCCGCCGCGGCGCGCTGATCCGCGTGATGCAGGATGGCGCCTCGACCTGGAAGATCACGCAGATGCCGGAAGTGGAATCGGCCTTTGTGGCGGCCAGCACCGAGGATGGCGCGATCAAGGCGCTGGTCGGCGGCTTCGACTACAACCGCAACAAGTTCAACCACGTGACGCAAGCCTGGCGCCAGCCGGGGTCCTCGTTCAAGCCGTTTATTTATTCGGCTTCGCTGGAACGTGGTTTGTCGCCGTCGACGCTGGTGAACGATGCGCCGATTTCGTTTGATGCCGGCCAGACCGGCGGCCAGGCCTGGGAGCCGAAGAACTACGACGCCCGCTACGAAGGCCCGATGACGATGCGCCGCGGCCTGACCAAGTCGAAGAACATGATCTCGATCCGCATCCTGAACCGCATCGGCGCCCGCTACGGCCAGGAATACGCGACCCGCTTCGGCTTCGACGCGGAACGGAATCCTCCTTATTTGACCTTGGCCCTGGGCGCCGGCGCCACCACGCCGCTGCAGATGGCCGGCGCCTACGCCGTGTTCGCCAACGGCGGCTACCGCGTCAGCCCTTACCTGATCTCGAAGGTGACCGACAGCGCCGGCAAGGTGTTGTCGGAAGCGCGTCCGGAACGCGCGGGCGTGGAAGCGAACCGCGTGATCGATGCGCGCAATGCCTTCCTGATGGACTCGATGCTGAAGGACGTGGCGCGCTACGGCACCGCCGCGAAAGCCTCGGCCACGCTGAAGCGCACCGACATCGCGGGCAAGACCGGCACCACCAACGACTCGATCGACGCCTGGTTCGCCGGCTACCAGCCGAAACTGGTCGGTATTGCCTGGATGGGCTACGACCAGCCGAAGAACCTGGGCAACAAGGAAACCGGTGGCGGCCTGGCCCTGCCGATCTGGATCGGCTACATGCAGTCGGCCTTGCGCGGCGTGCCGGTGGAAGAGCGTGAAGTGCCGCCGGGGCTGATCATGGCGGAAGGCGATTACTACTATGCGGAGAACCCGCCGGGCACGGGCGTGCAGTCGCTCGATGTCGGGGCCCCGCCGCCACCGGCGCAGCAGAAGGCGCAGGATGCGGTGAGGAACGAACTGTTCTAACTAAGTTCGAATGAAAGAATATTTCATCCAAGACGCGTCGGCGAAATATTCTTTCACGTTATCGGCACGGATCGCCTGCTATTCGTGACGCCGTAGGGTGGGCACTTGTGCCCACGCGGTCGTACCGTGGCCTACCACAACATCACCGCCATGCGCCCGATACCGCATCGAACCACATATCGACATGCAATCGGGGCACCGCGTGGGCACGAGTGCCCACCCTACAAAACTACGCTAACTATCCCAATTTCACGGGCGCCCCACCCTGCTGCGTCGCCAGGTCCGACAGCGCCGTGAAGAACTCGCTGTCATCGCGGGTATTCCTCCACTCGTCCCCCACGCGCTTGTAGTGGTAGCCACCAGCCCGCGCCGCCACCCACATCTCCTTCAGCGGCGCCTGGCTGTTGACGATGATCTTCGACCCGTTGGCGATGAATTCGATCTCCAGCACGTTGCCGCTGCGCTTGCATTCGACGTCGACCACGTCCTGGTCGTTCAGGTCGTCGAAGCAGGTCTCGATACGGTCCAGCGTCGATTCGGCCAGGTCCAAAAATTCGGTTTCGGTCATGCTACACTCCAAGGTCTTGATCAAACCGTGATTCTAATCGTGAAGTCACTCACCGTGCTCTTTCCCTCTGCCGCGCTGCTCGCGCTTGCCGTCACCTTGACCGGCTGCGGCCAGACCGGCCCGCTCTACATGCCGACGCCGCCAGCCAAGCCGGCCAATGCCACGCTGGGCGCCACGCCGCTCGCCACGCCCGCACCTGCCCCGACCTCGGCTCCAGGCTCGGCCCCGGTGCAGGCGACGGCACCAGCGCCAGGCGCCGGCACGGCGCAGCCATCGCCGACCAGCGTCCCTCCTCAACAATAAGATCCCGCTCCCAGATTCATGTCGCATTTTTCGTACCAAGACGGCGTCCTGCACGCCGAACGCACCGCCCTGTCCCGCGTCGCCGAGGAATTCGGCACCCCGACCTACGTCTACTCGAAGTCGGCCCTGCTGGAAAACTTCGCTGCCTACGCCGACGCCTGCCAGGGCCGCGACGCCCTGGTCTGCTACGCGATGAAGGCCAATTCCAACCTGGCGATCCTGGACCTGCTGGCCCGTGCGGGCGCGGGCTTCGACATCGTCTCGGGCGGCGAACTGCTGCGCGTGATCGCTGCCGGCGGCAGCCCGGGCAAGGTGATCTTCTCGGGCGTGGGCAAGACCGAGGCCGAGATGCGCCTGGCGCTGGAACACGGCATCCTCTGCTTCAACGTCGAATCGATCCCCGAACTGCACCGCCTGAACGAGGTGGCCGGCAGCATGGGCAAGCGCGCGCCGGTGTCGCTGCGCGTGAACCCGAACGTCGACGCCAAGACCCACCCGTATATCGCGACCGGCCTGAAGGCCAACAAGTTCGGCGTCGCCTTCGACGACGCGCTTGATACCTACCGCACCGCTGCGGGCCTGCCGCACCTGGACGTGGTCGGCATCGACTGCCACATCGGCTCGCAGCTGCTCGACGATGCCCCGCTGCTCGAAGCGCTGGACAAGCTGATCGAACTGATCGACACCCTCGACACCGAAGGCATCCACATCCACCACCTGGACATCGGCGGCGGCATCGGCGTCGACTACGGCGCGGCGGGCGACGCGCCGCCGGTGCCGGTGGGCGACTACCTGGGCCGCCTGTTCGCCCGCATCGACGCCTGGCGCGCCGCGCGCCACGACGGCCGCGCTGTGAAGGTGATCTTCGAACCGGGCCGCTCGATCGTGGCCAGCACCGGCGTCCTGCTGACCCGCGTGGAATTCCTGAAACCGGGCGTGGAAAAGAACTTCTGCATCATCGACGCCGCCATGAACGACATGATGCGCCCGACCCTGTACGGCGCCTGGATGGACATGAAGGCGGTCGCGCCGCGCAGCGGCGACGTGGCGGAACTGTACGACGTGGTCGGCCCGGTGTGCGAATCGGGCGACTGGCTGGCGCGCGAACGCGCACTGGCCGTGCAGCCGGGCGACCTGCTGGCGATGATGAGCGCCGGCGCCTACGGCATGACCATGGCCTCGAACTACAACACCCGCGGCCGCGCGGCCGAGGTGATCGTCGATGGCGAGCAGATGCACCTGGTGCGCCGCCGCGAAGAACCGGCCGAGCTGTATGCGCTGGAATCGATGCTGAAATAAAGGCTACTTTGCAGCCAGCGATGCGTTGACGGCTTGATAAGATGCTACGATGCTCCGGATAAACTTTCCGGAGCATTTTTTTATGCACGCAGCTGTCCCGCCCGGCGCCGCGCCGGTATCCGAATCGTCCGTCCCGCAACGCATCGCCCTGCTGCGCACCGGCATCGGCCTGGTCCAGGGCCTCATCCTCTATCTGCTCTACCTGGTCGCCGACTACGATGTCTGGCCCGCCACCGAAACCCTGCTGTTCGCGCCGATGCTGCTGGTGGCCCTGTTTTGCCCGGTCATCGCGATCAGCGCGCTCGGCCACCTGACGCGGCGCCAGATGCTGGCCTGGCTCCCCGCAGTGACGGCCTCGGTGGCCGCCCTGGCGGTGTACGACAGCTGGCGCATGGGCAGCCGGCCGGAGCGCTGGATGGGCTCGCACGTCACCATGCCTTCCAGCGAGTTGTGCATGTTCCTGGCAGCGAGCCTGTTCATCGCCCATGCGCTGGTCTTGTCCGGTGCGCACGACCGGCGCCGCATCGCCGCGTATGCCACCTATTTCGAAACCGCCTGGAAGCTGGGCGTGCAGCTGGCGTTCAGCGGCCTGTTCGTCGGCATCACCTGGGCCGCCCTGCTGCTGGGCGCCGAACTGTTCAAGCTGGTGAAGATCGATTTCCTGTGGAGGCTGATCCGCGAACCCTGGTTCGGCATTCCGGTGACGGCCTTTGCCTTTTCCAGCGCCATGCACCTGACCGACGTGCGCCCCGCCATCGTGCAGGGCATCCGCGGCCTGCTGCTGATGCTGGCGTCCTGGATCCTGCCGGTGCTGACCCTGATCGTCGCGGGTTTTCTCGCCAGCCTGCCCTTCACGGGCCTGGAGCCGCTCTGGGCCACGCGCTCGGCGGCCGCCGTGCTGCTGTTTGCCGACGCTGCCCTGGTCATCCTCATCAACGCGGCCTGGCAGAACGGCAGTGCGCCGGTGGTGCGCCTGATCCGCCTGAGCGCCCGCGTGGCGGCCCTGCTGCTGGTGCCGCTGACCGCGATTGCCATTTACGCGCTGGCGCTGCGCGTGGGCGACCATGGCTGGACGGTCGACCGCATCGTCGCCGCCGCCTGCATGCTGGTCGCCAGCTGCTACGCCATCGGCTACGCGGCGGCGGCGCTGCGCAAGGGCTGGCTGACGCTGCTGGCGCCGGTGAACATCGCCACCGCCTTCGTCGTGCTCGGCCTTGTCGTGCTGCTGTTCTCGCCGCTGGTCGATCCGGCCCGGATGTCGGTGAACAGCCAGCTGGCGCGGCTGGAATCCGGCAAGGTCGGCGCCGACAAGTTCGACCTGGTCTATTTGCGCTTCGAGGGCAAGCGCTTCGGCCAGGAGGCGCTGGCGCGGCTCGACGCAGTGCGCGGCAAGAGTGACGCGCTGCTGAGCGGACGAATCGCCGCCGTGAACAAGATGCGCTGGCGCTGGGACCAGGAAGAGCAGGTCGCGACGCCAGCCGCGCGGGCCAGCAATATGCGCGTTCTACCGGAAGGCACGCGCCTGCCGGAGAGCTTCCTGCGCACCGACTGGACGACCGTGCCGGGCGAGGTATACACGCCGCGCTGCCTGGTCATGGCCAAGGCGCGCTGCAGCGCCTATCTGCTCGATGTGGATGGCGACGGCAAGGACGAGGTGCTGGTCATGGGCGATGACAGCCCATGGTCGATGGTGGCGCAGGAAGGCGCCGATGGACAGTGGCATGCCCTGGCCAGCATGACCGCCGTCCGTTGCGGCACGGACGGCAAACCCGACCCGAACGCCCTGCCGCATACGGTCGCGCCGGCGCTGCCGGACATTGCAGTCGGCGGCAAACGCTACCAGCTCAATCCTGCCATGGGTTCGGAGCGGGGCTGCGCGCGGCCTTAGCATTG
>Ga0265780_10011252_pt1 | contig 10601 bp, 13 predicted proteins | sample P1T30metagenome_FD_192432 | JGI IMG/M metagenome (GOLD analysis project Ga0265780, IMG submission 192432) | Plant litter microbial communities from East Loma Ridge, Irvine, California - P1 T30 | ecosystem: Environmental > Terrestrial > Plant litter > Unclassified | place: USA: California... | reverse complement strand
CCATCAGCCGGGGCGCGGGGATGGCAGCGTAGCTGTCCGTCCCCGCGCTCCGGTCATTTCAATTCTCCGTTTTTTCTATGCGCCTGATCACGATTGCCCTGGCCGTTCTGCTCGTGCTGATCCAGTACCCACTCTGGCTCGGCAAAGGTGGCTGGCTGTCTGTCGCGGACATGCAGGGCCAGGTGGAAACCACGCGGATCAAGACCGAACAGCTCACGGCCCGCAACAGCAAGCTCGATTCCGAAGTCGATGACCTCCGCGAAGGCACCGGCGCGGTCGAAGAGCGCGCGCGCTACGACCTGGGCATGATCAAGCAGAATGAAATTTTCGTGCAGGTGCTGCGCAAGAATGAAATGCCGGTCGAATCGATGACCGTGCCGCCACCCAAGCCTGTGCCGAAAGACGGCGCCAAACCCGGCGCCAAACCAGGCGCGGTTACCCACTGACGATCATGACCGACCAGAATACCCCGCACGACCCCGCCAGCCTCGACTCGCTCGACGCGATTGCCGACTGCCTGGCCGAAGCATTTGAAGATGGCGATGGCGCGGTGATTGGCGCTGCCTTGCAGGCCGTGGCGCAGTCACCCGGCCTGGGCGCCCTGGCCGCCAGCGTGGGCATGCCGCGCGAGCAGTTGCAGGCCGCAATGACGGCCGGTGAATTCGACATGGATCTCACCCTCGAGATCATGAAGGTAGTCGATTTGCATATGAGCGGCGGGAAATCGGGCAGCAACTGAGCCGCCCCAACTGAGCCGGCAGCAACTGAGCCGCCGGCAGGTTCATGCGGCCGTTGCAGGCCGCAGCATGTCTCAGTCCTTCGAATCCGACGACGCCTCGCCCTGAACATGGCCTGCGCCCTGTTCCAGGAACGCGCGCAGCATCCACGCATTCTTTTCATGGATTTCCATACGGGTCGACAGCATGTCGGCGGTCGGGAAATCGTCGATCTCGTCGGCGATGCGCACGGCAGCGCGGGCGGTGCGGATCACGGCTTCCTGGCCTTCGACCAGTTGACGGATCATTTCCTTGGCCGAAGGCACATCGTTTTCTTCGGTGATGGTCGACAGCTCGACATAGCGCTTGTAGGTGCCTGGCGCGAAGTGACCCAGCGCGCGGATGCGCTCGGCGATGTCGTCCAGTGCATTCCACAGCTCGGTGTACTGTTCCTGGAACATCACGTGCAGCGTCTGGAACATCGGACCGGTCACGTTCCAGTGGAAGTTGTGGGTCTTCAGGTACAGCATGTAGCTGTCGGCCAGCACGGTCGAGAGTGATTCAACGACTTTTGCGCGGTCTTCGGTGTTGATGCCAATATCGATATTCATGTGCGTTTCTCCATTAGTCAGTGATGTCTAGTTGGTGCCACTGTCTGAAAATACAACAGTATCAAACAAACACCAGCTTATCACCTCATCTGAAATGCCGTAGGACGGTACGTCGCACGCCATCCACCAAAAGAACAGGGCGCCGAAGCGCCCTGAACTGTGCGCCGGCATACGGCCGGCAGGTGGATCACCTCAATGCGTGCTGCCGCTTGGCCGAATCAGCGCGCCGGCCGGCGTATCGCTGGCAAACAGCTGGGCGCAATCGACCTTGTCGAACGAATAGTGCTTGCCGCAGAAATCGCAGTTGATGCCCAGTTCGCCCAGCTCGGCCAGCGCCGTTTCAACTTCCGGCTGGCCCAGCATCTTGAGCATATTGCCCACTTTCTCGCGGTTGCAGGTGCAATGGAATTGCGGATGCAGCGGGTCGAACACGCGGATGGTCTCTTCCCAGAACAGGCGGTGCATCAGGGTCGAGATGTCGGTCGAGAGCAGCTCTTCGCGCTTGAGCGTCTGGCCCAGCGCCGCGGCGCGGTTCCAGGTTTCCAGGTCATCTTCTTCGCTGGCCTGGCGGGTCTGGTCTTCGGCGCCGCTGTGGCGCGGCAGCTTTTGCAGCAGCAGGCCGCGCGCGACCTTGTCGTCGGCCGCCACCCAGATCCGGGTGTCCAGTTGTTCCGAGCGCAGCATGTAGTTTTCAATGACGGTCGCCACGTCGTCGCCGTCGAGCGGCACCACGCCCTGGTATGGCTGCTGGCCGGGCATCTTCTCGAGCGGGTCGAGCGTGATCACGAAACGGCCCTTGCCGTGCTGATTGACCAGTTCACCGAGCATTGCTTCGTCCGCCACGTCGACGTCCGGCGCCAGTTTGGCCGTGGCGCGCATGCGCAGCTCGGCGTCGCATTCGGCGACCAGGAGGCGCACCGGTCCGTCGCCGTGGATCTGCATCACGATCGAGCCGTTGAACTTGAGGTTGGCCGACAGCAGCGCGCACGCTGCCACCATCTCGCCAAGCATGGTGCGCACCGCTTTCGGGTAGCCGTGGCGCGCCTGGATCTCGCGCCAGGTGTCGGAAATCTCGACCAGCTCGCCGCGCACGGCGGCGTTGTCGAAGATGAATTTTTGCAGCGTGTCCTTGGTGTCAGTCGTCGTCATTCTTTATCCGATTCTTTCTAGCTGTGTTTTGAATAGCTGGCTGCGCGCGACATAGCTTGCGGCATTGCCCTGCAAGCGCAGCTGGTCTTCTGGTGTCAGTGTCCGCACCACTTTCGCGGGCGAGCCCAGGATCAGTGAGTGATCGGGAAATATTTTGCCTTCCGTGACCAGGGCGCCGGCGCCCACCAGGCACCCTTTGCCGATCTGCGCGCCGTTCAGGATCACGGCCCCGATGCCGATCAGCGACCCGTCGCCCACCGTGCAACCGTGCAGCATGGCCTGGTGGCCGATCGATACGCCACGGCCGAGCTCGAGCGGGTAGCCCATGTCGGTGTGCAGTACGGCGCCTTCCTGCACATTGCTGTCGGCGCCGATCGTGATGCGTTCGTTGTCGCCCCGCAGCGTGGCGCCAAACCACACCGACGCATTGGCGCCGAGCGTAACCTTGCCAATCAGGGTGCCGGACTCGGCAACGTAGGCCGACGGGTCGATCTCGGGTGCATGCTCGCCCAGCTGGTAAATCGCCATGGAAGGCCTCGCGGAAGGTTGGAATGGCGCTATTTTACCGCCCCACGCCTCTGCAGTATCACCGCCGCCATTCTCCGAAGACCGGCAGATGGGGCCGCAGTGACCGAATTCAACCGGTCAGCGATATAATCATCTGAACGATCGTTCTTTTTTCGAGGCCCCAATGAAACTCTCCCGTTCAGAATTCATCACCGTGCGCGGCCTGCGCCTGCATGTGCGCCATTGGGGCGATGAAGGCGCGCCCAAGCTGTTCATGCTGCACGGCTGGATGGATGTGGCGGCCTCGTTCCAGTTCGTGGTCGATGCCCTGCAGGGCCAGTGGCATGTGATCGCGCCCGACTGGCGCGGTTTCGGTCAGAGCGACCGTTCCGGCGCCGACACCTACTGGTTTCCCGATTACGTGGCCGACCTCGATGTGCTGCTCGACCATTTCGCCCCGGACGAGGCAGTGAACCTGCTGGGCCACAGCATGGGCGGCAATATCGCCAGCCTGTATGCCGGCGTGCGCCCGCAGCGTGTGGGCAGGCTGATCAACCTGGAAGGCTTCGGCCTGCCCGCCACGCGGCCGAGCCAGTATCCGGGCCGGATGGCCAAGTGGCTCGATGAGTTGCGCGCGCCGCCGGAAATGCGCGGCTATGCCAGCCTGGACGAGGTGGCCGCGCGCCTGCGCAAGACCAACCCGCGCCTGGCCTACGAGCGCTCTACGTTCCTGGCGGCGCACTGGGCTGAGCAGGAGCGCGATGGCCAGTGGAAGATCCTGGGCGACCCGGCGCACAAGATGACCGGGCCGCTGCTGTACCACGTCGATGAAATCCTGGCCGCATGGTCGGCGATCACGGCGCCCGTGCTGTGGGTCGAGGCCGAGGACACCGATATGTGGCGCTGGATGGGCGCGCGCGAGCAGGCGCGCGCCGAAGTCGACCGCCGCATGGAATACCTGAAACACGCGACGCCGCGCATGGTGCCTAATGCCGGGCACATGCTGCACCACGACCAGCCCGAATTGCTGGCGCAAATGATCGAGGAATTTCTCGCGGCGCCACTGCCGGAGTGAGGTTGCACCGGGCCTGGGCTGCCCCGCGCCGCGAGCCTGAATGGGCGTACAATGGAACGTCCATTCCGCTACCTTGATCCCCATGCTGAAAGTCGATCTCCACTGCCATTCCAATGTCTCCGACGGCGTCCTTGCGCCATCGGATGTGGCCGCTTACGCCGGCAAGAGCGGGGTGAACGTGTGGGCATTGACCGACCACGATGAAGTCAGCGGCGTCAAGGCGGCGCGCCATGCTGCGACTGCGCTGGGTATGCGCTTCGTGGCCGGGGTCGAGATTTCGGTCACCTGGGCCAACGAGACCGTGCACGTCGTCGGCCTGCAAGTCGATGAAGACAATCCTGCCTTGCTCGCCGGCCTGGCCGCGACCCGCAACGGGCGCGAAAAGCGGGCGCGCGAAATGGCGGCGCAGCTCGAGCAGGCCGGCATTCCCACGCCGTACGAGGGCGCGCTGCGCTACGTCGCCAATCCCGACCTGATGTCTCGCACGCACTTCGCACGCTACCTGTGCGAAATCGGCGTGTGCGCGACCACGTCCGAAGTATTTCGCCGCTTTCTTACTGAAGGCAAGCCGGGGTATGTGCCGCATCGCTGGGCCACGCTGGGCGAAGCCATGGGCTGGATCCAGGGCGCCGGCGGCATCGCCGTCATCGCCCACCCGGGCCGCTACAAATTCAGCGACACCGCCCAGGGCGCGCTGTTCGACGAGTTCCGCCAACTGGGCGGCACGGCCATCGAAGTCGTGACCGGCAGCCATACTCCGGACCAGTACGGCACCTATGCCGAAGTGGCGCGGCGCTACGGCTTTCTCGCCTCGCGCGGGACCGACTTCCATGCGCCCGGCGAGTCCCGCGTCGAGTTCGCCGAGTTGCCGCCGCTGCCGTCCGGCGTGACGCCGGTGTGGCACGACTGGTTCTGACCCACTGACACCTGGTTGGCGCGCTTCGGCATGCGCATTGTATTTGCATCCTCGCCTTAATTTCGCCTTCGACCCTTGTAAATCCTGATTTATACTCCAATTGGAGTATATGCAGCGTATGGAGGTCATGATGAAGGCAGTGTTATCCCACCAAAAACTTCCCGATAGCGACAAGGTCACGGTCAATGTGGGCCTGGTCGACCTGGCGCAGGTCGACCTGCTGGTCGAGGAAGGTTTCTATTCCAACCGCACCGACCTGGTGCGCACGGCCATTCGCAATCTGCTGACCCAGCACGCGGACGTGATCCGCCAGACCGTCGTGCGCAAACGCTATGTGATGGGCCTGTACCGCTACTCGGTGCAAGAACTTGAGCAGGTGGTGGCCGACGGGCAGCAGCTCGAAATCCATGTGCTCGGCCTGGCCGTAATTGAAGACAACGTAACCCCCGAACTTGCCCGGAATGCGATCGCCTCGATCCAGGTCCTGGGCGCATTTGTCGCACCACCTGCCGTGCGCGCCGCGCTGGCAGATCGCACACTTACCTAGACTGGATAAGCCATGAAATCGCTCGATCAATTTATTAGCCAGATGAAGGAATCGGCCCGCCTGGTGCAAGCCAAAGATGTCGGGTCGGCCACGGCCCTGATTCAACAGGCGCTGGCGCAGGCCGGCCTGATGCCGGGCCAGCCGGGCCAGTCGGCGCAGTCCGATCATGCTGCAAAGGACGCCGCCACGGCGTTCGTCGACATCAATCCGGCGCCGAACTGGCAGAGCCTTCTGCGCAAGGGCCAGGCCAGCATGCGCGCGGCCGGCGTCATGCGCGACGTCGATGGCGATGACGATGTGGCGGTCGTCGATGAGGCTGCTGCCGGCAGCTTCGTTGGCGGCGTGTTTTCGAACAGCTGCGGGCGCCGCCGCTACAAGCTGTATATCCCGGCGCAGGCGTCCAGCACGCCGCGCCCGCTGATCGTCATGCTGCACGGCTGTACCCAGAATCCCGATGATTTCGCGCTCGGTACCGGCATGAATCAGCTGGCCGAAGAAGCCAATTGCCTCGTGCTGTATCCCGAGCAGGACAGCGCATCGAATCGCACGCAGTGCTGGAACTGGTTCGAGCCGGGGCATCAGGCGCGCGACGCCGGCGAGCCCGGCATCATCGCCGGCATGACCCGGCAGATCATCAAGGAGCATGGGGCCGACCCGGCGCAGGTATTTGTCGCCGGCATGTCCGCTGGCGGCGCGATGGCGGCGCTGATGGGCGCCGACTATCCGGAACTGTTTGCAGCAGTGGGCGTGCACTCCGGCCTGCCGGCAGGCAGTGGCCGCGACATGATCACGGGCTTGCAGGCAATGAAGAAGCCGGGCAAGGGCCGCGCGTTGCGCGAAGCGGTGCCGGTGATCGTGTTCCATGGCGCGACGGATCATGTGGTTGCGCCGGCCAACGGCGACGCGGTGCTGCAACAGTATGTGGGCGCTCACGCCGGCCTGCGGGCCACGCCTCTGACCGTGCGCCACGACGACGCGGCGCACGGCGGCCGCCGCTGCCGGCGCAGCACCTGGCGCGATGAGGCGGGCAAGGCCATGGCCGAACACTGGGTGGTGCAGGGCGCCGGGCACGCCTGGGCCGGCGGCAATGCGGCAGGGTCACATACGGACGCCGCAGGGCCGTGTGCCTCGCGCGAGATGCTGCGGTTTTTCCTGGGACGTGAACAATAACGCTTCAGTCTGCGTCGTCGTTCCCGCGAAAGCGCCCAGCGAGGGCGGGAACGACGATACGGCTGTGCCCTTGAATTTGTTGATACCCAGCCCAATATTGGCACCCTGTCATTAAATTCCAGGAGTTGCCCGTCATGAAGCGCATTGTTCTTTTCCTCGCCACCAATCTTGCCGTTGTACTGGTGCTGACGCTGGTCATGAACGTGCTTGGCCTTGGCCGCGCCGTGTCGGCGCAAGGCATCAACTTCACGTCGCTGGCAGTGATGTCGCTCGTGGTCGGTTTCACCGGTTCGTTCATCTCGCTCCTGATGAGCAAACCGATGGCCAAGTGGTCGACCGGCGCGCGCGTCATCGAGCAGCCATCCAATTCTACCGAGCAGTGGCTGGTGGATACCGTGCGCCGCCTGTCGGAGCGCGCCGGCATCGGCATGCCCGAGGTCGCCGTCTACGATGGCGAGCCGAATGCCTTCGCCACCGGTGCTTTCAAGAATTCGGCGCTGGTCGCTGTCTCGACCGGCCTGCTGCAAAGCATGAATCAGGATGAAGTCGAGGCCGTGCTCGGTCACGAAGTGGCCCACATCGCCAATGGCGACATGGTCACGCTGACCCTGATCCAGGGCGTCGTCAATACCTTCGTCGTGTTCTTTGCGCGCGTAGTCGGCAACATCATCGACAAGATGGTGTTTCGCAAGGAAGGCGATGCGCCGGGCATTGGTTACTACGCCACCGTGATGGTGTGCGAAGTCCTGTTCGGCCTGCTCGCTTCGATCATCGTGGCCTGGTTCTCGCGCCAGCGCGAATTCCGCGCCGACGCCGGCGCCGCCAAGCTGATGGGCAGCCCGCTGCCGATGCAGCACGCGCTGGCCCGCCTGGGCGGTTTTGCGCCCGGTGAACTGCCAAAATCGATGTCGGCATCCGGCATCTCGGGCAGCGGCGGCGGCTGGGGCGCGCTGTTTTCGACCCACCCGCCGATGGAGCAGCGCATTGCCGCACTCCAGTCGCTGCGCTAACAATAAAAGGAGCTCTGCATGGGCCAGTACTTTCAGATTCACCCCGAAAATCCGCAGGCGCGCCTGATCAAGCAGGCCGCGCAGATCGTCGGCGCGGGCGGCATCGTCGCGCTGCCGACCGATTCGGCGTATGCACTGGTGTGCCGCTTGGACGACAAGAACGCGGTCGAGAAACTGCGCCGCATCCGCGGTGTCGATGACAAGCACCACCTGACGCTGCTGGTGCGCGACCTGTCCGAGGTGGCGCAGTATGCGCGTGTGGACAATACGCAATACCGGCTGCTCAAGGCCACGATGCCGGGCCCGTACACGGTCATCCTGGAAGCCACGCGCGAATTGCCGCGCCGGCTGTCGCACCCGTCGCGCAAGACGATCGGCCTGCGCGTGCCGGAAAACCGCATCACGCTGGCGCTGCTCGAAGAGCTGGGCGAGCCGCTGATCGGCACCACGCTGCAATTGCCGGGCGACGAGCACATGCTGTCCGATCCCGAAGAAGTGCGCGAGCGTCTGGAAAAGCAGATCGAACTGATCATCGATGGCGGCGCCGGCATGCTCGAGGCGACCACCGTGATCGACCTGACCGGGCCCGAGCCGGTGCTGGTGCGCGAGGGCAGGGGCGACCCGGCTGCCTTCGGCCTGTGACAACACCGGCGCGCACTGCGCCGGTCTCCCGTCTTAAGAATTCCCCCGGTCAACTACGCACCGCGCTCTGATAGAATCCCGCCATGGAAGAAACGATTCGCACCATCGCGGTCTACGCGCTGCCTGTCCTTTTTGCGATTACCCTGCACGAAGCCGCGCACGCGTATGCCGCCAAGTATTTTGGCGACAATACCGCCTATTCGCAGGGCCGCATGAGCCTCAATCCGCTGGTGCACGTCGATATCTGGGGCACTATCGTGATCCCGATCGTGATGTATATGTTCAGCGGCTTCGTGTTCGGTTACGCCAAGCCGGTGCCAGTTGAATTCGGCCGCCTGCGCAATCCCAAGCGCGACATGGCGTGGGTGGCGCTGGCGGGCCCGTTCGCCAATTTCATCATGGCCGTGCTGTGGCTGATTCTGGGGGCGCTGCTGGTGTACTTCCAGGTCGGCGAAGATTTCCCGCACCGCGTGGCCCAGGCGGGTATCGTCACCAATCTGCTGATCATGGCCTTCAACCTGCTGCCGATTCCGCCGCTCGACGGTGGCCGGGTTGTCACCAGCATGCTGCCGCACCGCGCGGCCTATGCATTTGCCCGCATCGAGCCGTATGGGTTCTTCATCGTGCTGGGGCTGGTGCTGCTGAAGCTGGTCGGCTACTGGCTGACGCCGGTGATGACGCTGGGCGGCTATCTGGTGCAGCTGGCGGCAACGCCGTTCACCTTCTTCCTGTTCTGACCAGATGACCGAAACGGGCGTGAACATGACGGCGTTGGCCGCATCGATCTGGGTGGCGCGCTTCGCACCCCTGGCGCGCGCCGGTGAAGCGCTCGACCTGGCCTGCGGCAACGGGCGCCATACGCGCCTGCTCGCGGCGCAGGGTTTGCAGGTGCTGGCGCTCGACCGCAAGCCGGAAGCGCTGGCTGCCAGCGCAGGCCCGGGTGTCACGACGATGGCGTATGATCTCGAAGCCGATGGCGCGCCATGGCCGTTCGAGACCGGGCGCTTTTCTGTCATCGTGGTAACCAATTACCTGCACCGGCCGCTGTTTGCGCACATCGCAAGCAGCCTGCGGCCGGACGGCATCCTGATCTACGAAACCTTTGCACAAGGTAACGAGGTCTACGGCAAGCCATCGAATCCCGCCTTCTTGCTGGCGCCCGGCGAACTGCTGGCGCTGGCGCAGGATGGCGGCCTGCAGGTGCTTGCCTACGAGGCTGGCCACGCCCGGCGCCCCCATCCGGCGCAGGTGCAGCGCCTGTGCGCCGCCGGCCCTGCGTTCGAAAAAACCGAGGCATGGCTCGACCATATTGTGGTCAGGAATGAACCATAGGGGCGGGCTATCCGCTACAATCAGATTTTTAATGAATGGCACGGTTCAAAGATTATGATTAAGGGCAGTATCGTAGCAATCGTCACCCCGATGTTCGAAGACGGCACCGTAGACCGCGATTGCCTGCGCACGTTGATCGACTGGCACATCGCCGAGGGAACGGACGCGATCGTCATTGTCGGCACGACCGGCGAATCGGCCACCGTGTCGCCCGAAGAGCATTGCGAACTCGTCAAGCTGGCCGTCGACCATGTCGCCGGCCGCATTCCCGTCATCGCCGGTACCGGCGGCAATTCGACCGTGGAAGCCATTGCGCTGACCCGCCATGCGAAAGCCGTCGGCGCCGACGCGTCGCTGCAGGTGGTGCCGTACTACAACCGGCCGACGCAAGAGGGTATGTACCGCCACTTCCGTGCGATTGCCGAAGCGGTCGACCTGCCGATCATCCTGTACAACGTGCCGGGCCGTACGGTGGCCGACATGGCCAATGAAACGGTTGCACGCCTGGCGCCGATCGAAAACATCATCGGCATCAAGGACGCCACCGGCAATGTCGGGCGCGGGATCGAACTCTTGAGCATGGTCGACAAATCGTTCGCCGTGTATTCGGGCGACGATCCGACCGCCATGACGCTGATGTTCTGCGGTGGCGCCGGCAATATCTCGGTGACCGCCAACGTGGCCCCGCGCGCAATGCACGAATTGTGCGTGGCCGCGATGGCCGGTGACATTGCCCGCGCGGTCGAGATCAATAACCGCCTGCTCGGCCTGCACGCCAAGCTGTTCGTCGAACCGAATCCGGTGCCCGTCAAATGGGCGCTGGCCGAAATGGGCAAGATGCCGGCGGGCCTGCGCCTGCCGCTCGCGCCGCTGTCCTCCCAATACCACGAGATCGTACGTGCCGCCCTGGTGGAAGCCGGCGTTCA
>Ga0265780_10011251_pt1 | contig 10602 bp, 9 predicted proteins | sample P1T30metagenome_FD_192432 | JGI IMG/M metagenome (GOLD analysis project Ga0265780, IMG submission 192432) | Plant litter microbial communities from East Loma Ridge, Irvine, California - P1 T30 | ecosystem: Environmental > Terrestrial > Plant litter > Unclassified | place: USA: California... | reverse complement strand
AAGTCGATGCAGGTCATCAACGGCAACACCCACCCATCGGTTGTAGCGCAATTTCCGCAAGAACTCATGAAAGAAGGCGACGGCCCCTTCGACGTGATCATGGCCTTTTGCCTGAACCGCAAGGAGCTCGAAGGAGTCGTGCCCGCCGCCAAGGAACGCCTGGGCGACAAGGGCTCGCTCTGGATCGCCTACCTGAAGCAGACCGCCTCGAAAGCCACCGACATCAACCGCGACAGCATCAGCGCCTACCTGAAGGAACAGGGCATCACCACCGTGGCCATGATCTCGATCGACGGCGACTGGTCGGCCCTGCGCGCCAAGCGCATCGAAGTCTGAGTAGCAAAGAAGACTCAAGCGTTCAGGTGGCGCGCCAGGGCCCAGGCCACATGCTCGCGCACCAGCGCCGATGGATGCTCCGCCCGCGCCCGCAGCGCCGCCACCATCGCCGCGTCGCCCGCCCTCCCCGCAGCCGCATTCCCCAAGCCCACCGCCAGGTTGCGCAGCCAGCGCTCATGGCCGATGCGGCGGATCGGACTGCCCTCGGTGCGGCGGTTGAATTCTTCCTCGCTCCAGGCAAACAGCTCTACCAGCGACGCATTGCCTAAACCGTTGCGCTCATCGAAATCCGGCAGCACCGCGCGCTGGGCAAACTTGTTCCATGGGCAGGCCAGCTGGCAATCGTCGCAGCCGTAGATACGGTTGCCGATCAGGGGCCGCAGTTCGAGCGGGATGCTGCCCTTCAGTTCGATGGTGAGATAGGAAATGCAGCGCCGCGCATCGAGCCGGCCGGGGCCGAGGATGGCGCCAGTCGGGCACAGGTCGATGCAGTTGGTGCACCCGCCGCAGTGGCCGCTGGTGGCCTCGTCCAGCGGCAGCGCCAAATCGACCAGGATCTCGCCGATGAAAAAGGTGGAGCCGGCTTCGCGCGAGAGCAGCAGGGTGTGCTTGCCGCGCCAGCCCAGGCCCGCCTTGGCCGCGAGCGGCAGTTCCATCACCGGCGCCGAATCGGTAAACACGCGGTAGCCGTAGTCGCCGATCTCGCGCTTTACCCGCTCGGCCAGCTGGGCCAGGCGGTTGCGCAGCACCTTGTGGTAGTCGCGGCCGCGCGCATACACCGAGACCACGGCCGCGCCAGGATCGCGCTGGCGCGCCGCTTCCCGGGCGCGCCAATGTTCAGATCCAGATGCGGCGTCCCGCGGCAGATAATCCATGCGCGCCACGATAGCGCGCACCGTGCCCGGCACCAGCTCGGCGGGCCGGGCACGCTTCATCCCGTGGCTTGCCATATAATCCATCTCGCCATGGTGGCCGGCCGCCAGCCAGGCCTGCAGGCCCGCCTCGGCATGCGCCAGGTCGACGTCGGCGATGCGGACGTCGGCAAAGCCGAGCTCGCGGCCCCAGGCCTTGATGGCGCGCGCAAGTTCGTGCAGGTCGGGGGAAACTGGGGTCATGGCAAGGACAAGAATCACACTGGCGGCGCCGGCGCGCCGCGAAACCTACCATTTTAATTGATGCAGCACTTTACAGCCTACCTGCCGGACGAAGCCGCAACGAACGCGCTCGGCGCCGCCCTGGCGCGCGCAGTCGTTCCGGGCCTGGTCATCTACCTGCACGGCGACCTCGGCGCCGGCAAGACCGCGCTCACGCGCGCCCTGCTGCGCGCGGCCGGCCATGCGGGCACGGTCAAGAGCCCGACCTACACCCTGTCGGAACCCTACCGCGTGCAGCTGGACGGCGCGCCGGTGAACGTGATCCATTACGACCTGTACCGCATGTCCAGCCCGGAAGAATTCCTCGACGCCGGCTTCCGCGAGGACTTCGACGGCAAGAACATCTGCATCGTCGAATGGCCGGAAAAAGGCGCGCCGGTGTTGCCGGCACCCGACGTTAAAGTGTTGCTTAAGGTTAGCGGTCTCGGGCGTGCTGTAGAATTGCAGGCGTTGTCCGAATTGGGCCTGCTATGCCTCGACCGCCTCTCCTTCCCCGCGCCCTGACCCCAAGCCTGCGCCGCCGCACCCTGCTCAAGGCCGGCGGCACGCTGCTGTTGTCGGTGGTCGCTCCCCTGCCTGCCGGCGCGGCCCAGATCCTGGCCGTGCGCGTCTGGCCGGCCGACGACTATACCCGCGTGACGCTGGAAAACGACAGCGACCTGAAGGCCGAGCACTTCCTGGTGCCCGATCCGCCGCGCCTGGTGGTCGACATCGATGGCCTGGACCTGAACAGCACCCTGAAAAGCCTGGTGGCCAAGGTTGAGCCGAACGACCCCTACATCAAGCAGGTACGGGTGGGCCAGAACCGCCCGAAGGTGGTGCGCCTGGTCTTCGACCTGAAGGAAGCCATCAAGCCGCAGGTGTTCACGCTGGCCCCGGTGGGCGCCTATAAGCACCGGCTGATCTTCGACCTGTACCCGGTGCGCGAGGCCGACCCGATCGCGGCCCTGATCGAAAAAGGCGAATGGTCCCCCGGCGACGGCACGCCCACCGCGGTGCCGGCCCAGCCAGCGCCGGCCCAGCCGCCGGTGCCCGATCCTGTCGGCCGCATCGAAGCCGAGATCGCCGCCATGAACGGCAGCCCGCCGGTCGAGGCGCCACCGGCGCCCGGCAAGGCCATGATCAAGCCCAAGCCAGCCACCGAACAAGTGGTGCGGATGGTGACGATTGCGCTCGACCCCGGCCATGGCGGCGAAGACCCGGGCGCGATCGGCGCCACCGGCAGCCGCGAAAAGGACATCGTGCTGGCCGTGGCCAAGCGCCTGAAAACCAAGCTGGAAGCGTTGCCGAACACGCGCGTGATGCTGACCCGCGACGGCGATTACTTCGTCCCGCTCGGCACCCGCGTGGAAAAGGCGCGCAAGGTGCAGGCCGACCTGTTTGTCTCGATCCACGCCGACGCGTTTACGGTGCCGACCGCGCGCGGCTCGTCGGTGTTCGTGCTGTCGGAAAAAGGCGCAACCTCGACCGCCGCACGCTGGCTGGCGAACGACCAGAACAAGGCCGACATGATCGGCGGCGTGAATCTGGGCAAGCACGACAAGCAACTTGCCAGCGTGCTGTTCGACCTCTCGACCACGGCCCAGATCAACGACAGCCTGAAGCTGGGCAAGGCGGTGCTGGGCGAGATCGGCGGCATCAACCGCCTGCACAAGGCGGCCGTCGAACAGGCCGGCTTTGCGGTGCTCAAAGCCCCGGACATTCCCTCGATCCTGGTGGAGACGGCCTTTATTTCGAACCCGGAAGAAGAAGCCAAGCTGAAGGACGACGGCTACCAGGACCAGCTGGCGAACGCCATCACCAAGGGCATCAAGCGCTACTTCGCGGCGAATCCGCCGATGGCGAAGAGCCGCCTCACCTGAGGCGGCGGGTTCCTCTTCAACGCCACTCAATGCGACTCACGCCAGCGACGCCGCCAGCTCCTCGGCATCGGCGCCGGCGGGAATCCGCATCGGCGATGCTGGATCGGTCACGGCGCGCCAGACCGCCTGCGCCACATCCTGCCCATGGGTCACCGGCCCACCTCCACGCACCCCGCCAAACACCGACGCCATCAGCGGCGCATATGCCGCAGGCGTATCGCCCTGCATGCGCGGACGCGCGTTCTCGCCAAAGCGGGTCGTTGGCGAGCGGCCCGGTAGCACCAGGCGGGTACGGATGCCAAGCGGCGCCAGTTCCAGCGCCAGCGATTCGGTGAACGCATTCACCGCTGCCTTGCTCGCGGTGTAGACCGACAGCAGGGGCAAGGGGGCCAGCGTGACGGTCGAGGTGACGTTGACGATCACCCCGGCGCCGCGGCTGCGCATGCCCGGCAGCACAGCCTGGGTCAGGGCGATGGTGCCGAGCGTATTCGTTTCGAACAGGCTCCGCACGGTCTCCATCGACGTGGCTTCCAGCGGATACAGCATGCCGATGCCGGCATTGTTGACCAGGGCGTCAATCGGGCCGGCCTGCGCCACGGCGGCGGCGATGCTGGCGGCGTCGCTGACGTCGAGCGCCAGCAGGCGCAGGTGTTCGGAGGGCGGCAGCAGGTCGCTGCGCGGCGACCGCATGGTGGCGACCACCTTCCAGCCTTGTTCGAGGAAGTGGCGGGCGATTTCAAGGCCGAAGCCGGACGAGCAGCCGGTGATCAGGACGGTTTTCATGGCGGGATTCCTGTTGTGGTTGGTGTAACGCTACGATAGGCCAAGGCGCCCGGACGCGCTACAATCGCCAGTCCATCATCCATTTGCGAGAGTCCAGAAATGACCGATCCCCTGGCGGAAGTGGTCGCCATGCTGCAACCGGCTGTGCGGCACATCAAACTGGTCGAAGGCGCCGGCGAATGGGCCGTGCGGCGCGCGGAGACCGGGCAGCCCTCGTTTTGCGTGGTGCTCGACGGCGCTTGCCGCATCGCCTACGAGGGCGGTGACGAGCGCACCTTGGCGCCAGGCGACTTTGTCCTGGTGCCTGCGACCTACGACTTCGCCATGTCGAGCATGGACGCGCCTGCGCACGCTGCCACCGCCCAGCCAGTAGCGGTAGGTCCCGGCCAGTTCCGGCTCGGTGCCCTTGAGGGCGCAGCGGACGTGCGCTATATCGTTGGCCACTGCGTCTTCGGCTCGCCCGACGCGGCGCTGCTGGTCTCGCTGCTGCCGCGCCTGGTACACGTGCGCGGCGAACCGCGCCTGGCCACCCTGGTCGAGCTGGTGCGCGACGAGTCGCGCGAACAGCGGCCGGCGCGCGAGGTGGTCATGGCGCGCCTGCTCGAGGTGGTGCTGATCGAGGCCCTGCGCTCGGCGCCAGGAACAGCGGCGGCGCCTGGCCTGGTGCGCGGCCTGGCCGATGCGCGCCTGGGGCATGCGCTGCGCCGGATGCACGAGGCGCCCGAGCGCCCGTGGAGCGTCGCCGCGCTGGCGCAGGAAGCGGCGCTGTCGCGCTCCGCGTTTTTCGAACGCTTCAGCAGCGCGGTCGGCATGACGCCGATGGCCTACCTGCTGGCCTGGCGCATGGCCCTGGCCAAGGACCTGCTGCGCGCCGGCGGAACCAGCATCACCGAAGTAGCCGCACGCATCGGCTACAGCTCGGCCAGCACCTTCACGGTGGCCTTTGCCCGCCACATCGGCGTGCCGCCCGCGCGCTACATGCGCGCGCCGGCGCCGGTTATGCTTGACGCTGCGGGTCTTTGATTTGGCCCCGGCCCCGGGTCACCGCAGCCCGTCCGGAGGATGGACCTGGCGCGCCTTCCCACGGGCGCATGGCATACTACGGACCCCACGTAACGCATCGACAAGCCACCACATGGAAGCCGCGATCCAGACTACTTTCGGCCAGCTGCCGGCCCTGCTCCTGAGCGCGCCCGACGGCGCGCAAGCCACCATCACCCTGTACGGCGCCCATGTGATTTCCTGGCGCGGCGCCGACGGGCGCGAGCGCATGTTCTGCAGCGCCGAGTCGGCGCTCGACGGCAGCCGCGCCATCCGCGGCGGCGTGCCGGTGATCTTTCCCCAGTTTGCCGAACGCGGCGCTGGCATGCGCCATGGCTTTGCACGGGTCAGCAACTGGCACGTGCAGGATAGCGGCGTCGAGCATGGCTGGGCGTTCGCCGAGTTCGCGCTGGAAGCGGCGGACCTGGCGCCCGCGCACGCGGCGGCCTGGGGGCATGGCTTTGCCTTGCGCTTGCGGGTGGCGATTCGTGCGAATGAAATGACGATGCGCCTTCAGGTGCGCAACGTCGGCGCCGATGCCTTCCCGTTCGCGGCGGCGTTGCATACTTATTTTTTGGTAGGCGATATCGCGACGGTGCGCATCGATGGCGTGGCGCGCGAGGAGCTGGTCATCCGCGGCAAGTTCGACCAGGTGTATGAGCAGGTGGCGTCACCGCTGGCGCTGGTCGATGGGGGTATCGTGCTGACGCTGCGCCAGCAGGGGTTCACCGATGCGGTGGTGTGGAATCCAGGCGCCGAGGACGCGGCGGCGCTGGCGGACATGGCGGATGAGGAATACCGGCGTTTCGTGTGCATCGAGCCGGCGCTGCTCGATGGGCCGGTGCTGCAGCCGGGACAGAGCTGGGTGGGGGAATACCACGTGAGCTGAACCGTAGGGTGGACCGGGCCACGAGAGGCGGCTTTGCCGTCCACGCGGTCAACGAACGTACGCGTATCGAAGACCTTGCAAACTTACGCGGCTTACGCCGTAGGGTGGGCGCCCCGTGCCCACGCGGTCAAACGACGCATGCCATTCAGATTGGCGATTCCAGGCGCGAACGTGCGTTGAACGCGTGGGCACAGGGCGCCCACCCTACGATCACAACGTTTGCAGTTTGAACCGGCGTTTCGAATCGCGTGCTTTGACTGAACGCGTGGACGGCAAAGCCGCCTCTCGTGGCCCGGTCCACCCTACGGTCCACCCTACTTAATTCGATTCCTTCACCATCCGCCCTTCGCTTTCCTGCAGCGGGCGGGCGTTCAGCGGGTAGAGGCGCGAGAACAGGGCCATTTGCGCGGGCGAGGCGGTCATCGGCTGCTTCATGACCAGCCACAGCATGTTTTCGGCGCAGGGCGGCGTGGTTTGCGAGCCCATGTAAGTGTAGTACTCGCGGCGGTCCGGCAATAGTTCCATCGGGTCGAGCGTTTCGCCGGGAGACGCCAGCTGGCCCTTCTCGAGCGGGATGTTGTTCCACACGGTCTGGAGCGCGTCGTTGGCGCGGCCGCGCTCGAGCAGCACGGCAACGGTTGCCAGCTTGCCGTTCGGGCCGCGGTGTTCCAGGTGAATCACCATCTCGGTGCCCTTGCCGTTGATTTTTTCTTCCGACGGACGGTGGAAGTGGAACTGCACCAGTTCAAAACTCTGGTTGCCAATGGTGATGAAATTACCGCCGGCCACGTTCACCTGCACGGTCTTGCCGTTGTCGATTTCGCTAAAGGCCGAGGGGCGGTAGTTGAAATCGATCTCGTCCAGATTCACTTTCATGCCGTCGCGGATGTCGATCGGCGACTGGCGCTTGCCGCTGCCGCATTGCGACCAGGCCGGGTTGATCTTGCCCCAGTTCTCCGGGCCGAACTCGCCGTCATACTCCCACTGGTTGCTGATCTTCGGCGCGGCGGCAACGACGGCAACTGCCGCGGCTTCCTTCTTGCGCTTGGCTGCGGCGGCCTTTTTCGCCTTGTTGGCGGCAGCGGCGCGCGCAGCCTGCTTGGCGCGCATCTCGGCCAGGCGCTCGGCGATGCGCACAGACAGGTCGACCTCGGCGTCTTCTTCCATCGAGGCGGACAGGGCCGAGGCAGCACGGTCGGCGCTGACGGCATTTGCCTTGCCCTCCTTGTCGCCCTTCTCTTCCTTGGCGGCGGCTTTGTCGGCAATGGTCTTGTCGGCGGCGCGGGCGATGGCCAGCGCCGCGGCCTTGTCGGCGGCCGGCGACGCCTTGGCGCCAGCCGTCTTTTCGGCAGGCTTGTCGGCGGACTTTTCAGCCGATTTTGCACTGGCCGGCTTGGCGATGTCGGCCGCAAGCTTCTTGGCGGCGTCCGCTTCCGGCTTGGCGGCGTGGGCCGGCGATTCGTTGGCGCTGGCGTTGAGCAGGACAAGGCTGCAAGCGAGCAGGGCAATAAGGTGGCGCATGGGGTTCGTGGAAGTCATCTACCTGTCCTTAACGACGCTTGCCGGAGGAAACTTGAGCGTTTTTGTTCCCCGAAAAAAACAAAAGCGCCGGAATCATCCGGCGCCCTGGTCATTCAGACAAACAAGTGCTTGTTTAGTCTTATCGGCTCAACATCCTGCGGCCGAACTTCCACAAACCGCCCAGCATCAGCGGCACGATCGCCGCGCTCACGCCCACCAGTACGATCTCGGTCAGGTGGTCACGAATGATAGGAATGTTGCCGAAGAAGTAGCCCGCAGTCACCAAGCTAGCCACCCACAGCACCGCGCCAGTGACGTTATACAGCTGGAAGCGCCAGTGGGTCATGTCCGACACGCCCGCCACGAATGGGGCAAAGGTACGCACCACGGGCACGAAGCGCGCCAGGATGATGGTCTTCCCGCCATGCTTTTCAAAGAAGTCGTGGGTGCGGTGCAGCGCGTCCTTGTTGATCCACCGGTAATCGTGGGTAAACATGCGCTGGCCGACAGCCTCGCCGATGTAGTAATTCAGGGTATTGCCTGTGACGGCGGCAATGATCAGCAGCGCCATCAGCAGCGGATAACTCATCTCGCCAGTAGCGCAGAAGGCGCCAGCGATGAACAGCAAAGTGTCGCCCGGGAAAAAGAACAGGACCACGAGACCGGTTTCGCAGAACACGATGGCAAACAGGACGATGTAGACATACACGCCGTATTGCGCAAGGAGGACGCCCAAGGTCTTATCGACATGAAGAATCATGTCGAAAAATTGCATCAGATCCATAATTTTCCTAAACGGTAACGCCGCATCATACCACCACTGAGGCTGCCGAAACCTTTGCCCGGACAAGGAGGCTTGCTGTATTTAAGGAAGGGTTAAGTTTCCGAAACGATCAGTTTCAGGACTACAATTGCTCCTTAATTAAGCGCAGTTTGAACAACAAAATAATGAACCGGGAGTGGAGATGAAAGCAGAAATCACAGCAATGGGGGTGGCGGCCGCACTGGCGCTGATCGCCCCGCTGGCCCAGGCGGCCGAACCAAAACCCTTGCCGCCCAAGGCCAGCGTCGGCGAGATCGTGAAGGAAGCCAAGGCGTCGGATTGGCGCCCGCTCGACCTCGACAACACCCTGTACATGGACTTGCCCGGCGGGCGCGTGGTGATCGAACTGGCGCCGCCCTTCGCACCGAACCACGCCGCCAACATCAAGGCCCTGGCGCGCGAACATTATTTCGATGGCCTGGTCATCCTGCGCGCGCAGGACAACTTCGTGGTGCAGTGGGGCGACCCCGATGAAAAGAATCCGCGCCCGGTAAAGGAGGCCAAGATGAAGCTGAAGGCCGAGTTCACCGTGCCCCTCAAGAACGACCGCCAGTTCACGCGCCTGAAGGACGTGGACGGCTACGCGCCGCAGGTCGGGCACTCGAACGGCTTCCCGGTCGGGCGCGACCCGAAGAAAGGCGAAACCTGGCTCACCCACTGCTACGCCATGGTCGGCGTGGGCCGCGACAACGAAGCCGACAGCGGCGGCGGCACCGCCCTGTACGTGGTCACCGGCCAGGCGCCGCGCCAGCTGGACCGCAACATCACCGTGGTCGGGCGCGTCGTGTCCGGCATGCAGCTCCTGGCCAGCATGCCGCGCGGGCCGGCGCCGATGGGTTTCTACGACAAGCCGGAGATGCAGGTGCCAATCACCTCCTTCCGGGTAGCGGCCGACGTGCCGAAAGAGGAGCGCAGCAACTTCGAGGTGATGCGCACCGACAGCGCCACGTACCAGAAAGTGGTGGAAGCCCAGCGCAACCGCGGCGGTCCGTGGAATGTGTTCGCGGCCGGCCACGTCGACCTGTGCAATGCACCGATACCGGTGCGCGAGCAAAAATAAGACAGACCGGAGGCCAGGGGCGTCACCGATTTCGGCGCGCGATATAATCTGCAGGATGAACGCGCCCGCCCCCACCCACCGCCCCATCCAGCAACTTCCCGACCAGCTGATCTCGCAGATCGCCGCTGGCGAAGTGGTCGAGCGCCCCTCCGCCGTCGTCAAGGAGCTGCTGGAAAACGCCCTGGATGCCGGCGCTACCCAGATCACGGTCCGCCTCGAAGAAGGCGGCGTCAAGCGCATCGCGATTACCGACAACGGGCGCGGCATTGAGCCCGAGCAGATGCCGCTCGCGCTGGCACGCCATGCGACCTCGAAGATCGCCTCGCTGACCGACCTCGAGAACGTGTCAACGCTGGGCTTCCGCGGCGAAGCGCTGGCCTCGATCGCCTCGGTGGCGGCGGTGTCGATCACCTCGCGCACGAAGGACGCGCCGCATGCCTGGGAAATCGTCGGCTCGCACCTGGGCACGGTGTCGCCTTCCTCGGGCCCGGTCGGCACCACCATCGACGTGCAGGACCTGTACTTCAATACGCCGGCGCGGCGCAAGTTCCTGAAGTCGGAGCAGACCGAATACGGCCACTGCGCCGAAGTCGTGCGCCGCATCGCGCTGGCGCGGCCCGACGTCTCCTTCAGCCTGACGCACAACGGCCGCACCATCGATCACTGGAACACCTGCGAGATGGCGCGCCGCAGCAGCCAGATCCTCGGCAGCGACTTCGCCGACGCCCGTATCGCCATCGACGAAGCGGCAGGCCCCTTGCGCCTGTTCGGCTACGCCGGCTTGCCGACCGCCTCCAAGGCGCGCGCCGACGGCCAGTTCTTTTATGTGAACGGGCGCTATGTGCGCGACAAGCTGCTGGTGCACGCGGTGCGCGCCGCCTACCAGGACGTGCTGCACGGCGACCGCTTCCCGTCTTACGTGCTGGCGCTGGACCTCGATCCGGCGCTGGTCGACGTGAACGTGCACCCGTCGAAGATCGAGGTGCGCTTCCGCGACAGCCGCGCCGTGCACCAGTTCGTGTTCCACGCGGTGCAGCGTGCGCTGGCCCAGACCTCGGCCACCGCGCACGGCAGCGTGCCGGCGCCGCTCACGGCCGCCGAGATCACGCCCTCGGGCGCAAACGCCAGCTGGC
>Ga0265780_10011250_pt1 | contig 10602 bp, 9 predicted proteins | sample P1T30metagenome_FD_192432 | JGI IMG/M metagenome (GOLD analysis project Ga0265780, IMG submission 192432) | Plant litter microbial communities from East Loma Ridge, Irvine, California - P1 T30 | ecosystem: Environmental > Terrestrial > Plant litter > Unclassified | place: USA: California... | reverse complement strand
TGCATCTTAGCTGACCGTCCCAGTTCCAAGACAAATACATAACACGAAAAGCTCAAGGCGGCGAAGCATTAGCAGACGAACTGAACATACGGATAAGGGAATACTTGCGGGAGCTGTACGAAGATGCTGACTCACTCGACATCATCGTTCGCATATATGCCAACTTGGAGGGTATGGCCAACTACCTTGTACGACTTGAGAAGGTTCGGAACTTGGGTCAGCTACGAGCCTTCTCGACTGGCTTCTGCGGCAGGATAACGAGCTTCGACTGGATTGACACTGGAGTTGGCAAGGAAGGCGGAGCAGGAAGAAAAGTGCGAGGTATGTATCTACGCATGCTCGAGTTGGAAGGTCGCGAAGTTGCTAACATGACACAGAAAACTTGTCGTTCTTCGCATCGAACACGCACCTACGGCACACGATAGTCGCATGCTCGCCCGTCGACCTACCCGCTTCTCTCCTCACCTCCATACCACTCGAGAAGCTGACGCTGATCGAATCCCTCCCACTGCCTTCTTCGCTTACGACACTACCACTGAAGACCGCCAAGTTCCCCTCTCTCTTCCCTCCCCCGCCACCTACCAAGAACGCAAAGCCCAGTCGAGAGCGCGGCCGAAACGAGCGAGGACTAAGCGAAACTGATGTGAGAAGAGGAGACAGGGACATGCGAAGAGGAGACGAAAGAGGTGGCGGACCACAACTACAGCTGATGGAACAAGAGCATGAGGGAGGTGGCTCCACGTGGCTGGTCATACAACCCGAGAGGAGTAAGAGCCAGGCTGTTAGCGGAAGGGACAGAGACAGAGACAGGAGGAGGGCTCCAAGTGAAGACGATACCAGCAGCTTGAGTATCAGCATCGGGCCAGACAACACTGTTAGCGTTGACAGTGGGAGGCGGCGGAGACTGATGGGTTAGTCTCGGTTTGGCATGCAAGATCTGGGATCTCTGCTGCGAGGGGAAGCTGTCACGTCGCGTACTATTTGATGAGTTTGATAGCATGGCATAGCATAGCGTAGCGGCATATATTCGTAGTGTTCATCGTACGCTGGGATAGTGGCGGGCAGTCCAGCCCGAAATCTACAGCGTCTGTCGGAAGCCATCTTGGCCTTCCAGAATCTTCTCTCCGCGATCAGCCTGGCGATTAGCTCGTGAGTAGACCCAGAAGTTCTTCAGCACATGCAGTATGCTCAGGACTTGGGTCGCGATAACGACAGCCATGGCGGGTCTGTACAAGTCAGCTCCATATCCCCATACATCATGATGCATGAACTCACATGTACTTCGGCGCATCCTGTTGTCGGAAGATGTTCGACGCTGCGATACCACCACAAGCTCCACCTCCGATCAACAACGCGCTCGCGACACTCCTCTTCATCTGACCCACGATGTTGTTGTGCATATAGCTCAATATGCTCGGCACATTCGCGTTCGCACCACTGACGCCTAGAAAGACTCCGGCATACCGTGCGCGAGCGTTGCTGAGGAAAGCCATCATGCATACACCCAGAACAGCCCATGCGCAGTTGAACACGATAATTGCACCGCGCATTCTGTATTTATCGGCAACCCATGCTGTGCCGAACATCCAAGCTGCTGCCAGGACGTATGGCGGGAAAGACAGGATCTGACTCATAGCGACAGAGTAACCCATGTCATTGCGCAGGATGATTGGAAGAAAGTATCCCCAGCTGTACGCGACGACGTTGTTGAGGAAGTAAAGCCATGCGAACTCCCAGATCTTCCAGTCGCGGAGATGTTTGGCAATAGTTGAACGGGTAAGTTTATCGGCGACGGCATCGCCACGGTCGCGTTGGATGCGGGCCAGAACTATGTTGGCTTCCGCATCAGTCAGAAAAGGGCGTTTTGTGATGGGACTGGGTTGGCTGGCTTTATCGGGGAAGTCGATAATGGTTACGTAGCCGAGGAAGCCGAGCAACATGGTGATGGCACCCTCCTAGTATCTGTCAGCAACTGGTAGAGAGTATAAACGGGCTTAACATACGATCGCAAAGATCCATTGCCATCCATTCAGTCCTCCTAATCCCCTCATCTCACTCAGTCCCCAAGCCAAGATGTTTGAGAAACCACTTGCAAGAAGCGCGAGCAGGTAAAATCCACTAAACCTCTTTTGCACCTCAAATCTCACATACCAGCAGCTCAACAAGAAGACGCAGCCAGGGTAGTAGCCCGCTTCCAGCACACCTAGTATGATTCGGCAACCCAGTGCTTGCGTCCAGTCGTTCGTAAAGCCCATGCCGATCGTGACAGCGCCCCAGCAAACAACCAGGGAGGGTAGCCATACGGCAGGGCCGAGCTTTCGGATGATGATGTTGGCAGGAAACTGGAAAATTATGTATGGTATGAAGAAGATCATCGTAAGGATGGAGTAGCGCGAACCGATGGAGAGGCCCAGGTCCTCGTCCATGCCTGCGATACGCGCCTGAATGGTGAGTCAGTATACGGCATACAAGGAAGACTGAGGATATGCAATACATTCGGAAGGTTGACGCGGTCGATGAGTGCGAAGGCATAGATGACAGCGAGTGTTGGTAACAGCCTGAGATCTATCTTCCGAATGATGCGACGTGTTTCCTTGTCATCTCTTTCGATAAGTGACGATGCCGGTCCCGAGGAGTCATTCGCTGGGAGTACGGTGTCGTCGAGATTGACACGGTCGTCTCTATCACCATAGCTTCTTTCGTCGAATGAGATCTTCTGTCGTCAGCGCATCGTTCCAGAGGGCTTGGATGAACACTGACATGCTCCTTCCGCTCGGCTTCAAGATCCTTCTCTTTGAACGACATGATTTCTCGTGGCAGGCTCACTGAAACACCGTGCCCTGCACACACACGCTCAACCTTCTTATCGCTGCATCCCCTCCAATTCTCCAATGATAGATCCCCGCCAAACGTCTCCCGAATCGCGGGGTGCAGCGCACATCTTTACTCAATCCGGCTATGACAGGTCGTTTGTTGGAGTAAGAGTTCGCTTCGCGGGCTTAGCTTCATGCATTGTTACCTACGAAATCCAGCTCCAGCAGCGGAGTAGAAGCTTGGCTTTTGGAAGGTTCGGGTGAATGAAGTTCGTGAATGACGTATATTGACTCGACTTTGCGGTGTCAGCGTCGGCAGAGGGAAGAAGGCAGGCTTGAACGATGCGCTCGCTTATTTGCTAGGTTCTCTGGATGGTGTCTGCACCCGTTGTAGCGATCTAATGGTTGGCGCCATAGACAAAAGCGTGCCGTCCGTGAAGAGGGAGTCATAGCTGCGGTTGGCGATCGTGTGGCACGGCACCGCTGGGATGCGGCTTTCGTATTGCGATCATCGATAGGACAGTTGTGTTATCATCAAAGGGAAGCAGAGTACATGCAGGCGGAAGGCGGAGAGCAATGCGACTTCGACGCGATTGATGATGAATGCTGACCACGTGACTGTGTCCAACTGGGCCTGGCTCATCGCGAATCTTCCACGCTAAACTTCAGCGCGTTCCTCCAGCTGGCATCGACGCCTGACTCTTCCATCATACACAGCGATGCCCGCCTTCTTAGATGATAGTATCGCAAAGAAGCGATGCATGAATTGAACCCCAAAACACTCTTCCGTCTACATCGCAATCGCTCTTAGTTAAGATGGTCGGATGCCGAACCTATGCGCGTCCACATGGAGCACCCACTCATCGAAGATCATCGCTGCTTGCTGGCAACGACGCGAACCTACTTGAAGTCTCGCTCCTCCGAAAGATCTCCATCGATCGTTCTATAAATTCTTACGCTAGGTCTCTGGGTGCAACTCGAACGCCACCAATACTGCGCCATGTTGACGTGTTGTGCTCGATCGCTTCGACCATCTTTCCATTTCTTGTTAATGGTGCAGCTGCTAGTTGAGGACGAGCTTGATCCATCACTAATGCGTCATTTCCTTAACAGAACGGAGTAAAAGACTCGGAGAAGCAAGTACATTCATAACCAACACTAACCGAGGATATGGCACTAATTGATCAATATCCAACATCCAACATCCAATGTCGTACAAAGAGTCACCGTACACCAACGTAGCTTGAGCCAGGCTCTACGTATTCTCGTGCGCCGCGAAAGACCGTGGTGCGAACCTGAACTCCCTCTCGACCGCGAAATGCCGCCTCAAACCTGATGTCAAGGGTCAATGCATCGATGGCTGCGTTTGCTTCGATCACGTGCAGCCGATGCAAACGCACGGCGACGCGGGATTAGAGTCGCTCCATCTGCGTGCATTTTACTCACGACCTCATCATACCATTCCGCAATGGCTTCCAATCGCGGTCGAGTGCCTGACCAGGCCTCTCCAATCCACCGTCTGGCGATCAAGCCTCTCTTCGACAGCCTCCCACCTCGCGACAAGCTCTACGCTCACTATCTCTCGCAAGCAGCCTGGAAAGGAGCACGCATCATCCTGCGCCAGACCTCTTTAGAATCTGAAGCCATCTTCAACTTCATCATAGAGGCCTATCGTGCATGCGAGGGCGAGTGAAGCCAATTCGAGGAAGTATGCGCGGTGACCGGCGATGAAGTCAAGGCTTTTTTGAGCTATGCTGGTCTATTCCTGTACAATCTCGGAAACTTCTATGTAAGTGCCAGCAGTCGTGGCAGAAGACAGGATTACGTGCTGACTATGCAGGGTGAGGGAGGCCAGAAGTTTGTGCCTGATCTTCGCAAAGAGTCACTGGAGAAGATCGTGGGATGCGTGGGTATGACAGGATCTGCTGCTGAGAACTTAGTTGAGGGTATGACTGCAGTACCTCCGCAGAACACAGGATATCCAAGCGATCTTGTCGTGTCGAGCTACTACCTGGGCGACCGTTTTACGCGCACAGAGATCAAGGAAGTCCAGTTATACATGCAGGAACAAGGCGTTGAGCCAGAGAATACGCGAGTGCGAAAGACGATCCATAACGGGAACGCCATCCTTGACATTCTCCAGGCCTCGACTCAGACTGGCAGCGGCAAGCTTACTACAGCTACACAACTTGGTGGCCCGAGATTCAGACGCATGAAAGGGGATCATCAGGACGAGATCTCTACTATCTCCGCACAGTAGGTCTATCTCTATCCTGCTATCTTCCAACCATCGATGACAGCATCAAGATCTGCTAGCCTGGCAATAAGACTAACGAAATTTCACAGCCTCCAGAGGGCCAGTATGTACGCACAGAATCAAAATCAGAAGGCCGTACTCGATTGCCACATGTACAGCTTCAACACGGGAGATCTCCGAGAATATCGACGAGGCCAGGAGATCTGGGTCAAAGACAAATCCCCATCAATCGAACACATTCTCGGCTTTGTTGAAACCTATCGCGATCCTCATGGCGTACGAGCGGAATGGGAAGGCGTGATGTGTATCGCGGATCCAGAAGAAACAAAGAAGATGGAGGTCTTCGTGGCTAGTGCAGCGAAGTTCTGTACCCTGTTACCTTGGGCGACGGCGGAGAACGAGGGTAAGGGCTTATTCGAGAAGGATGTGGTTATCATACCCCAGTGTGCTATTGTGCATGGTGAGTGCCGGCCCTCTCCATGCATAAACGCATGCTAACGCTGCTGATGCAGCTCTAACAGTCTGCTGCCCTTATGTTTGGGAAGCGTCGAATCTTCCTAATGTAAGCGCTGTACACTCTTTCCACGTCGCCATCGCTGACATCAGGCTGCGCAGTACAACGACATTCGCGAGCAGCACGGCTCCAAACACATCTTGATCGCGAACCGAATGTCCGCAAATCGTAACTCACCCGGCGCATCCATCTACCTCCACCCTTCAGACGGCGACCTCTACCGTCAGAACCTCCATACTATCCGCTTCGTCGCAACAGTTATCCACGAACTCCTCGGCCACGGCACAGGAAAGCTACTCAGCGAAACCACACCCGGTGTTTTCAACTTCGATGCGACGAACCCGCCACTCAGCCCTTTGACGAACCGGAAAGTCGAGTCATGCTACCGCCCAAACGAAACATATTGGAGCATATTCGAAGACATTGCCAATTCAGTTGAAGAGTGTAGGGCTATACTCATGTCAGCGTATCTCATCGACAACACAGAGATACTCGCAATCTTCGGGTACGGTGGATACAGTGCGTTAACGGCTGACGACTTGGTCTACCTTTCGTACCTGCACCTCGGTGTAGAAGGTCTACGCTCTCTAGAACATTACAACCCAGACACAAAGCAATGGAGTCAAGCCCATAGCCAAGCCTACTTCGCCATTTTCAAACATCTCCTCAACGTAGGCAACGGCGTCATGACCGTTCACCACGACGCAAACACATCCGCCATACACGTCACCGTCGACCGCAGCAAGATCTTAGCTCACGGCAAACTTGCTTTGGGACACATGGTGTGTAACTTGCATATCTGGCGGTGCACAGCGGATGTCGAGGCATGTCGACCGTTTTATGAGAGCCTGACGAGTGTAGAAGGGGTTTATGAGGCCTGGAGGCAGGTAGTGGCGACGAGGCCGGAGCGGAGGGCGAAGTTCGTGCAGGGGAATACCAAATTGTTGTATACGGTGAAGGGGGGAGCCGAGTGCAAGGAGTATGAGGAGAGCGATGAGGGAATTATACAGTCTTGGGTTGATAGGGAAGTTTGATGAGGTTGGTTGCGGAGGAATGTTTGGGATAGGAGGGTGTGCGATTCTAAAGTTGGCTGTATCATGGCAGCACATCAGAACGGCTATGAGTTTCTCATACATTCAGAGCTAACCCATGCCTTACTCTTCGATGTCGTCGACGACGCAGCCATCATTTCGCCGTGATGTACTTTCCGACATTCTCACGCTTCATGTACAGTGTCGCTTGCCAAGAAGAAATATGATATACATCCTCCATATCCCAATCCTCTGTCATACAATGCAACCGCCTGCTAGGTGGGTCGGGGTGGTCCTTGTGCTCGGCCCACCAAGCCACCTCATCCTTGGAGGTCTTGATGTGAGAAGGAATGTCTTCGCAGAAGAAGCCCGCCGGCCCTTCCTCCTTGTTCATTATGTCCACAATGAGCGAGCGAATAGGCAACTGAGGTAAGCCACGTGCCAGCACGAGGGTATACTGGTCGACTTTGAGGAGGGCCTGGCATTTGTCCATGAAGATTATCTCCACGCCCACGCATTCTGCGAATGCTGTCATGCAGTCACGGTCTTGTTGTGTGTAATCTGTGTCGTGGAACTTTATTGGGGCTGGGCGATCGTTTTCCCATTTGAAAGACCCATTCAGCATCATGGCTGTTTCGAAAGCGAGGAAAGTACGGTACTTGTTCAGTCTCGGGTCGGTCCGACAGAGTTTATCTGGGTTGTCCTCGCCATTGTCACTATCGAACAGCGCGCCGAGACCGAAACAGACGACCTTGTCGGCATTTCCAGCTGGAGATAGGAGGTTCCACGCATGTGCTAGGCCGGCTATATATTCTTTCCGAAGTTCGCTGTTCTTCCAAATCTCGTATGAAGGTTCCAAATCCTTCGTTCGCAGAAGCGATGGGGGTCGGCTGCGAAGGGAAAGAGGACGGATGTACATGAAAATCTTCAAGTGAACCATGCCTCTCAAGAAGTGACTGCGATATAGCTCCATTTCTTCCCATGGCGGCAGTTCGAGGCAAGAAGCAACTTCGAGGTATGTCCAAAAGCAGATCTCGTCTTCGCCATTATACAAGCTATACGGCCAAACAGTCAGCCATGACACTATTACATTTGCTGTGTCCACCCCGTCAAAACTCAGTGCACTTACAGTTCGGGGTATGTGTAAGAGAGATTTATACCGCAATTCTCTTGTCCGCTCGCGCCCTTCAGAATACATGTATCATCCTTGTGCTCCAGCGAGGCGAATTGCTCGACGTTGTACTTGATGACCTCTCTTGTATACAGAGGCTGATATTCCGGGTCTTTGTGGAACCGATCTACGGCTTGGCAGAGTATTTCAACAGTGTTGGCTTCGTTTGCTGTTGACATGGCTGACGCCGTGGTGGTCTAAAACGCTTGGTCAAGTTTCGGTTGGTGTGTCGCTGCTGGAAGCAGGCCTGTTTTGGAGTAGTCGTGAGCGCGTGTCAACATCGGCAAGCTTTTATACTTCACCATGACTGTTCCTTATAGACATCCTGACTCCAAGTATGCGTGAGTCGAGATATCTGACTCCGGCGATCAAGTTGTTCAAGCTTGCGATGGGGCGCTGATGCGCTGTGTACGCAGTCAGTGTCATTCTCGTCGATAAGATGTTGTTGATAGCTGTCGTGCACGATGAGTCTTCTGTGGCAGAGTCTGTGTGTTGGCACGGTCGTGCGCTATGGGCAACGTTGTCAGGTATGACACTTAGATTTGGGCGTTGACATTCATTTTTTCCACTTCTTCCAAGCATCTACGAACCCAACCTCCTCAGCCGCCGTATTGCGACCGCCCAATCCACCAGCTACCTCGCCCAAACCGCCCAAATCAACAAGCGGCACCATACTCGGTCGTCCATGCGCGCACATGAACGGAAAGACGCAACCCGCTAGGTTCCTCACCAGCGCATTGCAATCATCGATACTAAGCTCGTCGTTGAACATAATAGCGGAACGACATGCGCGCGAGTTGATGAGATCAACGAGGCCCGGCGGGCAGGTGGCTAGACGTCTTACCCAATCGGCGGGGTCGTTTGCTGATGAGCTGGATGGTGTGGGTAGAGGAGGGAGACGTGATTCTTCGGCGTACTTCCAGACTGTTGAGCGGAGGAAGGAGATCAAGACTTTGGGGTCGGCTTTGCATCGTTCGGATATAACAGCTGGAAGTGCCGTGACGGCCAAGACATATTTCTCCTTGTCGGCAGTGCTGGGGAAAGATACAGACGCTGTTGTCTGGAGAACATCGTAAAGAATGCCCCATGCTGCAAAGCGCGCGGCATGTGTTGTGAAATGCGTTCGCTCATGTGGCGAGATAGCGAACTGCGTCGGTTTGTCCAGAACGACGGAGGCTACCTGCGCCTGATAACCGAGCTTGGACTGATATCCCGGTCCCTCTCGCGCTGGGCTGCAAAGCTGGCTGAGGAGCGACTCAACCTGTACACGCTCATCTGCTGCATGCTGATCGATCAACACAAGCAGCCCCGCGCACGCATCCCCTGCCCGTGTTGTATCTCGCATTTTGACAAGGATAAACTTCTTGTCGACTTGCGCAATGACTTCGGCATTTTGCAACCCTTCTCTCGATAATCTGCTGGAGCCACCCGTGGAAGTCTGGTTGAAAGCTTTGTCGATATCGATGCGAGAACAGCCATGTCTTGAATGATGGTGTCCGTGGTCAGCCTCATCTGCGTGCAATACAGCTTGTTGTATACGCCTCTCGCTCGTCTTGAAGACTGGGTTCTCCCACGTGTCTAGTACATCGTCAAGCCAGGGTGTCTTGCCAGCCACAGCCGTCGCAGCCCGTGTGGGTAATCGCATTGACCTGTTCGATGTGTTCTGCGATATCGAATTCGAGAGTATAGCTGAGTCGGTGCTTGGTCGCGTGCGAGCGTCAGGGACCACGCAGCCCGTTCTAGCGTTTAGGAGATGCGTCTTCTTAGTCGCTGGATCAGTCCACAAGATAGTATCATCGTTCTCCTTGTCATCGGTTTCCGGGCTCTGTGCAGGCGGCGCTACGTCGTCGCGATGTTCTTGTCCGCTCAGAGCACCTTGAGCTAGTGGCGCTACTTCAAAGTGGGCGAAAGCTTCGGAGTTTGCGCCATGTGAAGTATCGAACGCTGCCTTGGATTTCGGCACGTTCAGAGTGCTGCTGAAGAACTCGGGCTTTCCACTCTTGATGCGTGACCACTCTGCAAAAGCCCCGGAGCGAGACCTGTCGACCAACTCGCGTGACGATATCTTTTCTGGACGTTTTCTCTTGAGAGACTGTGACGAAGTTGAGCTTTGCTTTGGTGTTGCCGAGCGTACTCTTGTATCGTGTCCTCGGAAAGCCATGTTAGTTGTGGGGCTTTCCGTGAATGGCGTGTTGACAGCAGCGTCCTCAGCAGCGCTGGAAGCAGTACCAGGCCGTTCGCGCTTCTTGCGAGGATGCCGGGGTCTAAAGTGATGGACCGACAACCATTGAGTTACCATTGCATCCAGGACCTCCATCACGTTTTGTAGGTTCGCTTCATCTCCGATGAACTGATCTTCGGAAACGCTTCTCCTGCGAGCCTCCTTCAACGAGATCCGGATGTGAAACATGGGATATCTGTCAACGTCTTTGCGCGCTTTGAGTTGCCTGTTTGTGTAGCCATCCTGCTTGAAGCGCTTGTCTGTCTGTCGCCGGACTTTCTCCTGCTCATCAATGTCGGCATCTTCCTCGATAGTACCAAAGCTGGACAATGCGAAGAGGCGATTGACTGCGTCGAAAAGTTCATTGTGGCCGGCCTCCGCCGAAAGCGGTCGTATGCCCAACGAGATGAACTGAATAAGCTTGCTGGGTGCTGGAGTTAGCGCTATAGCGCCCTTAATCGAGATGGCAGATGTGGAAGCCGACGCTGGTACCCACGACGCCCACTCATCGACGGTGATGTAGTTGGCCTGGGTCAATACGTTGAGGAGTGATGAGAGCTGTGCCGATCGTGGCTTCGCAATCTCACTTTCTTTT
>Ga0265780_10011249_pt1 | contig 10602 bp, 14 predicted proteins | sample P1T30metagenome_FD_192432 | JGI IMG/M metagenome (GOLD analysis project Ga0265780, IMG submission 192432) | Plant litter microbial communities from East Loma Ridge, Irvine, California - P1 T30 | ecosystem: Environmental > Terrestrial > Plant litter > Unclassified | place: USA: California... | reverse complement strand
CAAATCTCGTTGGGCAATCTGTACCATGAGCTTTTGAAAGGATAGATAGTGGGTTGAGCTGGATGAATGGCTGCAATCTTGAAAAAACAATCAAACTATGAATCATCTACATGGCCTTGTGTTCTCTCTCGTGACTCCCGAAATCACTGCAGTAGTGACTCTCCCGCTGGTTTGTAACCATGCAAATCTCGCTTCATCCATCCGTCGCTTACTTCGAGCCGCTGTAATATGTCTCTGACGCCAACATGCCTGTCCACATCACTATCCGTTATCAGGACAACCAGCGCGAACTGGCCACCAGCTCATGCAAAGCCGTTATCGCGCACTGGCCTCACAATCTACCACATCGCCCGCGTGACAGCGGGACAAGAACCAAGATTTCATCTCACTTGCCCCGAGCGAGCCGCCACGGCGCACATGCACGGCAGGGACTTAGTCAGACCACGCCGTCTAAACGGTAAAGTGTAAAGTGACATAGAGTGCGTGCGGGAAGGGACATGCGACCGTCGTTACGAAAGCCGCCCCCATCATGCTGAAACCTCCGCGCCGAGGTTGCGCACTGTTGTATGAAGGATTGCCGTTCATCAATAGTACGGCCGGGGGCCGACCATTTTGCCTGTTCCTGTCTCGCTCCCGCGCTTTTATTTATCGGTGTTGGAGGTTGTGCATGTGGGGTTGGCAGGATATGCAGGGGCGGCGGTGATCATTTAATTTGTAGATGGACCTCGGGAGTGTCAGGTGGTGATTAGTGAGTCAAGGTGAGTGACGCGATGCAGGTACGAGTCAAGCGAGAGCGGGTTTGATGTTTCAGAATCTGGGGTGCGGGATGGACGGCGAAGCGAGGGTGGTGCTGAGGCTGTGCTGTGTTGGCGATGCTTGGGGTCGTTGCTAGGGGAGATGGAGATGTGTCTTTGGGGTTGTGTTGTGTGGGGCATGGAGGAATGTCAAGGGCAGCACGGAGCTTGGGCAAGAGCTGTCGTGAGTCTTGGAGTAAACTAGAAGTAGACTGGAGTAGAGTGGAAGAGTAGGACAAACCTCACGGTAGCCTTGAGATGCCAAATTGTACATTCCAGTGATAAGTATGCCATCTTTGGATGCGTATCGTAGGTCCGAGTACTCCAGTCGGTGCTGTCTTAGTCAACTTAAATGATGGATCTCATACATTTTCGAGCATTGAATTACACCAAGCTTCAGATAATATCAGCAGTGAAGTTGCTTCCTCGTAGCAGAGCCAGATGCGCATCGAACTCCAGCACTTGAGAATGAAACTAGTCCCAGTCTATGCTAGCGCGCTTTTGCGATGCGGGCAAGTTGGCATCACCGAGCAGTGACGACTGGAGCTCCCCGCAACAGCTACTCAACAGCTCCACAGCTACCTCCAGACCCTGAACACCGTCAATACGATCGCGAAAAAACATGGCAGACGAAGAGAAGGAGAAGGCAGAGAAGATCGCAGCGGCGAAGAAACGCGTACGTCCTCTACATGTCTCATTACTTCCTGAAGGCTGCCATTGCTCAGCCACAGTTGGAAATGGTGTCTTTTCGTAGCCGAAGTCTGAAAAGGCTCACCACAGCTAAGACGAAACTGACAAATGCGCATAGTATGAACAATTGAAGAAGCAGAAGGCGAAGAAGGCGGGTGGAGGAAAGAAGAAGGGAGACAAGACTGAGGAACCCGCCGAAGCAGAAGCCTCGACTGAAACCCCGACCGAAGCGACGTCTCCCGAAGAGAAGCCCGAACAGGTCGCGCCAGAACCCGTAGAAGCCACAAGTGTGCCAGAGCCGCCAGCAGAGGACGATGACGAGCCCTCGGAGCTAGCCGTACCCAAGCCGTCGCACGGCCGCAAGCCTTCAGTCGCCGTTGATTCGCGACAGCGCTCTGAATCTTTCTACCGGTCCGGAGCCGCTGGTGGACCTCTGTCGCCTGGAGGAGGGGTTGCAAGTGAGGTCTACCGGGAACAAGCGCAGAAGATTGAGGAGCTCGAGAAGGAGAACAAGCGACTGGCAAGCGAAGTTGAAGAGAACCAAACCAGATGGAAGAAGGGTGAGGAAGAATTGGAGGAGCTGCGAGAAGGCAGAGGAGATGTCGCGCTCGCGGTGGAGAAAGGCAAGGATGCTGACAAGCTGGTATACATCCATGAAGTCTTGCGATATGGCATGGGAAACTGACATCCAGCGTAGAAAGCCGAAGTCGAATCGCTCAAGAGACAACTCGCGCAGGCGCAAACACAGAGCAACAAGTCCATACGCCGTACGTCGACCGCATCGCCTAGTCAAAGCGCATCCATCGATGATCTGAACGCTCAAGTCGCTTCCAAGTCCGCGACTATCGAGTCACTCGAGCTGGAGATATCGAACGTCAACAGACAGCTGTCAGAGCAAACGAACAAGAACAACGAGCTTCAGTCGAAAATTACAAGCCTGGAATCGGCAGTACAAAGGGCAGAACAAGAAGCAAGCTCAACGAAGACTGAGTTACAGGATCTCAAGGCGAGCCTAGATAAGGCTGGTGACCAGGCAGAGAAGGATGGTTCGGATCGCGACTCTGCGCAGACACGCATTGCACAATTAGAGGCTGAGCTGGGCACGGCGAACCGCAAGGCTTCAGACTCAGTCTCGCGCGCAGAATTGCTTGAGAAGAAGATCGAAACCCTCACACAATTACACCGCGACAACGACTCACGAAACCAAACGCGTCTGCAAGAGCATAAGAAGATCGAGCGCGAAGCCACCGAGCTACGAACCCGCATAACAGGCCTCAGCAACGAGAACGCGCGCCTTCGAGAGGCCGAGCAGCGACGTCGCAAGGCAGATCTCGGCTCGATCGAAGACTCTAGTGTTCAAGAGCTCCTAGACGAAGAGCGCGACCGTCTTCTCGCTAAAGTGCGCGAGCTCGAGGAAGAGAACTTCGAGCTTCGCCGTGGCGTATGGCGCGACCGTCGCCGCGACATGCAACCTCCCATCGACGATCAAGCAGACGCCGCACACCCCTACAACAGCTCCAACAGCTTCGACGACGTCGACCTCTCCGGCGCGCCATCCCGTCAAACCCTCCCCAACCGCACGCACTCGTCCTTCCAAGATGTCATACAATCCGGTATTTCAGCCTTCACCGGTCAGAATCCCGCACATCGACGAAGCGACGCGGCGAGCAAGCCGAAACCGAGACAAGAAAGCCTGGGTAGTTTGGACGAGTTTGAAATTGATGAAGATGCGTTCAGGCAGGCGCAAGAAGAGGAGGGCAAGAAGAGGCTGGAGAGGGTGAGGGAGGTTAAGAGGGGGCTTGTGCAGTATAAGGGGTGGAGACCAGACTTTGTGGATGTTAGAGTGGGGATGGGTGGTGTCTTTGAGATATAAGCACCCGATCTCGAAAATACAGTTATCGAGCTTATATGTGATCGAGACTTCGGTCGGCTTTAGGAGAAATACAGACATGAAAGCTATATTTTCAAGTTCTGAAGTGATGTCTCGGTACTAGGGCACACACTATTGTAACACTCTACAACACCGAAAGACAGCACATGTCCATGCACATAACGCGTTTCGTTCACGCAATCGCTCCCAGAGACCTTCCTCTCCATGACGCACACTTTCGTTGGTTTCTGGACACATCATTCAACTCTGTGTCATTTTTGTAATAAGAAGCAAGGTGGTATAGCATCTAAGACTTGGAGAAACAGGGCTTTAAATATGTGTTTGGAAACCCGAAACGGAGCGTGCATATGGGATTTCGTCCCTTCTGAGAGAATCACGAACAGTTCTCCTGGACTTTTCGCGAAGCTACTCACTCTCCATGCATCTTCTCTTGTTTGTTTTGATTCCACAGTACGCGCCGGAGCGGAAGACATGCCTTCTTGAACATACGTTTTAGGCACAATTGGCCATATAGAAGTCGATTGTTGTTTTGAAAGACACTTGGTCCTCTTTTCTCACATGAAATCATTCCAGACTGACTTTAGTATCCATGGTAAGCCCTAAACTGGCTTTTTGACAACTCTTCTCCGCACTCATCGCATGTTTGGGTGGCGATTTTTGATTTTTGGAAAGAGGGACGGTTGGAAGAAGGTCGATGTGGCTGATGCCACAGCCCACGGAGACATCACGATTGGTCGACGACGCTTTAAGAGATCGAGCGGCATGGATATCTTGATGAAGTGAAAAGGAAGAGTGCAGGTCGGAGAGAATTATATACTCAGCAGCCGCCAAGCGAGCGCCACGGAAGACGGACTTGCTGAGTTTTGAGAGTAAAGAAATTCAGATTTCCTCAACCAGAGCATACCATAGCCTTTCTAAAGTTTTGGACCGCGTTGCTTTGACAGCTGAGCTATTGCGTCTGCTTCTCTGTCTCCATACGAGACTACTAGGTTGTATTTTGGAAGCAGGAGGAAGCACGTGTGCGCTCATGCACGTCTTGTTTTCTTTCGCAAACATCATAAATAGTGCTTTCGAGTTTTGGTGTAGCAGAAGGCAGGAGGGGTGTCTAGCATCGAAGTGAGAGGAAGCTAAGGCGATTTATATATGCGGGCGCGACAGTACAGCAGGAAGACATCACCCACTTCTGAGGTTTTTCTTTTTTTGGTAGGCGAAGATATTTTGCCAATCTGCACAAGCTTTTTCTTGTCCCTGAAGAACATGATGCAAATTTCTGTTCTCTCTGCGACCTGGCTAATGCATAAAGGCTCATGCATAAAGACTCTGTTTTGGCAGAAATTTGATTGAATAGAGAATCTTAGAGAGAGGAGAAACTTCCACGGGTAGATCTTCTAGAAAGGTTTTGTTTTTCTTAGGAACATCACAAAGAGGTTCGCCTTTTTTAGTGTAGCGATTGAGAGGAAAACTTCCATCTCCAAGATGTTTTCGCGAGGACATCGAAGCGCCTCAACTACTCCTATATACAACGTCGTTGAATGAAACATCAATGCCCTTTTATTTGACTATGGCTGCTCCGCTAATCGATGCAAGTATATGCTTCGTATTGGTCAGCGTTCTGACCTTCCAGCACTGCATGCTGCGGGTATGGGCAAAGCCTCCTTGTCCTGTTACTTCCGTCTGACGGCTCCGTGGCCAGAACGAACTCAGGAGCTACACCATCCTCTACCCATGGGATGAGAGCTTCGAGAGAGTGGTACTTTCCAGGAACCTGAGGATAAGTAGCAGCGGGGCCGCAGTGACCGCCACCCGGAACCATGAACAAGCGCCAGAAATCATTGAGTTGTGCCTCGCCGTAGATGGCTTTCGCTTCGTTGTGCTGATCGATAGGCCAAGTAGGCGCGTTAAAAGGGTCAGCCCAGCCTATCCGCGTAAGTCTGATTTCGTGCTTGTGTAAATTTGATGGACGACAAACCTTGCGATGCGACAAGTTTTCCACCTCGAGCTCTGTATGCATCGAGTCTTGGGGATGTTGCGGTGATCAAAGGACCTGCAACCTTGTCCACAATCTTGACATCGTTCTGGAAGTCGAAAGTAGTGTAATCGTAGCTCAAGTTCTTGAAGACGAGGTTCTGCAATATAGGTACTGCATACGCGGTGTAGAGAGTTTCTTCCAGAAGAAGCCATTCGGATTCCGATCCCTTTGCAAACCCAGGGTATACATCGGCCCCAGGTCCAGCGTAGAACGCCTCGAAAGTGGCAAGCTGCGTCTGATTCAGACATGTCGTTCTGTTATTCTCAACTTGAGCCTGCCCGGACCGGCACAGTAGTGATGTAATTTCGAAGTCGCACTTGCTTGGATCGTCGATCACCCCATCTTTCACGCCATCAATGTCATCACACTTCTCCAGTGCTGCATCCCTTGCAAACGTGAGTACGTCCTGGGCTAGAAATGCACCAGGCTTCTGTGCGTGAAGGCCATTCCACAGAAACGAAAGGATGAGGTGGGAGTACCAGTTGCCGGCACTTCCTGCAACAATACCATCGAAGATATCGGGATGGTACTGTGCCAGTGCATATCCTTGAGCGCCACCCGTAGAACAGCCTGAGAAGTAAGATTTCCGTGGCGGGTTTCGGAAGAACGTCGCTGTGATGGCTTTTGCTGGTACAGTGAACATGGCGATCGAATCCCGGATCCACGCTGCGGTCTGGGCATATGAGTGAAGGAATGGAACATAGCTTCCTGGCTCGGAAGCGCCGTTCTCGGAAACCAAATGCCCAGAGTCACACCTTTAGGCCTATAAGTTAGCTCAACATGGCAGGATACAGAGGGGGCAAAAACAGACCCTCCAACAGCGAAGCCAGAGTTGAGATTCGTGGCCATTGCCTGGTAATCTATCGCGCCTGCAAGTCCGCCATTGCCTTCATGATGATGTCAGCAACCACGAAGCACAAGCACTGATCTGACTGACTCAACACGTACCGACAGACAAATAGCGTCCATTGTAGTTTTCGTTTTCGGGTAGCCAGACTTCAAAATTTAGTGTGTTATTCGGACCGTATGGCATGAGTCCAATAACACGGCAAAAGGAAGCTGTGTTTATCTCCGTGATATTTTGAGCAGCCACAGCTGATATTTCTGCAATTCCGCCAATGTTTACACGACTGGAGCTGACAACGTAATCCACACCGTGTCGTAACGAAGTACAACTGTCATGGTCCACAGGGCTAGAAAGTGCTGCCGCTAATAACGCGGCAAACGTGAGCTGTCTAAAAGCAAAGTGCAGCATGGCAGAGACTTCAGGATCGTAAGAAGGAGTGAAGCGCTTGTTTGTGATAACACGCGAAGTATTTGTTCTTTATGGCGCGTGGCTCTCGGCCCGATCGTAACTTCCGTAGACTGACAATACGCACAAGCGTCGGTGACGATCACCGATAGCTTCCTCAACGAGTCAGTAGTTTACTGCAATGAATTTGCAAAATTTACCGAGCAAGGGTCTGGTCATTGTGGACGACTCACGATGCGGAGTGGTTTGCGGGGTGGATCGGGCGGGCTGACCGACGCGGAGAAGACAATCGGCGACGGGCGACCGAGCCCGAGTAGGAGCTAGACTAGATGGGGTGCATTTCTGGTGCTCGACTGATAGCTTCCGGTACAACAGAGACCCGACTTCTGCCTGTGGAATGCTTGTTGATCTTCATTCTAGACAGCCAATGTGCCACAACTAGATTTTGCATATAATATTTGTATCCTGCGACAACCATGTCCCGATCATTAGGGACTAAAGAAGCGTGATCAGGTAAAAAAGCGGTGCTTATATACCAGCAGCATTAGAGAGTAACTCGGACTTCCTGCAGCGACCGCACTCTCCTCGCTCGCATCAAATTGGCATACGCGGCATTTGAACACATCAAATTTGACTTCGTGTCGCCTTTGCCATGGGTGTGTTATGGTGATGATTTTGGAAACCGTTCGAGAGAAAGTAAAGGAGATCTCTCATCATACATCCTACTCTTCGTTGGGAGACATGTATGCCTTTCTTGTATCTTTGAGTGTTTTTGAAGATGCGGTAATTCAGGGGGGGAAAGTAAGCAATGTTGACACTGGGTTCATGTATCCGCGCTGAAGTGGCACATATGGTGTTGTTCTCGATGTTGTTTGGTCAAGGTCTACATATTGTAGATACCGAATGCCCTGGGTTTTGCACTGGGGTGCTGATATAATGATATTATAGGAGTAAGGAGATGAAGCTATGAAGACGAAGAAAGAAGGCAAAGCTATCCCGAGTTCTCTCGTGCCTCTTTGCTCGGAGACATGTAGACGTCGTTGACTCTTTTTGAAGTGCTGGCCAGATAGTTTGTAATGAGAGAAGAGAAGGCGTAGGGTAAGAGATCGCTTTATACGTGGAAGGGCAGAAAGACATGAATGAGAAATATGTCTTTTAGTGTGCTAGGGAATCTCTGTCTCTCATCTTCCCGTGGGGCATTCATTTATTGGTTTTGAATACGCTCGGTTGAGAGAGCAGAAGGAGACCGGCCAGGACATCGTTTTGCATCGCCAAGCTTTCAGAAGCACACTGGATTTTAAACAAAGGTCTTTTTGTTAAAGCCAAGCAGAGGTGTAGTGAGGAAAAAAGGAGAACCGCCAGCAGTGAGGTATATATCTGCAGCAGCCTAGCCCACGGCGGTCATGCAAGAGTCTGTACCTTCCTTGGTACTCGAATAGATGCTCCGTATGTCAGCGACGAAGCTTGCCATCATTTCGTAAGCGTAACGTTTTGATCAAGTATTGGGCGGAAATAGAGAAGCCCGAGAAATTCAGGACCATGGGTGCAGTTCCAGGAACCAGACCTGGACAGACATGTCATCGTGACGAAGTCATTTTGCGTAATGCTGAGACGGGTCATTCAGCAAATGATAGCAGCTGGGTCTTGCGCAAACATGACCGCCTTGTGCTTGTTTTTGAAGAAACACATTTTTGAGAGTGTTCAAGCTTGAGGGGAAATAGAGGGGAAAGAGTTGTGCGAGGAAGAGCTTTATATACCGGTACCAACGAGCATAGTACTAAGTTCGCATGTAGCTTTCTCAGTGATGTATCGAAAAGCGTAAGATCTTGGTGTCATTTGCGTAGGAAGCAGTTCGATTGCTTTCGCGAAGCTGAGAGGCGAAAGGACTGGATCCCATGTAGCAGGTAATAGATTTTGACACAACATGAAACATGTTGTACAGTATTTCGGTATGCGGGGCTCATGCTGAGACTATCATAATATCTACATGCGATTTTGGCCAAGTCGTCGAAGGCACATGTGTTCGTCTTGGGAGGAACAGATCTCGAGGAACATTTCGGCCATTCGTATTGTTTTAGAGACAAGGTTCGGTACCTTGGAGTCAAGGAAGAACGGAGGAAGGGCATCGAGAGGAGGTTTATATGTGCCATCTCGGAAGTGCCGTTCTCTGCCGACATGATTCATTCGTAACGTGATTTTAGGACCTCGTTATCCCAGAAAGGCAGAACGGCCACATAAGTACTGTTAAAGTAGTGTTTCAACCACTTCTTCAGCCATAAAGTCATCGATATAGGCTTTTCGGTGTTTCGAAAAGCCACCGCCGGCTCCAGACATGCGATATGGAGGTTTGTCTTTTGATTGCGCTCTCAGACAGAGACTTGCAGCATGTCTGCGTATTTTCGAATTTCCTGCACCATGTTTTTGCGACGATCCCTTTTCGAAAGTCGCAAGCCAGACGTTTGGAGAAAGAAAGGAGAGAGAGGAAGCATGAGGACTCTTTCGGTGTATTTATAGCAAGCCCGTCGTGCAAAGATAGGCCGATCTACTGCGGTAAACAGCATGGATTTTGTTTATCTCTCTTTTCCTTAGATGTATGCATCGCCGAAAGTCTCAACAGGAGCCACATCGATATCCCCTTCACAACTTTTAGGAAACGGTAGTCTCAAGACTAAAGAACAATCTTTCCATGCGACAGGTGAGAGCAAGTTTATCGTTTTGTGGGCGCACTACCTCGGAGCAGACCACACATTGGACGTTCGTTATGTTCTTTCGGAAGAGCTCAATGCGCTTTTGGTTCCGTGGGGTAAAGCGAAGAGAGGGTATGAGACATCGAGAGTCAGGAAGACCCCCGGTACTTCTCATACAGGGGTTCTGGACGTCTTTTGGAGTCTTCTAGGAACGTTGAAGTTTTGGTGCAATCGGAATGGAAGTCGTTCACTTCGATTGATGCAAGAATGTTTTGGCGCTTGCCACAAGCGCATACATCCAGGGTTCCAAGTTTTGGAGAGCAGAGGAAGGACTCAAAGACATCAATCGGCAGTCATGTAGTTTTTGACACTGTAGGAACTGTGTTTTCGAGAAGCTGAGAGGGTGGTGTCTCAAAGGATGGTGCGACAACATAATATCAGGGAAAGCACGTTTTTGGTCAAGAGCTCAAGACCGCGCCGAAGGCCATGAACCTTTTGTTGCCCTTTTTTGTTTTAAAATAAGGTAGAAATGAATTGTGATAGTAAGAGAAAGAGGAAGGAAAATGATCAATTTATATGCGAATGCCAGCTACCAAGCCATCAGTTTGAGACGGTTATATTTCGTACATGGCAAGAATCTGGTGTAGACTGCACACGCGTGTGTTGATGAAGAGTACACTGCGAATTGAAGGCAGTGACAAACTCGCGCATACTTATTACGCTCCGACCGGATGGTTGCATTCATCGTGATGCAAGTGTGAGCAGACTGGTGAGGTAGCATAGGAGAAAGTCGAACAAAGAAGCGAAAGAGAGACACTCAGGGTCAGAACGATACGGCTGTGTCTTCTTTCTGCTTTCGTGTGGACGAAGGAGCAGTCATTGTCCGCTATTCGTGATTCATCGTCATCTAAGCTCTCCAAGCTCTTCTACACTTCCCGCTCACACCACTAGTCCCAAAGAAACAACGTAGTAAAAGTCCCGAAGATCTTCGCAAGCCCTCCAGATCGCAAGGTGGGAGAGCAACTCGGTAGGTGATGCGAGCGGCCAGTTCCGCACCCAGCGCCATGCCGTCATACCATCACCTGCCGCCCCGACAGCGATCAATCAGGCCTAGCCTTCACACCCCAGATCGAAACCCTATCTCTCGCCCGAACATCGGTATACACATTCTCGCATGCATGCCAGATACCGGTCGTGTGAAACTGGAAAAGGGCTGCGCAAAAAAGGACTTGGTGTTGCGTCAGCAGGCTGCGTAACAT
>Ga0265780_10011248_pt1 | contig 10605 bp, 6 predicted proteins | sample P1T30metagenome_FD_192432 | JGI IMG/M metagenome (GOLD analysis project Ga0265780, IMG submission 192432) | Plant litter microbial communities from East Loma Ridge, Irvine, California - P1 T30 | ecosystem: Environmental > Terrestrial > Plant litter > Unclassified | place: USA: California... | reverse complement strand
TTTCAATGCCAAATTCGGCTAATATATCTATGGCATCCTGCATAACCGGCATATCGCTTATGCTGCCCATAATTACTGCTACTTTCATTTTTTAGTTGTTGGTTTAAAGTTTAAAATTTTGGGTTAGCAATGCTGGACCCGGAACGCTAAACAAAATTAACTAATCACTTTTATGCTGTTCTTTACTTCTTCAGCTATACGCCTGGCCTCTGTAATATCTTGATTTACAATAGTTACATGACCCATTTTTCTGAAAGGGCGTGTTTGTTTTTTGCCATAAATGTGCGGTGTAACACCATCCTGACCTAATATTTTTTCGATATTTTGGTATACAACATCACCGCTGTAACCCTCGGCGCCTACCAGGTTAACCATAATCCCGGCAACTTTGCTATCGGTATTGCCCAGTGGCAGGTTTAAAATAGCACGTAAATGCTGTTCAAACTGGCTGGTGTAGCTGGCCTCTATGCTGTAATGACCGCTGTTATGTGGTCTTGGGGCCACCTCGTTTATCAATATTTCATCATCTTCTGTCTGGAACATCTCAACCGCCAGCAAACCTACATGGTTAAAAGCTTCAGATACGCGTAAGGCTATTGCGCGCGCCTTTTCGGCCACGGCATCATCAATACGGGCAGGGCAAATAACATATTCAACCTGGTTGGCTTCAGGGTGAAACTCCATCTCTACAACCGGGTAGGTTTTTATCGCTCCAGATGGATTGCGTGAAACAATTACGGCAAGTTCGTTTTTAAACGACACCATAGCCTCTGCAATGCACTCAACATCAGGTAATCCGTCAAAACTTTCGCTGTTGCGGATAACCTTAACGCCATTGCCGTCATAGCCGCCTTCGGTACTTTTCCATACAAAGGGCAAAGTAACCTCGTTATTGCTAACAGCCTGTTGTAATGCAGCTAAACCTTCAAAACGGGAATAGGCCGCCGTAGGGATATTATGGCTGGTATAAAAATCTTTCTGTGTTCCTTTATTCTGAATCTGTTTCAGGGTTTTAGGCGATGGGTATACTTTAACACCTTCTGCTTCAAGCCTTTCAAGAGCGGCTACATTAACAAGTTCAATCTCAAAAGTAAGCACATCTACCTGTTTGCCAAAGTTGTAAACCGTGTCAAAATCCATAAGGCTGCCCTGTACAAAAACGTTGCTCCCTATTTTGCAGGGCGCTTCATCACTAGGGTCAAGCACATAGGTTTGTATATCAAATTTACGGGTTTCGGTAAGTAGCATTTTGCCTAACTGGCCGCCGCCCAGTATGCCCAGCTTAAAATCAGAAGAAAAATAATTCATTGTAGTGTTGTTTGCAATGCCAAAGATACTCATTGCACGCGTACTATACAATGAGAAAATCTTGTAGTATTTTTCACTTAATTTTAGCATTTAGGTGGGCTATGGTGCTGAAAATATGCGTAATTTAGAAACTTCCTAAAATGAGAAACCAAAACAACACTTATGAGATTATCCGTTGAAAGAAAACCTGTAAAGGTGCTGCCGGACACAAAACGTGTAATTGCGCGTTATTTTTTTAACGGTGAGGAGCGTGCCATCGAGCTGGTAAAAAAGATATTAGCCCTTGATAAAGAAAAAACGGCAGGGCTTATACTGCCTTTGCTACAGGACTTTAGCAAGCGCCACCGTAATATTACCCGTAAACTGCTGCGCAACTGCGAGCGTGTAAAGAAATATATTAATCTCGCCGGTTATGAGTATGATAAGCTTGATGAGTATGCCCGTTTGCTGGTAGGCTCTTACTTTACGCATGAGTATTCTATTGAGTCGGCGGCGTTTTTTAACCCCAGCATAGTTCCTGACCCTGACCAGACCAACCTTGAGGAAGGCCAGTTGCGCGTTATCATCAGCTTTAGGGCAGTGGGCGAGGGGCACGTGTCTTCGGTGGTGTTTCGCAGGGCCCTGATAGATCAGTATAATAATATAACGGTCATTCCTGCAGGTAATTACATAGATGAGGCTGAGAAGGTGCATAACGTAATGTACCAAAAAAGGCTTTTTATTAAAAAGGCGCAGGACGCCGATATCAACAAGGAGTTCCTTGATATGGTGGCTAATCAGCTGGAAGACAGGTTTGATTATGACGAACTTAAGAAACTTGTGGCCACGGCTAAGGAAGATGAAGACGATGAACATACCATTCGTCAATACAATTTAATATTGGCGTTATCAGATAGTTATAGAAGAATTACTTTTAGTAAAGATACTGATATCAGCGACAGGGTAATCTTCCCGATTTCTGATTTTGAGAGTAAAGGTATTGAGGATGCGCGCTTTGTACTTTTTACAGATGAAAACGGCAAGAAAACCTACTATGCTACTTACACCGCTTATGATGGGGTACATATAATGCCTAAGTTGCTGAAAACGTATGACTTTTACGATTTTAAAACCAGCCCGCTTAACGGTGCCGGGGCAAAAAACAAGAACTTAGCGTTGTTTCCACGTAAGATTAACGGCAAATTTGCCATGCTGAGTCGTATTGACGGGTGGAATAACTACCTGATGTACAGCGACAACATTAACGAATGGGACGACCCGGTTAAGATCCAGAGCCCCGAGTACCCTTGGGAGTTTACCCAGATTGGTAATTGCGGTTCGCCGATAGAAACCGATGCCGGCTGGCTTATCATTACACACTCTGTGGGTAGCATGAGGCGCTACAGCATAGGTGCGTCATTGCTTGATATCAATGACCCATCCATAGAAATAGGCAGGCTGAAAGACCCGCTTATTGTACCAAACCCCGATGAGAGAGAAGGTTACGTGCCTAATGTGGTGTATAGTTGTGGTAGTATTATCCATGGTGATGAGTTGATTATCCCGTATGGACTGAGTGACCACAGCTCAGGATTCGCTACTGTAAAGCTGCAAACATTGCTTGACCGCCTTAAAAACGGCGGTTAATTAAGCGGTGTAAAATCTTATATCCAGATACCAAAAAAGCCCGAGTTTTTCACTTTCGGAGTTTGAAATTGGGCTTTTTTAAACTGAAAGTTTTAAGACATAAGTCCGAGCCACAAATTGCACGAATTCTCACTCATCAAAATTTGAGAAATTCTGTGATTTGTGGTTCGGACTTTTTTTTAATGCGTTGCAACTTTTTTATGCATAGCAAATATGTCCCCTTGTCACTTTATACTCTCCCAAACATTTTAACAAATCCTCAACTTCCGTCAGGCCCTCCTAACCTATCTTTGCACCAAATTTAAATTGTTATGGAAAACGGTATGGCAGGCGATAACCTTTCAGGTTTTTTTGGGAAGAATCCCGTATTAAAAAACAGGGAGTTCCTGTCTTTTCTTGGCATACGCTTTGGGCTCATGTTTGCCCTTAACATGCAAATAACCATTATTTTTTACTGGGTATACCAGCTTACTAAAGACAAGCTGTCGCTGGGGTTTGTAGGCCTTGCCGAAGTGATACCGGCAATAGGCTGCTCGCTGATAGCCGGCCACTTTGTAGACCTGTCAGAAAAGCGCAAAATGGTGCTGTTTTGCATTGCGGCTTACATACTGCTTGGCGTTAGCCTTTTTGCCCTTACCACGCCGCCTATACATGCCACACTGGGCACGCACACCACACTGTACCTCATCTATTTTTTGGTGTTTGTGGGGGGTATAATACGCTCCTTTATGGGGCCGTCTGTATTTTCATTGTTCGGGCTGGTAGTGCACGATAAAAAACTGTACCCTAACGGCACCAGCTGGAGCAGTATGGCCATGCAAACCGGGGCTGTGCTTGGGCCTCTTGTGGCAGGCCTTATGATAGCGGTAGACGGTGTCGTATCGGGCATGTTTGCGGTGGTAATAGTGCAAATAGCACTGCTGTTCCCTATACTGCACATAAAGCGTAAGCCGGTACTTAAAAAAGAAAAAGAACCCATATTGCAAAGCCTGTCGCAGGGGTTGCGCTTTGTGGTAAAAACGCCGGCATTGCTGGGCGCCCAACTGCTTGATATGTTCAGTGTGCTGTTTGGTGGTGCGGTGGCGCTGCTGCCAGTTTTTCAAACCGAGATACTGCATACCGATACCGTAGGGTTTGGCCTGCTGCGGTCGGCGCCGGGCATAGGGGCATTGTGCACCCTGGGGCTGCTGGCATTCATTCCGCTCAAAACCCATCCGGGCAAAAAGCTGTTTGCCGCCGTTACCGGTTTTGCCCTCTGCATCATTACATTCGGGCTTTCAACCAGTTTTATAATATCGTTTTTTGCATTGCTGTTTAGCGGCATGTTCGATGCTGTTAGCGTAGTGGTGCGCAGTACCATTTTGCAGCTTGTAACGCCTGATGATATGCGGGGCCGGGTGGCATCGGTAAATACCATATTTGTAAGCAGCAGCAATGAGCTTGGCGATTTTGAAAGCGGGGTTATGGCACACTGGCTGGGCACCGTGCGTGCCGTGGTTATGGGCGGCTGCCTGACCCTGGGCGTAGTAATGGTAACGTTTTTTAGCGCGCCGCAACTGCGAAATTTTAGTTTTGAAACCCAAAAAGAAGAGGAGCAGCCACAACCTGGTGAGGCTTAAAATAAAAAAGCCCACACATAATATCTGTGTGAGCTTTTTTTCCCAAAAAAAGAAGAAAGTTGTTTGTTTGTAACTGTGCGTTAATTGCCTTTATATTTATCGCGTACTGTTATTTCTTTATGTGTTATCAACATTTCAAATCTAATAAAAATACCTCATGTACAATTTATGGGTGTTATTTTTCGCGAATTTTCAATGCAATCAGGGTTATAGCTCCTTTTAAAGAAAGAATAGCAATGCATGCCTTATTCTGTTACACAAAAAGTAGCTTTTTGTTGATTTTACAGCTACAACGTTTTAGTAAAAATGTAGTATATCTCGTGCAATGCATGTGTTTCCTGCGAGGCGGCAGGCAAAACACAACTATAACGGTTTAGTAACGCACAGGATTTTGGTTATAACTTTGACTCTTTCTGAGTTATTAATGAATGTGCTGCATTACGGTTTTCCCGCAATTAACATTTCTTTAAGTTTACTTTAACAACTATAAAAAATGGGGTCTTAGAATATTAACTAATATTGGCATACAAACCAATCAATATTTCCTCTCATGAAAATTTCTTTAATTAAATCATTGCCAATATTCGCATAGCCATTTTATTTGAATCTTTACTGGTACCTCACTGCCTATAAAGAAACTTGCGCGCGCTATATAGTAGTATAATATACATTGATAAGATTTGCGGGGTTACTATCCATACCACACTTTGAAATTCTTTTTAGTATTTTAAACTCTGGCAAGATTTTACATCACGTCGTTACACTCAGCAAGTACTCCAACTAAAAGATATGGAAACAAATGATTTTTCAGTAACAGTTTTATTGTGGCAAATTTTACATTTGTTATTTTGGGCCGCGGTAATTTTTTTGGTGATAAGGTTTATTCTAAAAAAGAGGCGTAAAGTTTAGTAGTAAGAATACTCCGAAGCAATAACAAAGGCTGCCTGCAGGTACCCCTTTTTTTATACCTCAAACCCCCGCTCAATATTTACAGTCTCGCCCTCGCTTTTGGCAATTACCATGGTGGCAATGCCGTTGCCTATAAAGTTGGTAATGGCGCGGGCCTCGCTCATAAATTTATCTACTCCCAATAAAAACGCCAGCCCTTCAACCGGAATTTTATGCAGCGCCGTCAGCGTGCTCGCCAGCACCACAAATCCGCTTCCGGCCACGCCCGCCGCACCCTTGCTGGTCACCATAAGCAGGCCTATTATAGTAAGTATCTCGGCAAAACTGAGGTGCACATCATACAGCTGCGCCAGGAATATTACCGACATGCTCAGGTAAATACTTGTGCCGTCAAGGTTAAAAGAATATCCTGTAGGCACTACCAAACCTACAACCGACTTGCTGCAGCCTATCTTTTGGAGTTTTTCCAGCAGGTTGGGCAATGCCGATTCGCTCGATGAGGTGCCAAGTATAATAATGAGCTCGGCCTTGATGTATTTCAGGAATTTTAGCAGCGGCAATTTGTAGTAGCGCATAATGCTGCCGAGTATAATAAAGATAAACAGCGCCATGGTAATGTAAACACTCAGCAGCAGCCTTCCCAGCGGAATAAGCGTATGCAATCCGAATTTACCCACCGTGGCCGCCATAGCGCCAAAGGCCGCCAGGGGCGCCAGGTACATAACCAGCTTGAGTGCCTTAAAAACATAATTGCTGCCTGTGTACAGGTAGCCCACTACCCGTTCGCGCTTTTTATAATAGTTGAGCGATATACCCACAACAATAGCCACCACCAGCACCTGTAGGGTAATATTGTCCATAAAAAATTTAACCCAACTAAACGCCTCAGCTTTCCCGGTATACTTAGACGGGTCTAATTTGGTGAGGCCGGTGCGGTCTATACGGCCGGGCTGCATAAGATAAGCCACACCCACGCCTATAGCCAGGGCAAAGGTGGTTACAACTTCAAAATACAGCAGCGCCTTAATGCCTATGCGGCCCACCTTGCGCAAATCGCCCACGCCGCTTATGCCCAGCACAATAGTCAGGAAAATTATTGGCACGATAAACACCTTTATAATATCTATAAACGTGGTACCAATACGTTCCATTTTTACAGCCGTATCGGGCATGTAATGCCCCAGCAGCACCCCTGCCGTAATGGCTATAAAAACCCAAAAAGTTAGGTTAGTAACCAGGGTAAGTAAAAAGCGTTGTGTGCGGCTCAGCTGCCTGTCCTGTGCATCCATTAAATAACGTTATAGCGTTACAAGGTAGGGATTTTTAAGATAGCCACAGTTTCCGGTTTGCCTTTGGGGGTTAGGTGGTTTGCCTGCCACTAATCTTCTTCAGTAACTCTTTAGCCGCCGCTTTATATGCCGGCGAGTGCTTTACAAAGTCTTCGCTCAGTATGCGCTGCAGTTCGGGGTAAATCCAGTCTTCTTTTTTACCAATGATAAATAGTGTGCGCATGGCATAGGCCTTGGTGGCAACCTTACCTGCGGGGTTTATGAGCCAGTCAAAACAAGCCTCGGTTATTTGTGTAAGATGGCGCTCATTTAAAAACCCGGCGTGCTTTTGATTATAGCCCGCCGCAAACATACATATTTTAGCAACCGACCGCATTGCGCCTTCGTGGGTGTACTGGGCAAGTGTAGGGCAAAAATGGTTAAGGTAGGGTGTAAGCCAGTCAATATGCGCCTCCATAACCAGCTCGAGCGTCCAGCAGGCTTTGTGGTGGTTTTTATCAGATGTATTTAATGCCATTACCATAAGTTCCTGCAGCAGGTTAGGATCATTAAACACAAAGCCGCTCAGCACATCCCTTATGGGGCGGTGCGCGGTGCTGTTTGCTATCTGTACCTGAAAGGGTGTAGGCATAGTTTTGTTTTTTGCTAAAATAAAAAAATCACCCGAAATTTCTTCCGGGCGACTTCCTTCTATTTAACTAAACTCAACTATTATTGTTTTACAAACATTTTTGTAGCCTGTACATTTTGTCCGGTTGCTTTAATAATATAGCTGCCGGTGGCCAGCCCCTCAATGTTTATAGAGGGTGCAGCGCCGTTTAAGGTGCCGCTCATAAGCGTTTTGCCGGTAACATCTATTATGGTATAGCTTTCCAGGGCTGTGTTTTGTGCCAGGCTCAGGTTGATTGCATTGCCTGCAGGGTTAGGGTACAGGGCAAAGGCAGTAGCCGTTTCCTGGTCAATGCCGGCCGTGCACTCAGGGTCATCGGCTAAGGTAAATGCGGGTAACGTCTGGCTAAAGTCAGGGCATGCCGCAGGCGAAGCCACCACATGATATACGCCGGGCCCCATGGCAACATAGGTGGTTTGGGTAGCGCCTTCTATAGCTACACCATCTTTATACCATTGCACAATGGTGTAGGGTGCTAACACCGTATTGCTTACAGAGGCCGCATCGCCACATAGTAAAAATGCGCCGGTATCGTTATCAACAGTAACCTGGCCATTTGCTGTATGCTCTACTAAAAGGCCGGCAAACACAATGCCGTCAATAGCCAGTGCGTTGCTGTAATATGTTTCGCCGTCAAGGGTTACCTCAACGCGTATATCAGTAACCGAATACGTATACTGGTCGTAAGTAAAGGTGGCCTGGGTTTCGCCATCCACATCGGTAAATTCGGTTTCACCATAGGCTTTCACCTGCCACTGGTAAGTATCATATACGGTTTCGTTAGTCACTTCGGCAGTGCCCTCTCCACCCGGGCATAGCATTACGTCGCCGGCAATAACAGGTGTAACATCTACAGGGGCGCAGCTTGGGTTGTATACAACAACTATTGGTAATGTATTGGTTGAAGAACCCGGACATCCCGGAGGGGCGGTATTGGCATAATACTCGCCGGGCTCTGTAATTACAAGGGTAGCAGTATTAGCACCCGGTATGGCCACGCCGTTTTTAAACCATTGCACGTTGCCCACGTTCATTATCATGTTTATTACCTGGCCTCCGGGGCAAATAACATAGTTGCCTGTGTTGGGATCAAATGCGGCTTCGCCTTCTATTTCAGTACTAAAAAATGGCGGAAGGAACACCATGCTGTCTATAAACAGTTCGTTGCTAAAAAATGTTTCGCCGTTTTGGCTTACCTGGCACCTTATGTAGCTCACGCTGTAGTTGTAGGCATCATAGGTAAAGGTAGAAGAAGTAGCACCTGCAACATTTACAAACGTGGTGCTCCCGTAGGCTTTTTTTTGCCACTGGTAGCTGTCATAAGGCACTATGCCCTGCACCATGGCATTGCCTGTGCCGTTGGGGCACAGCATTTCATCGCCGGTTATAACGGCCTGCTGCTGCGCAAAAGCGGTGCATAGCGAAGAAAAGTAAAATGTAACGAGTAATAAAAATCTCATAGCGTAAGTTTTTTTATTAGTTGGATTATTAACAATAATAAAAATACGCCAATAATTTTTTAATAAGATACGGTTTTAGGTTATAGTTATTTACTTTACCTTGCTTTTTTGTGATATTTGATGTTAAATTAAAAGCTGTACGATATAGATACATTGCCATAATAATTTACCGGCAGCCCCGGATAATAATACCTTGGCGCGGCGCCATTAACACCTGTGGCGTTAACTAACACCATACCGGCATAACGGGTATCTGTAATATTGTTTACGCCTGCAGAAAGGTTTAGTTCGAGCCCCTCTGACTGGTTTTTCCTGAACAATGTTTTAAACCAACCCAGCTTAGCGTTCAACACATTATAACTATCGACATATGCCGAATTAGCATCGTTGAGTGGCATGCCGTCTACATAATAATAATCGGCTGTAAGATTCAGGTTAAAAGGCATATTAAGGCTAAAGCCCCCGTTAATTTTATTATTGGGCACACCTGTAAGCGCATTGCCGCTGTAATCTATATCATTGTTTACAAACTCCTTAAACTCATAGTGCCCTATAGAGGCGGCTGCATACGGCCATAATCGCCAGCTACCGCCTAAGGCAATGGTAGCCTTAACGGTAGCCTCTATACCCTGGTGCAGTGTTTTTCCCGCGTTAACGCCTACGTATTGGTCATCGCCCACACGCTGTGCCACCAGCAGGTTATTTACCTGCATGTTGTAAACAGATACCTCAGTATACAGCTGTTTACTGAGCCAGTAGGCCTTGTAGCCCACCTCAAAATTATAACCACTCTCCGGCTTAATGTTTGGGTTTATGGTGCCTTGTGGTGTAAGGGTTTCTTCTATGGCAGGCATAGAAAAGCCGCGGCTTGCCGATGCGTATACGGTTTGTAAAGCTTCGGGCTTAAACAATAGTGATGCCTGCGGCGCCCAAAAACCATCATAGCTGTATTTTTCAGAAGAACGATTTTCAGATGGAAAAGTGGTATCCAGGTCAAAATTGGTCTTATTGTAGTTTACACCGGCCTGTATTTCCCACTGGTTACTAAGCTCAGCCCTGGCCTGTGCAAATACATTTATAAAGCTGCGCTTTTGCTCGTTGCCGGTAAGGCGTACGCCTTCAAGGCTGCCATTGCCGTTATTGTCCTGATACAGGTTTTGATAGGTGCCACCCGTAAAGCCATCGTTAAAATATTCAGCTCCGGCAATAATATTCAGCTGCCTTTTTCCTATGGGGATGAAACCCTTAAACTGTGTGCGGGTACCCCAGGCGGTGTTATCCTGTGTAAGGATGTCAAACGGACGGGGCTCATAATTTTGCTTGCCGCTGGCAAATACAGATGTTGAGTTTTCCACCCTCTCTGCTATGCGAAAATCATAGGCCAGGCCACCCATCCACGATTTATAGCGCTCAAAACCTTTGCTGGCTGCCCAAGTGGGTGCCGCGGCTTGAGGATTATTTGTATACGTATCCAGGTTGATGGAGCTGGGTATAAACGCTTTCATGTACGTATAATTGCCAAAGTAGGTAAGGCTGCTGTTACGGGTTTGCAACGCCTGTCCGGCCAGGGTAATTCCTTCACGTTTATAGGTACTGTTGTTTCGCCAGCCGTCGCTGTTGAGGTTGTGGTAGCTCACGTTAAGGCTGCCGTGCGTATCAGAATAGCCGTAGTTCAGGGTGTTTTTTTGCAGGCCGAACGACCCGAACGTGCTGCTGGCTATCGC
>Ga0265780_10011247_pt1 | contig 10605 bp, 16 predicted proteins | sample P1T30metagenome_FD_192432 | JGI IMG/M metagenome (GOLD analysis project Ga0265780, IMG submission 192432) | Plant litter microbial communities from East Loma Ridge, Irvine, California - P1 T30 | ecosystem: Environmental > Terrestrial > Plant litter > Unclassified | place: USA: California... | reverse complement strand
TAGGCCCACTGCTGGCTGGGTATCTACGAGATAAAATTGGGTACGGCAACATGAATGCCGTGCTCGCTGGTATCTGCGCTTTCACAGCAGTTTTGGCGGCGCTCTTCATCGGTGGTAGAGAAAAGGACCAGGACGCGTCTAGCGATAACGTAGAGTGAACTCTATTTCATATTTTCGATTATCATATTGTAGCATTAATAAACCTCCACTCGATACGCAGCCTGATCCGAGGAGCAGACTGATGCCTTTTATACTGCACAGTACACGTAAAGACTTGCATGTCACTTTCAGACATCTTGGAATCCGACGAACTATATTAAACCTTACTGAAGTCAGCGGCTATCAATAAAGCGTAATACTCACGAACAACAAGTGATTGGCAACTAACAGCTGCAATTCAAGGGATTGACCATATGCCATGGCAGATTCTGGACGGGCGCTATATCAGATATGGATGTCAAAAGCCTGGGGTGGTATTCCACTGGCTCTAATATAGCTGCCTGACTCTCTGCGGTGCTCTCTCATGTTTCTCATTGCCTCCCAAGATCCTTCAGTACCTGTTGTGTAAGCTCATCGTTATCTTCCTTTGAAAAAGGACGCAAAGGTCGCTCCATACTGTCCCCAACAGTCTTGGGTATCCAACCTTCTAGCACATTGTCACTTTGCTCCAAATTCTCCCTCATAAGCCACCGGCGACGAATCTCCGCGCTGGTACCGGTGTTCTGCCTGGCGCTGGACTCAGCAATGAGATGCACGGCTTTGACCAGCTTCTCGGAAGCTTCTCCGCCTGATATCATATGGCGTGTCTTCTTTTTGAACATGAGATAAAAGTCCAAGTGCTGGTTGCAGTTACCCAGTGAGATGTCTTTGATAGCCGTTTCGAATGCTGAAGGGAAGAAGCCCGCCATCTCCCAATCGATTATAGCAGCGAGCTCGTACAGCAGGCCATCTTGGGCTTGCCATCTTCTTACAAGCAGGTTTCGTGGTTCCAGGTCGTTGTGTGAGAAAACCACGTTTTCGTTGAGGGTTTTTAGATCCTGATCTGAAAGATGGATTTCACCTAATGCTGACAACGCGGATTTGATGATAACACCGTCTCCGTCCAAGGCGTTCTCTATGTTGGAAGTAGCACAGCGCGTGTCTTGATGCTTAGCGACAAATAATGTGAGGAACCCGCGAACATCCTTAGCGAAACCAATTTTTGGACTGCCGAATTCCCAAGTTTGAACAGCATCTACCGGACTTGTATCGGGAATAAGCCATCGAGCGAGTTTACGTGGCTCTCTGACGTCTTGAATTGCATCCATAGCTTTGACAAGATCATCGACCAAGAACGACTTTTGCGCGAGATCAAGGGACGGCCAAGCAGATTCCAGAGTCACAGTATCAGTTACGAACTTAGTAACCGTGTAATCCACATTCTTTTTGTCTCCCGTTACTGCCTCCCCAAGAGCGAGTTGTTTGGGAACATATGTTGGAATTTGGACACGGGCTGCCTCTTGAATAGCAGAAACGATGGCGAGTGACCCAATTGACGCGTCAATCCGGACGATAACAGCGGGACTGTTTTCAAATTCTGCCTTGAATGTGCAGTTGGTGAAGGAGTTGGCCAGTATATCGATTGAAGTTGGTTGCGAGTCAGGGAATATTGTCGAAATGACGGCGGTATCAGGAACAAGTAGACGATTATTCATCTTCTAAAGGCTATGTCTGCTGAGGTAACGGAGGAGAATGTATGTCGTGCGACAAGGTGGTTCTTATATCATGGCGAAGCCCCAGTGACCCACATCATAAGCGTAGCTGGCGTGTTTGTCTGCCCCTTCTGACCCGTCAAGCCATTTGTTTGCTCTACACCATGCTAGGTACTCCAAAATCCAAATCTTCAAGGAAGGTTGATAGGTCAGCAAAACTGGCCCAGTCATCGAAATCTACAAATGAATCTGAGGCGGGCTCCGTCAGAGCCTCGACAGAGGCGAGAGGAGTTGGATACGATGCCTGCAGTTTGCTTGTATTGGTAGGCCTAACCTCAAACGGAGGCTGATTTGCTGTCAGTGCGTTTGATGCCAAACACAAGAACTTCGTGTCGTAGAAAGATTTCGCCCACTTGGTCTTCGCAGACCACTTCGAAAAGGCTTCGTTTCTCAGGTTCAGACCATCAGGATGCGCCTGCGATACAGCATCATACCGTCGAGAAGCCTCGCCGAGAAGTGTCGAAAAGTCGACGAACTCTCTAAGAGCTTGGACATCCCAGCCGTCCATCTCTATGAGGCTTGCTCGCACAAGCACAACGAATATGTACGCAAACTGCGCGAAAACGCCGAATGGGACGACAAGATAGTCTTGGACGGGTAGTTCTAGGTATATCTCCGTGTACCTTTTGGCCGCATCCATGCATTGCCACATTCCGTCTAGTCGCTGCCGTAGGTCCGTTTCTTTGACTGTATGGGTGGCAAGATTCCCGAATGAGCGTTCCCAGATCGCAGTTCGGGTACAGGCTTGCTGCAAACGCGACACTATCGCCGTCGCTGCGTTTCCAGACGCTAGCGCAGTCCTGTCGAGGTCGCTCAAGAATGATTTAGCATATAGTTGCACCGGAGCATGCTCGCAGTCGGTGGCCATGGCTTCTTGCATGATGCGCTGACTCTGCGCTAGCTGTACGAGCAAAAGGTCGCTTTCGTATTCTCGAGCTTGCGTTAGTACATCGACGCAAGCTGTATGCCATGGAGTCCAGTTATGGTTATCGATCTTCCGGAAGGATGTAAATATCTGTGAGGTTAGATAGAACGTTCCGAGAACTGCACGTCGCTCATCGTTCGTTACGACTTTCGCCGGCTGTGGCACGCCGTGCGCTTGTGACGCTGCCATCAAAGCCGTCTTCTCACAAAACCCTGGTGCACGATCGATATCTAGGTCGTGGGTGAGCGCCATGGTAAGGTGTAGAAGTACCGTGTGGCTCGGTGGTGCGAACAGATGCGGATTATACCAGTTTCCAATCACTAGCATACCCTGTAGCAGATCGAGTGATCTCTCGCCATTGATCAACACCCTCTCCGAGATCTCTCGTATAAGACCCTTTACCATGATCTGTTGGGCTGCGGTATCATGAAAGAAAGCTACTGTCTTAATAGCCTGCAACAAAAACGGCTTGTTCTTGGCCAAGCTCGAAACATCGGTACCAGTTGAAAACACCACGAAAGGCATGTGAGGTGCCATCAGTCTCTGGTAACGATCGAATAAGACGTCCGTGTTTGGTTCGTTCATCTCAAGCATCGCGTCGCGAGCAGGAGTTGTAGTACCGACAGATTCAGTAGTGCTTGGAGTCATGATCAGCGGTGCCTCGAGTGATCCTTTTATTTGCTGTAAAGCAGAAGTATGCACTCCCGATTCTGTACATGCCTCTGGCGCTTGCTTGCTGGCCAGAGCTTCGGTTATATCTGCGAGCTGTGCCTCGAGGTGCTGCAATTGAGCGCATCGTCTACCCACAATTTAGCATCGTGAACCCGGAAATTGGATGCCGCTCGAACTTGACTCACGTTCTTGTTTTTGCCTTGCTTCTGCGTTTCGTTGGCTCACGAGTCTGGCAGACCTTATGTAGTCGCGTACATCTAAGAATATGTTAAGTTTCTTTCTGAAATCTTTCAAGATAATCCCCCGGACTGAGTACTCATGCTAATTGATCAGTCGTGCTGTATTGACTGACCTTTCGCAGTTGCTGCCCTCCGAACGCCTCACACATTTGCTCTTCGCCTTCGCACAGACTGCACACGACCCATGATGTGCATGAGTCGTGTTTTGCGACATGGCTGTCACTTCTTCAGATTCTTCGCAGGCTGAACTCATTGCAACTAGGACGTAGCAGTAAGGTATTGAGACCTCGTGAAGCAAGGGTAATGATGAGGACAACGAAATTGATGGCAATAGGTAAATCGACGTAGCAATATCTCCGTCCGTCTAAACTCCGAAATCTGCAGTATGACAACATCAATCTCGGCTCAACATTCAACCGTTCAGCAGCTTCTCATGCGCTCCTCCATATCTTTTACCTGCAACGGGAAATGTCTCCTGAGCTTTTCGAAGGTCTTCCATATCTTCATCGGTCAATTCTAAAAGTTTGCTGTTCAAGGTAACGCGTTCGATGTTGGTAGACCCTGGAATGGGAATCGCCCCTTGCCGCGCCACCCAAGCGATAGCGGCTTGTGCCGACTTAAGGCCTTTGCTCTGGGCAATCTTTTCCACGGCCTCGGCAAGCTTGTAGTTCTGATCAAACACTTCAGGTCGAAAGCGATCGAACATCTTCGGGCGAAAATCGTTGGGCGAAAGATCATCGAGCGACTTGAAACTGCCCGTGAGCCAGCCCCGACCGACCGGACTGTACGCAATCACAGGGATCTCGACTGTATAGGTGTTATCAGCGTCTGATGTTCAAAGCAAATTCTTTCGCGGAAATACGTACGTTCAGAGCATGCTTCCATGATTCCATTGTGAAGGGGATCAGGTGTAAACAGGCTCAGCTCGATTTCTACGGCTGAGATGGGGTGAACGGCATGAGCTTTGCGAATGGTGTCTGCATTGACTTCAGATAGTCCAATGCCCCCAATCTTACCCTCTTTTACTAGCTCAGCCAAAGCTTTGATGGATGTTTCAACGGGCGTGTCGGGGTCGACGCGCGCTGGGAATTCATTAGTTGTTGCCACGAGATCAACCTGCGAATGTGCTCATACCCATCTCGAAAATATCTATGGCTTTCGCGCCCCCCAGTCCCTCGAGAGCTTGCTCCACGGACGCGCGAATAGCCTCTGGGCTTCCGGTAGGACCTGTTCCATGCTTGAAGGCGCCCTTGATATTTATGACAACCTTTTCAGCATCTCGAGGGTACTTTTCGAAGTAGTAGCGCATCAGATGTACGGAGTTTGACTCCGGCGTGCCATAGTGAAGACCTCCGTTCCATAGGTTTGCACCCTGGTCTAATGCGGCCTTCAGCAGACTAACTTGATGCTCGCGCTCGAATTGAGGAAATGGAGCAGGAAGAGTCAAGCCTGAAGAGTCTGTTGTCAGTAGGTTGCGTCTGGAATGCTCAGGCGGCGTGGAACGGACCTAACATTCCGAGCCCGACAGGGCCCACTGGCTTGCCGCACACGCGTATAGCTGCTGCTCCTCCAATACTCATGACGGGCGATAAATAGTAAAAGAAGCCTTGCAGGCTGTCAAGTTAACAGTAAGGGACGATCTGATTGAGATAGATGATACGTATGACTGGTAACAACGACCATGCTCTTATAGCTTTATTCCGAACGGTGCTGCGAGCCACAACACCGTCCGTCCCCGCGTCTCGAGCATGCATCATTCGGCGTCATTCCAATCTTATGAGAAAGTAGGAAGCGATTGTTGTTGCGCCGTTCCCGGTCCCCTTTGGATGTTCGTGGCCTGCTGGAGAGGGAACGGAACACAGCGACCGCGCGGTGGCAGCTCGGTGGGCAGTCGGCGCTTCGGGCGCTATCTGAACCTCCGCCCCCGTTCCAGCGGCGACTCAGCACCCACGTAGCACCCAACCTCAACACACAATAAGTACATGTTACGGTCCTCCTCAATCGCAAGCAGGCGCTTCCCAAAATCAGACCATTGAGAACTTGTTGTTCTTGTCATATACCATAATCCTTAGCAGCATACTCGCCGGATCGTCATCCGCATCCGGCTTGATTACCAGATTCTCCAACAGAACGAAGCCCATATGCTGGTACAGTGGATATCCCATCGGACTTGCCTCAAGACCTACGTCCATGCCAGCAGCCAGAGCCTGATCAACACCCCATTGAGTGAGTGCAGTGCCCGCACCGCGCCGACGATAGTCAGGATGGGTTGCAAGCAGAACGAGATAGTAATTCTGAGGATACATCTTCTCCCAATATTTCGAGTGGGAATAGTTCAGCGCTTCCTGGAAGGCGATCATACGCTTCAGATCGCCATCGCGCCGCTTAAACTCCTTTCCTATAAGCCAGTTCTCCAGAAAGGTGATGTAACCTGTCATTGCTCAGTATTGTGTTCATCGAGGTTCGCGCGTGCATGCTCACAGTGTAGCGCGTTAAACACGCCTTTACTCCAAAGGTTTGTCAGAGCCTGTGTCAACATGCTCTTCCCGTTCCTCTCCCATAATGCGAAAGCGAATATTGTCGCTACTGCTTCTCCACGATCTTCGCGTTTTTCATCCAATGACGCGACTTCTTCAGCCACGATCAACGTGATTTTGGGATGGTAGAGGTAGTGTTTAAACACTTGCAACCAAAAGAATTGACTGTCATCAGGATACTGGCGCCTGTACCTCCAAATGAACTCGAATCCCGGGTCATCAGGTAGACTGGCAAGAGCGACTGTCGTTACTCGTGGAACGTCGCGAAGTTCAGCAAGCCTGACCCTGAAGGACGGTGTCGGCGACATGCTGTTGAAAGCAGGACGGGGCGGACGGCCGCCTGAGCTGGGGCGAACCCCTCATTTTATCGTCAGGCAAAAGCCGCGGTACAGTACGCGGTTGGGTCTATAGGATCCTTTTACTTCTCAGGCCTGCCACAAAATGTGTAGGTGTAAGACGGAGCTGCAGCCACCTGATTGCAAGTTCGACATGATAGGCTGATAAGGTCCACGGAGACTTGAGGGAGGGATGACCGCGTGCACGGGCCATACTGCCTGCCGCTCCCCATCGATTGCCTCTGCCGCATTTTCCACACTCGGCATCGATGTAAGCATGTCTGTATGGGATCGACTGTCTGCTGAGCTCATTGACGAGGTATTGTTCCCCATCCCCCCAATATGATACTACAGGCTAACCACGAGTCCAGATCTTCTCTTACATCGCGAAGCCCGCCACCTGGACTAAACCCAAGTATCCATGGAACGGGACCTGCCCTATCCACGATTTTGATCACACAAGTGGCCTCGGCGGCTATGATCACCCATACGTACTTCACCGGGAGCTGGAGTTTCGACGAGTCTGTAAAGCTTTCGACCACGCTATAACCCGTCTCTATTTCCGACATAAATATGCGACATTTCACACCTGGGAGAACACAGCTATCTCGAGACTTCAAGGATACATCATTAAAGAAGGGGCTAAATTTGCGCCTTGCATAAAGCACTTACAGATTTTGTTGTCTGAACCAAGATTGAGCCCAGATGGATTGTTCGAAAAGAGAGACACCGAGAATGATACTGGGCTGGCTAGAAAGTCGGTCTCTTTGGCAGCAAACATATCTGCTTTCGTCCCTCGGATCGAAGAGGCTGTCTCTAAATTACCAAAGCTGAAACGCCTTGTTTTCACGCTCGAAGAGTATTGGCATAGCGCATCGTTAGAAGTTGATCAAAGAGACGATGAAGATACGGCCTCGAGCTTGATCTCGACTTCCTGCAGCTTATTCGTAGCAACATCGCGAGCATATTCTCCTCGCCACGCGTACATCTTCCTTTGCTTACTTATCTTCGACTTACGCTGCCCTCAGCATACGACATTGCAACCATTGGCGCTTGTATCCAGGACGACACGGCCATGCAACTGCGACATTTGTTTTTGGAATACATCGATGGTACAGGGCCAGGTATATTCTGAATAAACGAAGTGCATGTGAGACATATACTGACTTCGTATCTCTACCTCTGCAGGAGGTGATCGCGCGTACGACTTTGACGAGAACTTTATCAACGACGAACACGGAGGCCCGCTCTACTCCAACCTACAAAAGCAGTTTCCCAATATGGATTACATGGACGACATATGCACCTTAGTATCACGTTGCCGCAATCTCGAATCTCTTGGCTTGAAAGGTACTCAGTACTGCAACCTAGAATCGCTCGTTTGGCGACCGACCAAGGATGGGCTCAGGAGCTTGGACCTCCACCGTGCAACAATGACTTCTTCAACCCTGTTCTCTCTCCTGTCTCCGTCCACCGGTTTCTCGGAGTCGGCATCAACCTCTAAGATTGTTTCGGTAAAGCTTTCGGACGTGGAGCTTCAAGACGCCTCATTGAGCACGATATTTGATCACTTGGGGTCTAGTCCGCTGCTCGCTGACGTTGAGGTGAAGGGTATTGTGATGGGCAGGAATGACCGGCGAAGCGTGGTCAGCGTGATCAAAAAAATGAATGCTCGGAAAGGTTAAGGGGGCGAGGAGCTGCTGATGATGTTGCCGGGAGAGCATTGAGTTGTATCAAGTGGTAATTGAGCACGCGGTGGAAAACATTCGCCGGACTCTGCCTCACCAAAGCAGAATAATCTAAGCTAAATAACTACAAAAACACAACTTCTAGCTTTCTATATTCTTAATTACTAGAATACTTTAAAGCAAGTTGTGTGTGCAGAGATATAGAGGTGTAAAAAGAGCAACTTCAATAAGTTCGGGAGAATATTTGCACCGCGTGCTAAGATCATGAAGTACTTGCGAGTCACCAAATGTGCCGAAAGTGTCCAACCACGATCTCTTCAAAACGTTAGGGTCTGTCCTGCCTCCTTGGTCACGGCCGCCTTGACGTTCGCACTTCCCAAAAGTTCGTACTTGTAGGGCAAGCTTTGCGCATTGAGTGTACCCTTGGGAGCTGTATTGGCGCTCTGCCCACCAAACAACACGTCCTCAACGACTGCATATCCATCTTCCGTACTACTCTCCGTGTACACCATCTTCTTTCCACTGTTCTCAAAAACAGTGCTTTGAACTAAGGCTTGTGCACCCATACGCGTGTTCACACCCGTGGATTGCTCGTTGTAGTAGTTGTTGAAGATGTGAGCTGTGCCAAATCGGAGCAACGGACCGCGGCTGTTGACGCGGTAGAAGTGGTTGTTTGCGTATGTCACGCGGAGATGGCCAGTGTCTTCGGCGGCGTTCTTGTCGGAATGGCCGACTAGGGTGCCTTTGGACTGCGCTGCATTAGCCAATGTGTAGTTTCGTGAGGATAAACAATAGAACGTACATGGTTGTGAAAGTAGGTGTTGGAGATAGTTACGAAGTCAGCAGCGTGCGAAAGATCGACTAGGCCATCGTAGGTGTCTTTTCCAACAGTCTCGTCACCATAGTAGTCGCAATGGTCGACCCATACATTGGTGGATAGCTGAATGGTAGTAGCATCGCCGTACTCGGCGAGTACCTTGCCGATCTTCATGTTGCGTACAATCACATTCTTCTGGCCTAGAATTGTGAGACCGATGCCAGTCAGGGCTGTCAATTGTTAGTCAAAACTCATGCAGCTTGAAAGGATCATTGTTGTACAGCTTCCAGTCTTGCCAACGATGGTCTTGTCTGAGCCAACCTGTACTTTTGCAGCGCCATTGATGGCTTCTTCAACTACGATGTTCAAAGGTCCGGTAGAGTTGGCCGCGGCCGAGAGCTGGGGTAAAGTGCTCACGGTGGTAGTAGGACCACCGGCTCCCCCCTTGGTTCCGCCATTTGCCATCGCGAAACCAACATTAGCAGCATCTGTAATGCTAGCCCTCTTCTCCAGGGCTCTTGCTGGTGTGTCCTGATAAGTTGGGGTAGGGGATGCTGTGACCGCGGCTACCGCAACGAGTAGAAAGGAGGTAGAAAGCTTCATGTCTAGTACTTGCTGCGATGTGAGATGATGGTGCTTGGTCGTTCTGGCAGAACCCATGTACACGTCGAAGCTCCATTATGTATAATGCGTCGGCGTTTGGACCGCAATAATTTTCGCTGATCGTCTCCGTGAAGCTCAAGGGGTGGCTTGATCTCCACCGACTTCATATAAATAATGAACCCTCTTAGGTGGGATTCGATGGCGAATGTCGCCGCGAAAACGCCTGAATACATGGAGTAACATGAATCATTCCGCGTGACCAATGTGTAGCTCAATTGGGTAGTTTGGACGTGCATCACGGCTGTGGCCGAGCGTTGGCTGATGCATGCGAAACATATCGGTCCGGAGAAACCCCTGGTTGGAGGAAGTTAGCTCAATCCGGTCACCCCAGATTTGCATCTATCTAGCATCACAATGCCAAGTCTGGGGAATATCGTTAGCTTAAGGAATTTTGCGGGGAATACAACGCGTTGCTACTGTTGATTTTGAAAGAACATGCTTGTGGATGATGCGCATGGTCATATTCTGATTTTGGTGTGAGTTGACATCGCGACATCGACCCCGGCACCAGGACTGAACACGACTGCAACGATTGAGGCATCCTCAATTTTCAAATCCAGGCACGGTTTTCGTAATCGGCATTAGTACCTCCAACCATGATGTTCCCATTGCCATTGGCAATCGCAAAACCAGCGCAACTGTGATCAAGTCTCGTGCAGCCGTCAATGACAGCCAAGACACTCCATGCAAGATCAATGCTATGCCATACAGGTCAGATTTGTTTTGTTCCATAGTCGATTGTGCGGGGTAAAGAAGCGAAGATAAGCATACCAGTAACTACTCTCACGCTGACCCGTTGTACTTATACCAACAACAACGCCATTGAACCCGTGCCAACACACCGTTCTCGGTTCTCTACTGTCGAACTCACAGAGAGTTTTGCCGAGGATGCGAAGATAATTGAAGCAGGAAATGAGATTGTTGACGTCTGTGTAGGATCCATCTTCCGGGCCGCACACCAGTGTATTGTCTGAGGTG
>Ga0265780_10011246_pt1 | contig 10606 bp, 12 predicted proteins | sample P1T30metagenome_FD_192432 | JGI IMG/M metagenome (GOLD analysis project Ga0265780, IMG submission 192432) | Plant litter microbial communities from East Loma Ridge, Irvine, California - P1 T30 | ecosystem: Environmental > Terrestrial > Plant litter > Unclassified | place: USA: California... | reverse complement strand
TAAAGCAGATGCTTAGCCCGCCACGGCCAGTTCGGCGAGTCCGCTAATACACATTATGTTAAATTCAACGATGCTTCATAGGAGATCAGGCGTGTCCGACGTCCTGTTGCCAGAGCATAACCGCCGCGATGAGCATTGCAAAGATCGCGACCCACATCAGCGCCATCTTCACGATTGCGCTCAGCGGCAACCGCCGTGCCGCGAGCGCACTGATTGGCAGGATCAACAACAAGGCCGTCACGAACACGTTCACGCGACCAACTCCAGTCCGTCAAAGCCCGGCTCCACGCCATCCGGTAGCTCCTGCACCAGCGTAGCGTAATCCATCGACTGGTCCATATGCGTCAGCGCGACGTGTTTGGGCTTCAACCGTTCGATCCAACCGAGCACGGTCGGCAAATCGAAGTGCGACGGATGTGGACGGCGCCGCAGCGCATCGACCACCCAGACATCCAGTCCGGTGTACAGATCGACCATCGCCTCGGTCATGCCGCTCACATCCGTCGCATATCCGATGACGCCGCCGTCGGCTTCGAACCGCAATCCCGCGGATTGCGTTCCGCCATGCGGCTGGTCCGCAACCCGGACGGTGATATCCCCGATGCGCATCTGGTCCGTCAGCGGCTCGATCGATGCGACCGTCGGATATCCATGTAAACCACTGAAGACATATCCAAACTTGTCGGTCAGTTTGGTCAGCAACGCGGGCCGCGCAATGCCGCGTACGCGGTGTCCGAGGGCATGATAAACCTGGCGAAGATCGTCGATGCCATGCGTATGATCGGCATGGTCGTGAGTCCATATGACGGCGTCGACCGTGGCCACATCAGCTGCAAGCAACTGCTCACGCATGTCCGGCCCGGTATCGACCAGAATGCGTGTGGTTGCTGTCTCGATAATCACCGAGGCGCGGGTGCGCCGATTGCGCGGCTCGTCGGGGTCGCATGCTCCCCAGTCGTTTCCGACCCGTGGAACGCCCGAGGACGTACCAGACCCCAAGATCCTGATCTTCATGCGCGCGTCTTAGCGAACAATGCGTGAAAGTTATCGCGGGTCGCCGCCGCCAGTGTCTCGACGGTCTCGCCGCGCAACTGCGCGAGGAATGATGCGGTGTCCGCCACGAACGCGGGTTCGCCGGTCTTTCCCCGGTGTGGCACCGGAGCAAGGAACGGAGCGTCGGTTTCGATCAGGAGCCGATCGAGCGGAAGCCGCCCTGCGGTCTCCTGCAAGTCCTTCGCGTTCTTGAAGGTCACGATACCTGAAATGGAAATGTAGAAGCCCAACTCCAGTGCGATATCGGCAAACGCGCCGCTCGCGGTGAAACAGTGGATGACCCCGGGATAGCCCCCCTGCTCCATCTCCTCCCGTAGGATTCGCGCGGTATCCTCCTCGGCGTCGCGGGTGTGAACGACGATCGGTAATTGCGTTGCCCGGCACGCCGCAAGATGCGCGCGAAAACTCGCTTGCTGGCGATCACGGTCGCTGTGATCGTAGAAATAGTCGAGTCCGCTTTCCCCGATGCCCACGACCCGGGGATGCTGCGCGCGTTCGATCAGCCGAGCGGTGCCGACATCGGGATGCTGGTCCGCTTCGTGCGGATGGATGCCGACGGTTGCCCACACGTCCGGCTCGCGCTCGGCCGTTGCCAGCACGTCATCCCATTCGCTCTCCCGCGTCGCGATGTTGAGCATGGCCTCGACCCCGCGCGCCCGCGCCCGGGCAAGGACATCAGCCTGTTGTTCGGCCAAGCCCTTGTAGTTGAGGTGACAATGGCTGTCGGCGAACATCTACGCCTCCTTCGGGGCTTCTAGCCGTGGGAATACGCCGCTCGGTGCGGGAAGAACCTTCCCCGGTGCCAAAGGATGCCCCAGCGCCTCGAAACTACGCGCATCGCCGGGTTGTGCCAGCAGGTCGAGCAGCTTGTCCGCCCCGCCCGGGATCGCCCAGCGCGCGAGGATCGCGATCCGCCGGATCGCATCCGCGGCGTGGTACAGGATCGTGTCAGCGCGCGCGGGATCGGTTTTGCGCACGCTCCACGGGGCCTGGTCGGCGAAATACTGGTTCGCGTCACGCGCGGCGGACCACACAGCTTCCAGCGCATTGTGCAACGCGAGATCCTTCATCGCCTCGTGCAGACCATGTTTCGCAGCTTCGACGCTCTTGGCCAACGCGGCTTCCGCATCGGTCGGCGTGCCCACGTCCGGCACAACCCCGCCACAGGCCTTGGCAATGATCGACAGGCAGCGCTGCGCGAGATTGCCGAGATTGTTCGCGAGATCGGCGTTGCATCGCGTAACAATCGCTTCTTCGGAATAGCTGCCGTCCTGCCCGAAACTCACCTCGCGCAAGAGGAAGTAGCGCAGCGCATCGACGCCGAAATGGTCGACCAGAGCCATCGGATCGGTGACGTTGCCGAGCGACTTCGACATCTTCTCGCCGCGGTTGAGCAAAAAGCCATGGCCGAACACGCCACGCGGCAGCGGCAAGTTCGCACTCATCAGGAAAGCCGGCCAGTAAACGGCATGAAAACGCACGATATCCTTGCCGATTATATGCACGTTCGCGGGCCAGAACGTCTCGTACAGTTCGACGTCGCCGGGATAGCCGACGCCTGTCAGATAGTTGGTGAGTGCGTCGACCCAGACGTACATGACGTGCCCCGGGCTCCCCGGAACCGGTACGCCCCAGTCGAAACTCGTTCGCGACACGGAGAGGTCGGACAGACCGCCCTCGACGAACCGCAGGATCTCGTTCCGGCGCGCCTCGGGCCGGATGAAATCGGGGTTGGCGGCAAAGAAGTCGAGCAAGGGCTGCTGGTATTTCGACAACCGGAAGAACCACGTCTCCTCGGCAGTCCACTCCACCGGCGTCCCCTGTGGCGAAAGCTTGGCACCGCCCTCCCCGTCGACGAGTTCCTTCTCGTCGTAAAAGGCTTCGTCGCGAACCGAATACCAGCCCTCGTAGCGATCGAGGTAAAGGTCGCCCGCATCCTCCATCGCCTTCCAGATCGCTTGGCTGGCGCGATAGTGGTCGTCGTCGCTGGTACGGATGAAACGGTCATAAGAGATATCGAGCGCGTCGGCCATCTGCTTGAAATAGCCGCTCATTTCGTCAGCAAGTGCGCGGGGCGTCAGGTCCCGCTTGCGCGCTTCCTGAACCATCTTGAGGCCATGCTCGTCGGTGCCGGTCTGGAACCGTACCTCGCGGCCCAGCTGACGCTGGTAGCGCGCGATCGCGTCGGTCGCGATTGCCTCATAGGCGTGCCCGATGTGCGGACGGCCATTGGGGTAGCTGATTGCGGTGGTGATATAAAAGGGGTCGGCCATCGCCGCCTCCTAGAGCAAGGCGATCGCGAAATGAAGACCTCAGGCAGCGAGCCGCGCGACGATCCCAGCCATTTCGTAAACGGTCGCCTGCGCATCGAGCGTCAGCGCCCGCGCGGTTGCAGAGAGTGCGCGCGCTGCGTCATAGCTCTCCAGCGCGGTGCGCAAGCGTTCACCTTGCCGCGCGGGTGCTTCTGCGGCGATGAACGCAGGCGCGCGATCGAGAAACGCCTCGTAGCGTAACTGAGCTGCCTTGAGTGCCAGTGCCTTGGCAAGCTTCCCGCGCCGGGCGTTGCTAGGGTCGCCATCGCGGGCGATTGCCGTCAGTGCTTGGTCGAGCGCCGCGAGGTCCAACCCGGCAAAGCCCATCGCGCGTCCGGGGGAGCCTTGTGCGACACGGATCAACGCAGCGATCTCGGCATCGTCCGCCTTGGGCAATGCCTCGCGCAGCACCGTGGCGATGGCATCGTCATGAAGCGGATCGAACCGCAGGGTCCGACACCGTGACCGTATCGTCGGCAGCAGCCGGCCGGGGGCATGGCTCACCAGCAGGAAGATCGTGCCCTGCGGCGGTTCTTCTAGGTTCTTGAGCAGGGCGTTGGAGGCGCCCGGTCGTTCCAGGTCGTCCACCGCATCGATGATGACGACGCGACGGTCCGACATCGACGGGCGCGTCGCAAACATCGGGCCCAGTGCACGAACCTGCGCAATCGGGATGCTGCGCGCGAGATCGAGCCCAGTCTTGTCGCCTTCCTTGGGTTGCCGGGTAAGCTCGCGATAGTCCGGATGCGATCCAGCTGCGATCAACGTCCGCGTCCGGTCATCGTCAGGCACATCAAACCCCGGCGGCAGGTCGGCGCCCGCACCCTCGGCCAGCAGACGCACCGCCGCGGCCCGCGCGAAGCTTGCTTTGCCTATCCCTTCCGGCCCCGCGAAGAGCCAAGCGTGGTGCAGCGCCCCACTGCGCATTGCGGCAGCGAACGCACCGTGCGCTGCGTCATTGCCGATCGGCATCGTCACGGTAGCAGATCCGCCAGTTGCGCGAGGATTGCCCCGGACACCGTATGGATGTCGGCAGAGGCGTAGATCACCCGGAAGCGGTCCGGTTCGTTCGCGGCGAAGCGTCGGAACGCCGCGGCGACGTCGCTGTGAAAGGCTTCCCCCCGCGCGGCAAACCGGTCCGCCGCTGCCCCGTCACGGACGGCAGCGCGCGCGCGCCCTTCTTCCGGGGTCAGTTCCAGCACGAAGGTGCGGTCGGGCAGCAAGCCGCGCGAACCGAAGCCGTGGAGCGCCAAGATCGCAGCATCGTCGATCCCGCCGGCCAGCCCCTGATACGCGCGGCTGCTGTCGATATACCGATCGCAGATCACCCAACGCCCCGCGCCGATTGCCGGACGGATCGTCTTCTCGACATGATCGGCACGTGCGGCCGCAAACAGCAGCGCTTCGCTATGCGCGCTCCACCGCGTTACCGCGCCTTCCATCAGCAACGTCCGGATCGCCTCGGCGCCTTCGCTTCCGCCCGGTTCGCGGGTGACAAGCGCGTCGATCCCGCGATCGGCGAGCGCGGCGGCAAGCAGGCGCGCCTGGGTCGACTTGCCTGCCCCCTCCCCGCCCTCGAGCGACAGGAACCGTCCGGTCACCGGCACGCGATCACCCGCCGAAGAAGCTCATGAGCCCTGCCCAGGCGCGCCCGAAGAAGCCTGCCTCGGCAACGTCGCTCGCGGCTACCAGCGGCAGGCGCTGCTGCGGCATGTCCGGCGTCGAGATTACCAGATCCGCGATGTGCTGGCCTGCCTTGATTGGTGCCTTGATCGGGCCGTCATAGACGACCTTCAACGTCATGTCCGCGGCAACACCGGCGGGGAGCGTTGCGGTCAGATTGGTCGGCGCTATCAGGCCAACGGTACGCGCGCTGCCGAGCTGGACTTCGGCAGTCTCGATCTGCTTGCCCTTCGCGGCAATCGGCTTTGCCTGCCATGCGCGAAAGCCCCAGTTCATGAACTTGACCGACTCATCCGCCCGCTGGCCCGAGCTGCCGAGACCTGCCATGACCATGACCAGCCGGCGACCGTTCTGCTCCGCGGATCCGGTGAAGCCATAGCCGGCTTCTTCGGTGTGCCCGGTCTTGAGCCCGTCGGCTCCCTGCACACGCCCGAGCAACGGATCGCGGTTCGCCTGCGCGATCGGTGCGGCACCACCGAGTGTCTTGCCCCAAGTGAAGTTCGGCAGCGAGTAGAAGCGCTTGTACAGTGTCGGGTGATCGAGGATCGTCGCCGACGCCAGCTTCGCAAGGTCGCGCGCGGTGACATAGGTGACGCCGCCATCAGGCCAACCGTTCGACGTTCCAAAGTGGCTGTTGGTCAGCCCAAGCTTAGCCGCTTCCCGGTTCATCCGTTCGGTGAAGGTTTCCTCGGTCCCCGAGATCCCCTCCGCCAACACGACGCACGCGTCGTTGCCGGACAGCGTGACGATCCCCTTCAGCAGGTTCTCGACGCTCACATCCTCGTTCGCGGACAGGAACATCGTCGAGCCCTGGCTATGCCATTTGCGCCATGTCTCGGGCTGCACATGGAACGTCTGGTTGAGCTTCAGCTCCCCCGACTTGATCATGTTGAAGGCGACGTACACAGTCATCATCTTCGCCAGCGATGCCGGCGGCATCCGGCGATCCGCATCCTTGGAGTAAAGGATCGCGCCCGAGGACAGATCCTGCAGATAGGCGACAGGCGCAGGCGTCTGGAAATCCAGCTTCGCGATCGCGGGCGTCGTTGCCGCGATCGCGACGATGGCGGTTGCTGCAATCCAATTCCGGCGGGATGACATGATGCTGGGTCTCGATCTTCTGGTTGATACGAAGGATTCTGGAATCGCCATAGGGGCCAAGCCCAACGGGGTACAGCCCTGCCCCGACGACGTGCTGTCTAACCGTGCGATCAGCCCGATCCGGCTGATCGCACGACACACATTATCGCTCGACCGCATCTGCCAGCAAGCCGACCGACAGCGCGTAGAAATTGGAGCAATTATAGTCGAGAATCACCCGATAATTGCCCGTCAGGAGATAGGCGGTCTGGCCCGGGCCATCCGGCTCGATCAGCGTCGCGAGCACGGTATCCGCTGGCCAGCCGCGCGCTTGTGGGACGATGCCGAGCGCGCGCCATTCGGCCATCGTCTTCCACCCGCTATGGCGTTGGAACACGCGGGGGCAGCGTGGCGAAACGAGCCGGTTGACGATTTGCCCACGATCGAAGCTGCCGGGCACCGACACCGCAAACCCCCAGGGCTGTCCCGGCCGCCAGCCAGCGTTGGAAAAATAGTTGCCGATCGACGCAAGCGTATCGGCGCTGCTCGTCCAGATGTCGGCGCGCCCGTCGCCGTCGCCGTCACGCGCCAGCCGCAAGTAGACCGACGGCAGGAACTGCGGACCACCCGTCGCTCCAGCCCAGCTTCCCACCAACTGCGAGCGTGGCACGCCACGATCCATCATTTGCAAGGTCGCGATAAACTCGTCGGCGAACAGGTCGCGCCGTCGCCCTTCATAAGCCAGCGTGGCAAGCGCGCGCGGCAGGTCGAAGCCCCCCATCACGCGGCCATAGCTCGTTTCATGCCCCCAGATCGCAACCATGATCGATTCGGGCACGCCCGTTTGCTGCTCGATCCGCTGCAACCGGCTGCGCTCGCTGACGTAGGTGGATTGCCCCCGGCTGATCAGCGCGCTGCTGAGATGCTGCGCCTTATACGGCGCGAAGTTGGGGATCGCTGCAATCGAGGTCCCGCCGGGCTGCTGCCGGTCTAACTCGATAACGCGCTGGTTGAGCGTCAGCGTCGGCAGCACCGCATCGAGCGTCGCACGGCTGACGCCCTTCGCTTCCGCCTGCCCACGAAGCGTTCCCAAATAGGTCTGGAAACCTGCATCATCCTGCGCGACCGCCGATCCACCGATGCCCGCGCATACGCAGATTGCCGCAACGCCGCTGGCAATCCGCCGCCAAATTTTACTGTTACCCCGCATCATGCGACCTTGGCACAGCGCGGTTGCGGCATGAAGCCCCGAAACGATCTGCCTCTTGCACAATTCGTCAGACGCTGGCTAAGCGGGGGTGAACGGAAGAGTGGCCGAGTGGTTTAAGGCAGCGGTCTTGAAAACCGCCGTGGGTGCAAGCTCACCGTGGGTTCGAATCCCACCTCTTCCGCCATCGCTGGATCCGCAGCTGGTTGCTGTCGGACAGCTTGGCGTCGCGCCGACCGCCGGGAGCCGCAGCGATGGCACGGATCAGCGGGATCCGCACCAGAATCACCGCGGTCACGATCGAACATATGGCTACGAGAACGAAGATCACCACGGTACGGGCCGGCATTGCCGGTGCGATGCGCTGGAACAGCCAGACGTAGGCCAGGTGGCACAGGTACACTGGCAGGCTCAGGAAGCCCCAAGACCCAAGGCGTGCAATTGCAGGGTAGCCGTTGAGCGACCGCGCCAGCATGAATACCGACGTGCCGAACAGGAAGGTCGATGCAATGCTTTCCGCATTCCAGACCGCGGAATTTTCCACGACGAATGCAAGAAAGTATCGTTCACCCAACACCGTGCCCAGCGAGGCAAGGCAGAGCACGATACTCGCGTCCAATCTGGCCGATGGGGTTCCGCGCAAGGCGTATCCGATGAAAACGAACGCCGGCGCGGCCAGCTGCCGTTTTACGTCGGAGAAGTGGGACGAGTAGTCCCGAATTCCTAAGGCCGCGTGATAATCAAACAGGATTGGCCCGAGCAGCGCGAGAAGTACGACCACTATCGCCGCCAACCGCCGCCCCCCCGCCGTCAGACAAGCCGACACCGTGATCAGGCCGAATGCCAGCGCCGGGAGGAACCAGAGGTGGTATCCGTACCCCCCTTCGGCCAGCATGAGTAATCGGAACGGTACGGGATTGGGCCGCAGGAAACCGAATGCCAGATACACGAGCAACCAGAGCCCATAGATCGGCAGAATGCGAAGGCAGACATAGCGAACCGTTTGGGCAAACCCTCGATCGTATCGGAAGAAGTAGCCGCTCACGATGAAGAAGAACGGTACCGCGGATCGCAAGACGGCGTCGATCGGGACCGCCCATGCCGGCATACCCCACGGCTGACCCGCCGGGTTTGGCAGCAACGACAATACGTGCCCGGCAATGACGCCCATCGCCATCAGGAACCGGAACGCGTCAATTCCAGCGTCACGCGCCGGCACCACCGATGCCTGGTCGGACCCTGCGGTCGGCTGTTGTATAGAACTGACCGTCAACTCGTCCCCCACCGTCATCTACGGCACGTCATGTCGGCTCGGCCTCGACCAGCGAACCATTCGCTACCGGCACGGTGGAGACCGGCGCCGTGGTTTGGGGGCAACAGCGCCGCCTGATTACATAGCACAACGACGTTCGAGCGTTATACGGCGATTAGACGGAATCGTTTCAAAACAGAACGACGTTACGAGGTGCGCACATCCGGAAAATTACCTCCGCCCAATACAGAAATCCTCCCCGCACCGCTGCGGAGAGGATTTTTGATCGCTGGCATCGAGCGGCGATTGGACCACCGCCCTGAACGTTTCTTACTTCTTGCCGATCGAAGACATCGCCCCGAAACGCTTGTTGAAGCGTGCGACCTGGCCGCCCGCGTCAAGCATCGTACCACGACCACCGGTCCACGCCGGATGCGCAAGCGGATCGATGTCGAGCGTCATCAGGTCGCCTTCCTTGCCCCAGGTGGTGCGGGTCTGGAACTGCGTGCCGTCGGTCATCTGCACCGTGATGGTGTGATAATCGGGATGGATGTTCTTCTTCACGACGTAATTCTCCGAAAAGCCGCTGGTTTCCGACCAGCAGCGAAGGCGCGGCCCTTATCAGACCCGCAGTTGATGTGCAACCGAAGCATGCCGGAGCGGCACACCCGCCAGCACCGTCATGCCTTGGGCGGGTCGGCAATCATTGCGGTAAAGTTCGCTTCCGCCGCCAATTGCCCATCGATCGTGGCGCGTCCGGCAAACTTGCAGACGCTCGACCGCTTTTGGACGAACTCGACCTCTAGCTTGAGCAGCACGCCCGGTTCCACCGGCTTGCGGAACTTCGCCCCGTCGATCGCCATGAAATACACCAGCTTGCCCGAACCAGCGAGGCCCAGCGACTCAACGGCGAGAATCCCCGCCGCCTGCGCCATCGCCTCAACGATCAACACGCCCGGCATGATCGGACGTCCCGGGAAATGCCCCTGGAAGAACTGCTCGTTGATCGTCACCGCCTTGATCGCCGTGATCGACCGGTCGAGGATCAGATCCTCGACCCGGTCCACCAGCAGCATCGGGTAGCGATGCGGCAGTGCCGCCATGACCCGCCCGATATCGAGCGGGCCCATCGCGCCACGGCCTTCTTCTACACCGTCAGCCATCAGACCCTCAGCGACCCTGCGGTGCCTTGGTGCCCGCAGCCGGGGCTGCCGGAGCGGCTGCTGCGCCGGGCGTGCCTGCTGCGCGCTGACGCTGCATCGCGGAGATGTAGGCCAGCTGCTGATACTGCTGGAGCAGCTGCTGGGTCTGCTGGCTCGGCTGCCAACCGGCAGGCGGCGTGAACGGTACGGTCGGGTTCGCGCGATCGAGCTCGGCCTTAATGTCGTTGGTGACGTCGACGGCGGGCGTGCTGAACTGGACAGTGCCGGCCGACAGCAACAGATTGAGCTTCTTGGCGGTCACGACAGCTTGCATCGCTGCTGCATACTTCTGCGAAATCTGCTCGATCGCATAGGCCTGTGCAAGCGTTGCCGGGCCACGCAGCCGTGCGACGTCGGCCTGGCCGGTACGCTGCGCGGTTTCGATCTGCGCAAGCGCGGGATTCTTGGCGGCCTGCGCCTTCTGGATCTCGTCGTCGGACAATTGCTTGTCCTTGTTGAGATCAAGCGGTGCGTACAGCGTGTTCAGCTGCGTCTGGAGCGTTTGCGCGCGCGCGGTCGCCTGATCGAGCTGCGCCTTGTACGACGTCGCGATCGACGTGTTCGCCGCGTCGAGCGCCTTTGCGGTCAGGATCACGGTCTCCGGATCCGCAATCGCGATACCGCCGACTTGGGCTTGAGCCGAACCGGCGATGGCAAGGCTGACGCAGCCGAGCAGAACTTGATAGGTGGTCTTCATCAGAACTGTGTCCCTACGTTGAAAGTTACGAGCTTGTTGTCGTCACCCTTGCTCTTGAGCAGGGCGTAAGCGAGATCGATACGCATCGGTCCGAACGGCGAGTTCCAATTCACCCCGGCA
>Ga0265780_10011245_pt1 | contig 10606 bp, 5 predicted proteins | sample P1T30metagenome_FD_192432 | JGI IMG/M metagenome (GOLD analysis project Ga0265780, IMG submission 192432) | Plant litter microbial communities from East Loma Ridge, Irvine, California - P1 T30 | ecosystem: Environmental > Terrestrial > Plant litter > Unclassified | place: USA: California... | reverse complement strand
GGCTTCAACTCTCAGCGCCATCACGGCAAGTCGCAGTCCCATGTGGTAAGTTACCTCCCCTGTAGCTTTGGAGACTGCAACCGCCTGTGTTCTCCGCACATCGACACACAATCCTGTTTTCGAGGTTCTTCACCCTCTGCGAGTCGACAAGCACAGCCCGCGAGCGTGGAGTGCAGCTACACCACGGGCAAATCTACCCCACTTGCGACGAGAACGATTGATCTGAGGCACCATGGCACTCGCGAGGCAGCGGTCAATCGCTCTTGCCCTTCGTGGCGAGCAGTCTGCATTCGCCCTTGCTTTGCGACGGGTCGTCTGCATTTTCCGCTCGTTGCGAGCAGAACAGCCCCTCAGCTTCGGCACCAGTCTCAATTACCATCCACGCTCCACACAGCCTCTACCGCCAGATTTCAAGCAGTCGACGCAATTTGCTAACAAACACGCCTCCAGGCTTTCGAGAACACATCCACCAACGTGGCGGCCTCACAGATGCGCAATGCGCTCAACAAGCTCGCCGACACGGTCACAGACCCCGCGGAGAAGAAGGTGAGCACACAACAGACGACCCATACCATATCCTGCAACCTTTTCAGGCATTACTCTTACGAGTAATAATCTGAACCTGGCTGCGAGCATGGAGGGGAGTTCTACGTGATCTAGCTGCCTGCTAACTCCGCATAGTACTTTGAGACTGAGATGGACAACTTCTTCGCCCTGTTCCGACGATACTTGAACGACAAGGCCAAGGGCACTGCCATCGACTGGGCTCGCATCGCGCCTCCGAAGGCAGAGCAGGTCGTCAACTACGAGGACCTGGCCAACTCCGAGGCCGTCGAATACCTGAACAAGCTGGCGGTCGTTAAGCTGAATGGTGGTCTCGGTACCTCCATGGGCTGTGTCGGGCCCAAGTCGGTCATTGAGGTCCGCGACGGCATGTCTTTCCTTGACTTGTCGGTGCGCCAGATCGAGTACCTGAACCGCACATACGATGTCAATGTGCCATTCGTCCTGATGAACTCGTTCAACACCGACACCGACACTGCCAGCATCATCAAGAAGTATGAGGGCCACAACATCGATATTCTCACCTTCAACCAGTCACGGTACCCACGTATCCTCAAGGACTCGCTCCTGCCAGCGCCCAAGAGCATTGAGTCGGACCTCGCCAACTGGTACCCACCAGGCCACGGTGACGTTTTCGAGTCGCTCTACAACACCGGCATGCTCGACAAGCTCCTCGACCGCGGCATTGAGACCATCTTCCTGTCCAACGCTGACAACCTCGGCGCTGTTGTCGATCTCCGCATCCTCCAGCACATGGTTGACTCAAAGGCCGAATACATCATGGAGCTGACGGACAAGACCAAGGCCGACGTCAAGGGTGGTACCATCATTGACTACGAGGGCTCAGTCCGTCTTCTTGAAATCGCTCAGGTTCCCAAGGAGCATGTCAACGAGTTCAAGTCGATCAAAAAGTTCAAGTACTTCAACACCAACAACATCTGGATGGACCTGAAGGCCGTCAAGCGCGTTGTTGAGGCCAACGAGCTTGCTATGGAGATTATCCCCAACGGTAAGTCCATTCCAGCCGACAAGAAGGGCGAGGCCGATATCTCGGTGCTCCAGCTCGAGACCGCTGTTGGTGCTGCCATCAAGCACTTCAAGAACGCCCACGGAGTCAACGTTCCCCGCCGACGATTCTTGCCCGTCAAGACCTGCTCCGATCTCATGCTCGTCAAGTCGGATCTCTACACCCTCCAGCACGGCCAGCTGGTGATCGACCCCAACCGATTCGGCCCGGCTCCCTTGATCAAGCTCGGCAGCGACTTCAAGAAGGTGTCCAGCTTCCAGTCACGCATTCCCTCCATCCCCAAGATCGTCGAGCTCGACCATTTGACCATCACCGGCCCTGTCAACCTTGGCCGTGGCGTCACTCTCAAGGGCACCGTTATCATTGTTGCAAGCGAGGGCTCAACGATCGACATCCCACCTGGGTCGATCCTCGAGAACGTTGTCGTTCAGGGCTCGCTGAGGCTGCTCGAGCACTGAGCGTGTCTGTCTCGTCTTTGCAATTTCCGGTAGATTTTTGGAACTACAGGCTTATCCTGTAGCGCTTTATGAGGGATGACATGCGTGCACTTCAAAGTAGTGTGTGAAAATAATTCTCGACAGCGGCGGGTGCGCATGGTGCTTGACCGACGCCCAACGAATCGAATGTAATAGACAATGCATCTGTTTGCCTAAGGTCCCATTTTTCTGGCCCAAATTGCTTCTGCCTGAGGACTTGAAATGAGATGGTTTTGCTGCCTAACTTGGGCTCAGCCGTAGCGGGACCGAAACCGTGATGTCAGAAACTAGCGACAGTCCACCAGCCACTCTCCAACAACACAACACCATGAACAGGTTCCTGCGCAGCTGAGGCGCAGTCGGCCAGTCAGCTGCCTGACGCACAGCAAATCATGGACTCCTTCTGATAGGGGCAAGTCTGCTTGCATGCACGTAGGTATAAGCAGCGGCTCTTCCCATTTCAGTACCGTCGCATTCAGGTCCCACGTTGCACGACTCCAAGGATAATCGCGGGGCACGTTCGGAGCACACCGCAACCGCAACCCAACGTCCTGCTGAGCGTGGATATATATGAATGCATCTCAGTGCACCTCGATGTCATGGCTTCGGAACCGCCTACAGAGCAAACGCAGCACGAGGAGAGACAAGCGCATATCGCCAATCTGGACGCGACACAGCGTGAAGCGTATGGATATTGGGGCTATTTGTTGAAGCCGGATAAGTGTGGGACGCCGGTGCTTGATCGGTTGTTGAAGGGGATTGCGCATGTTATTGTGAGTATGATAACGGTACTCGCGCAACGCAGCGCATCGCTGACACTCAGTGCAGAGCCACAAGTTCGAACCGAGTGAATCGCCTGACCTCACGCCTTCACAAATCGCCGCTTGGTACCGTGATGTTGGCGGCAACTACGATCTTCTCTTCAAAGACACGCCTCCGTCCTCCATCGCCTTCATCTACCGCTCGCTCGGCGCATTCCACAGTCTCCAGCCCGCACCGAGCGATGACGGCTACTCGAGTCCCGCCGTTCCCGCGCTGAAGAAGCAGGGCTTCGTGACATGGCAGACGATACAATTGCTCCTCGGGCCCGAAGAACATGTGCCGTTCCTACAGCGCGCGGTGGAGCAGTACGATGTGGTGGACCCGGACACAGGCAACATCTTTCCCAAGATTCTGCCGAAAGAATGTTTCCCAGACAAGCCCGACGACGCGATGGAGATTTGGTACGAGGGCGTAGCAGCGAGACTGAAGAAGGAAGCCGACGACGAAGCAGCACACGCACGCATACCCGCCGATCCCCACCCAACCGACGATGGCTCGTCAGCCGACGAACGAAATGGCGCATTCAAGTACTTCGAAGACCCCATGTACCGTAAGGCCCGCCCACGACCAGGTTTCATGCGCCACGTCTCCAAGCAGCAGGCTATCAATCCAAATGACGACAGTCGAGGAAGCACAGTCACGCAGAGGGTACGACATATGCTCAATCCGTTCAATGGGCGGAAGAAAAGCATGCCGGGCCGGTATGAGAGTGATAGTCTGTCCGATGAGGATCGCACACCGATTGCGAGTCAACCGCCAGCGATGCCGAGGTATGGCCTACATAAAAGACCGCATCCGCAGCGGAGGGCCAGCTCATTGAGTACGACAGACTCGGAGGATGACGAAGGGCGGCCGCCGTCGAGACGGCGTACACCTGATCTGAGAGAGAGAAGATCTCACGAACCTATGGCACCCAGAGAATACTTCCCAACATACTACGATGGCCACAGCCCGCATCAGCAACAACAACACTACCCAGCGCAAAGACCGTCCTCTAAAGCAACCTCCCCCCAACCCCATCCCCATCCCACCTACGGCCCCACCAAGTCCCCCCTCTTCGCCACACACGTCGCCCAAAAACAAATGGAAGCGCGCAACTACTACGACCGACGACCCAGCATGCCTCCACGCACGACCTACAGACCCGTCCCCGTTCCCCAGAACGCTCGGTACAGTAGTGCAGCGGCGTCTGTTAGTCCGCCGAACCCACCGTACGCCAGGGACTACCACCGAGATAGACATGAGAGCAGCAGTCGCGACCGCGACCGAGGGCCCGACACAGTATCCTACGACATGTCCACCGGCACGGGCACGCGCTCGCGCCATCGCCGCCGATCAACAGAGGACGCGACGTATCCGCGCGAACGGCTGGATGCGGCGCGCACGAGGAGTCATGATCGGGTCAAGGATGAGTGGGATGATGGGGACTCGAGTCGTGAGGGGAGTAGGGAGAGGAGTGGGGATAGGGATAGGGGTGGTGGTGGGAGGGTGCATAGGTATGCTGTGGAGAGGGAGAGGGAGGGTGGTGTGCAGGGGGGGGTGAGTGGGAGGAGGTATCCGGTTGCGGCGGGGAATTATTGATGGCGAATGGGTGGAGGGGGTTTGGGTTTGAGTGTGATGAGGGGTTGTTTTCTTGTGAGGGTGGATACATTGGGGGTGGGTCTGTCTGGAGGTGGCGATATCTGGGGTTAGTCTGGATGTTTTGTGGCGCTGTGGCGCTGTTCGAGTTCAGCTTGACATGGTTTCTCGAATGTTTCGGTGAAGGAAAGCTGGGTGGCATTCTGACAGAGTCCGTACACGCGGAACAATTCGATCACATAAATCACGAAGCAACGCAGTCAAGTCAAATCATATTGAATCTTTCCACAACCCCAACCATTACATACAGCATCAAAATCTCTTTGCAATTCCCTTGCAATGAACATCATGTGCATCGTCCATATCAGTACTCTTCCCTCGCACACGAGAAGATTGTAAGTCTACAGTACGCAAAGTGATGTGGCCGTGTAACACACCAGTGTCACCGATGGCGCATCAAGCACGAACCCTGTTCGAAGCGATTGTAGGGCCGATGAGGTGCGTGGATCTCGGTCATTGCAATAATCGCAGTCTGAGCGCGAGACACGTGTTTACTTTGTAGACACCATGAGCTGCGAACGCGTGGGCATCTACGCGTTTGGTGAGGTTGTGGTTGTGTCTTCACATGCTGATTATCCGTCGAACGCTTGTTTAGCTTCAGGGTCCATGGCCAGCCACAGCAATTCATCAGCTTGAGCCCCTGAGTATGTGTTTAGATGTTGCGAGGTGGTGTCGAATTAATGCCTCGCGATACACATATTACTTCGTGTTTAGAACAAGCTCGGAATCGCAAGTAGACAGGGCACACACGGACGGGGACGTCATTGTGGAGCTTGAAGTAAACAGATCAACGTGAAGCAACTCGGCGTACCTACTAGTATCGTGTACCTAATTGACTCACTGAAAGACACATTTCTAATTGCTTTACCTGAGATCGATCTCACCGCAGACGCACGTACACGAGGTCCGCCCAATTGGCGATCAATCTCGCAATCTCACAAGCGGGGAGGTCGGTGCTGTGCAAGCCATCTGCGGTACAGTGCTAGCCTGGGAAGCCAGACCAGAGCAGGTTTGTGCCGCTGCGCCAACACTCTGGCCATCTCTCGACGCCTGGGCTGCTCTTGAGTGTCCTCACCTTCTTTACTGCCGCACGCTCACTTCACTTCCCACCCCAAACTCGACTGCGATCCGCCAATTGCACGCCGTACCCTAGCGTCGTCGCCGACATGGCAACCGAGTCGCGCGCCAACGAGCTGAAGACCGAGGGCGCGATGGAAGCCGCACGCGACCCCAATTCGAGCGTCACGGCCGCCGCAGCAGAGAAGACGGCCCTCGAGGAAGCGAAGAAAGGCGGTAGCGCCGCCTTCGAATTCGACCCCGACGCCAGCCCCGAGGAGAAGCGCGCCCAGGCACGAGCACGCGTACCCCACGGCTTCCACCACGAGCGGAACAAGAACGCAACTGCACTCGTCTCCGACGCCGACGAGTCCGCTCCGCAAAAGTACGACCTCCCCCCGCCCACCAAAGCAGGCGCCATCCCGCCCACCGCGAACGGAGAAGACAAGGCCAATGGCCACGCTGAGCCCGACGAAGACGCGCGCTGGGACCGCGTGGGATGGGCGCCGCGCTTCGGCATGCCCGGGTCCGAGGATAAGGAGCAGGACGAGAGCACGCTGCTCGACCACCAGACGTGGCTGGAGAGCCGCATCGAAGACAAGTTCTACGGCGACTGGTACCACAACACGGGCGTCATCATCTTCGCGTGCCTGACCACGTGGGTCGTGGGCATCCTGGGCGGCGGGCTTGGCTGGGTCATGATCATCATGGCCGTGTGCGGGACTTACTACCGCACCTCGATACGCCGCGTGCGCCGGAATGCACGAGATGACTTGAACCGCGAGATGGCGAAGAATAAGCTTGAGACGGACACGGAGAGTCTGGAGTGGATCAACAGCTTCCTCGTCAAGTTCTGGCCGATTTACGCGCCGGTGCTGTGCGACACGATTGTCGGCTCCGTGGACCAGGTGCTGTCGACGTCGACGCCTGCGTTCCTGGATAGCTTGAAGATGAAGATGTTTGTCCTGGGCACGAAGCCTCCGCGGCTGGAGCACGTCAAGACGTATCCCAAGACCGAGGACGATATCGTGCTCATGGACTGGAAATTCAGCTTTACGCCCAACGACGTGACGGATCTCACGTCGCGCCAGATCAAGAACAAGATTAATCCTAAGATTGTGCTGGAGATTCGCATTGGAAAGGGCCTGGTTAGCAAGGGCTTGGATGTTATTGTGGAGGATATGGCGTTCTCGGGTATGATGCGCCTCAAGTTTAAGCTCCAGCTTCCGTTTCCGCATATCGATCGCGTTGAGATGTGTTTTCTCGAGCGCCCGACTATCGACTATGTGTGCAAGCCGTTGGGTGGCGAGACGTTTGGTTTCGATATCAACTTCATTCCTGGTTTGGAGTCATTCATCCAGGAGCAGATTCACGCTAATCTTGCGCCGATGATGTACGATCCCAACGTCTTCCCAATTGAGATTGCGAAGATGCTGGCAGGCAACCCAGTTGACCAAGCAATTGGAGTACTTCAGGTCCACTTCCACGGCGCTCAGGGTCTCAAGAACCCCGACAAGTTTTCCGGTACGCCCGATCCGTACGCAACGGTGTCGATCAACAACCGCAACGTTCTGGCAAAGACCAAGACAGTACACGAGAACGCGAATCCCCGCTGGAACGAGACTGTCAATATCATTGTCACTTCTCTCAAGGATTCTTTAACCATCAGTCTCTTCGACTACAACGACATCCGCAAGGACAAGGAGCTTGGAACCGCCACGTTTGCGCTAGAGCAGCTCGAGAACGTGCTCGAACACGAAAACATGCATCTCGAAGTCATGTCTGGTGGACGGCCGCGCGGTATCCTACAGGCTGACGTGCGCTTCTTCCCCGTGCTGGAGGGCACAACTCTGGACGATGGCACGAAGGAGCCACCGCCAGAGTCGCGCACCGGAATCATCAAGTTCACAGTCGAGCAGGCCAAAGACATGGACGGCAGCAAGAGCATAGTAGGTCAGCTCAGCCCATACGCCGTGCTACTCCTCAACGGCCGAGAAGTGCACAAGTCGCGCGTCATGAAGCGCACCAACCAGCCCATCTGGCCCGACGCGTCAAAGGAAATGCTCATTACCGACCGTAAGAAGGCGAAGCTTGGGCTCGTCATCAAGGATGACCGTGATCTTGCTGCGGACCCGATTCTTGGAACGTATCAGATTTCTGTTGATGATATGCTCGAGCTCATGACCAAGGGCAACGAGTGGTACAATCTCGCTGGTGCGCATACCGGCCGTGTCAAGATGAAGCTTGACTGGAAGCCCGTGGCTCTCAAGGGCGGTCTGTCTTCAGGAGGCTATCTCACGCCGATTGGTGTTATGCGGCTGCACTTCCAAAGCGCACGCGATCTGCGCAATCTGGAGAAGCTGGGCAAGTCGGATCCATACGTGCGCGTCCTGCTTTCTGGTGTTGAAAAGGGCCGCACAGTCACGTTCAAGAACAACCTCAATCCCGATTGGGACGAGGTCGTGTACGTTCCCGTGCATACCGTCCGCGAGAAACTGACGCTCGAGGTCATGGATGAGGAGAACCTGGGTAAGGATCGCTCGCTGGGACACATTGAGATTCTGGCTGGCGATTACGTCAAGCAGAACGACGATGGCGAGTATCTGGAGCACGAGCAGAAACAGCCAATTGCCGGACAACTGAGGCTTGCGGGACACTCGTCAAGCAAGGGGTCATTGAACTATACTTGCTCATTCTACCCCACGTATCCGACTTGGGATCCGGAGGAGGATGCCGAAGAAGAAAAGGAAAAGGTTACGCCGAATGGAGTGTCTAGGCAGCCCTCTACTACATCAAACATCTCCAAAGGCCACGCCAGAGTTGCCTCAGGGGCATCAGGCCCGGTATCTCGCTCGGAGAGAGCGGGTACTATCAGCTCTATGAAGACAGCCAGTTCGAATCGCGGCAGCGAAGGGGATCTCGCCAAGGCACTGGAGCATAATGAAATGCAACAAGACGAAACGACGCCCGAGAAGAAGCACATCGAGAAGCTCAAGCTCACTGCTGATGACTTGCAGCAGTATGGTAAGGCTTGTCATGAAAGCGAGGATGCGGGGTGGTTGAGTTGGTGCTTCCCAACCTACAGCCTTGTACTCCGTATTCTTAGCTATTTATTACAGAGATGTGTGCTAACGTGTGGCAGAATCTGGACTCCTGGTGTTCAAGCTTATTGACGGCGAGTTCTCGCAGACTGGGGCGTATGTTGATGTCCTGATGGACGATATGGCGTATGCGAGCTACTCGACTGCGAAGATCAAGAGTAGGCATATGACGTTTAACGAGAGTACGTATCCCATTCATAAGTCTGCTCGTGGCATGGCATGGCACTAACACATCACAGTCGGCGACGTAATGATCCGCGAACTCGATTTCTCCAAGATCACTCTCCGTCTCATCGAACACGTCAACAAGGACGGCGACGGCGACGAAGATCACGTCATCGCTAAGCTCACAGGCAATACAGTCGACACACTACGAAGATGTCTCCATACTCCAACACAGCTAATCTTGAAGGACAAGCACGGCCACGACTCCAAGATTACAGTCTCTCTCAAATACATCCCCGTAAAAATGCGTCTTGACCCCTCCGAGTCCTTCAACAACCAAGGCACCCTCCGCGTCGACGTGCTCGACGCCGCAGACCTGCCTGCCGCCGACCGCAACGGCTACTCCGACCCGTACTGCAAGTTCATGCTCAACGAGAAGGAAGTGTACAAGACGAAAACCCAGAAGAAAACGCTGCATCCCGCGTGGAACGAGTACTTTGAAGTCCCGGTTCGATCGCGAACTGCAGCAGACTTTCTGGTCAATGTGTATGATTGGGACTTTGGCGACAAGGCTGACTTCCTGGGCAAATCGAGTATCAACCTGGAGATCCTGGAACCATTTGTTCCGCAGGAAGTGTCGCTGGCGCTGGACGGGAAGAGCGGCGTTATCCGATTGCGCATGCTATTCAAGCCGAATTACGTTGTGAGATCGAGACAGGGCTCATCTACATTCTCAGGCACATTCGCACTCCCAGGCAAAGTCGTCGGCGCACCCGTCAAAGGCGTAGGCAAAGGCGCCGCCTTCGTCGGCGGAGGCGTCGTTAGAGCCGGCACCTTTCTAGGCCGCGGCTTCAAGCGCAGAAAGTCACGCGGCGCCGCTCCCGACGACGAACTCAGCGACCGGCCAGAAAGTTCTGCCGGACGCCCGAGTTTAAGCCCAGACACACCCGTCATTAGCATCGAGAACCCGGATACCAGCAGCCCGAGTCCGCAGCACAATCGCCACCGGAGCTGGGGCGCGCAGAGCTTCGCGAGCAGATTCAATCCTGAGGGCGGCAACGCGGGAGCGGAGTCTGGAACGGCGAATATTACGCTCCTAAGCGCAGAGGGGTTCCCTTCCGGCACGAATATCCGCGTGCACGTCAAGCACAATAACAAAGAAGTGCACAAGTCCGAACACGTCAAGGCCCCCAGCGGCACCGCGACGCTCGACTCGTCGTTCAAGATACCCAATTGCGCGGCGGATAGTTTCTTCAAGGTGGTTGTTAAGGATCACAAGGCGTTTGGGCGGGATGAGGAGTTGGGTGAGGGCACGTTTACGGTTGATGATGGCAAGGGTGGGGGGGAGAAGAATGTGGGGGTCGGGAAGGGTATGGTTGTTATACGGAGTCAGTTTAATCCGAATACGATTAGTGATGGGGCGAGTGCGGTGGGGAGTGTGAGTCCGAGGCTAGATAAGGAGGGGAAAGGGCGCAGGGGATTGCTGTCGAGGGGACGGGAGAGGGAGAAGAGTGTTACGCCTGGGGCTTAGGGAGCGCTGGGGAGGAGGAGGAGTGAGGGTGGAGTTAGGAGGATGAAGGGTGTTGGGGGTAGAGAGGGGGGGATTAGGAGAGCGGAGAGTGTGAGGGGGTGGGTTGAGGGCGTTGGGCGTGCTGGTGGTGTTGAGAGTGGGAATGGGAGTGGGAGTGGGAGGGGATATTCTTTCACCTGAGCCCTTTTCTTTTCTGATACCTTTTTTCCGGTTGTGCAATACTTTT
>Ga0265780_10011243_pt1 | contig 10606 bp, 10 predicted proteins | sample P1T30metagenome_FD_192432 | JGI IMG/M metagenome (GOLD analysis project Ga0265780, IMG submission 192432) | Plant litter microbial communities from East Loma Ridge, Irvine, California - P1 T30 | ecosystem: Environmental > Terrestrial > Plant litter > Unclassified | place: USA: California... | reverse complement strand
CTGACATCCTCACTAAGGCCTTCGGTACCGGGGAATGGAATGAGCGAACAACGCCTCAGCTGCTCGAGAGAAACCTGGCACTTGGCGAGCTCCTGCTCAATCAAACGAAGTTCGTTGTGCTTGAGCAGAATCTCGTAGTTGATTTGCGCCTCGATGGCTTGTTGCACAGGGGTCAGTCCAGAGTCCATGGTCGTCGATGGCGTGTTGATGGAGTCAGGTTTGACAGTCGGTTGCTGAGGTTTCGCGGTCTTGCTCTTGCTTGCGCCTTCTTTCCTCGGCTGTGCCTTGGGTCGGGCATCCACTTCAGCAGAAGCAGGCTTGGGTGCGTCCGCAAGACGTCCATTGTCGGTCGCAGCTTTCGCGTTTGCATTCGCATTTGCGTTGACCGTCGACGGTCTCACCTCACCATGCGCGCCCTTCCACTTCTTCGCTACTGGCTCAGGACTGTCAGTCCGTTTCCGCTTGATCTTATTCATGTTGTTCATGAAGTGTGGCATGTCGACCGGCAGCGGTCTTGACTTGTGGAGCGTCGACTTCTCCATGATCTTGTCGCCAGGCGACTCGTTACACCATGGGAGGCGGAACATGGACTGCATTGTGAAAGAAGTGGAAGCCTAAAACCAACAGAGCTCATCTGTAGTTGTGAGGGTCGTGCGCATCGAAGTCGAGTGCTAGTGAGGCTGCAGGATGACGTTGCAGCAGGCGCAACAACAGTAATGCGCGACTTATATCTTCGGGAAAATCGAAGGGCAAGTCGTGCAGGAGAGAATATTAAAACGGGTAGGGGGTATCAAGTGCGGGCGAAGGAGTGCAGGAAGAGAAGCAACAAGCAGTTAAGCCGTTGAGGTGGTGACGTGGAGGGCAAGAGGCGCGATGATCGGCCACTCAAGGTTGATAAGGAAGAGACAGCCGCACCAGCACGAAATTCCGGGCAAGAATTCGTGAATACAGGAGAGAGGGGCGTATTACAGGCGTGCAGGGCTACAAAAGGCCGTGGAGAGGCGGTGGTGGGGGGGAAGGTGAGGGGATGGTGTGCCAGACGGCGATGATGTTGTGATGAAGGGCAGCGACGACGAAGTTCGGGGGGAGCAGTCATTCAGCGCATTTCCACACGTACGGGCTGGCCTAAGCCGCGCTAGCCGGGGGGCCCCGGTCAGCCCACCTCCTTGCCGGAATTGGCGATGTTGCCCTTGCGTCTCAGACAAAAGTCTCGACAAAGCAATTCACATGAAAATAGCAGACATAACCGGTAGTCACCCTCATATCGCGACTGTCTTCCCACCGCTTCACTGGACGACGTCGCTGCCAGCTGCGCGCCCAAGGTTTGCTTTTCGCGCAATTTACATCATTATGGGGCCTTTCGCTAAGTCCTAGCCAAGGGGCGCATCCGCTAAGTCGCTGCCAGCAAACGTTTAACGACTCAAGTCGTCTCAGTGTCGTTATGTCATCCGCTGCCGGCTGTCCGCGGGGAGTCAACGTGGTGGGAGTAGGTGGCACCACGCGAGACAGCAGCAGCAACAACAACATGTTGCTGTCGCACTGCACTGCACTGCGCATACGCCAGGCAACAGCATCACTACAATGGGAAGCCTCGGATCAGAATACGATCCTGGATGCACTATCTCATTACCCAGGTATCGCACTCAATAGTCTACGTGCAACACCCACAACCCACCAGGCCTCGATCACCATCCGGTGAAGTTTACACCTCACCCTCGCCGTGTGGAACAAGGTACTCTTCTTAGCCCAAGTCAATTATGCGTCCAAGCCTGGACGGCCGGCGCCATTTTGTGGCGTTGGGCTTGGCCTGCATGCGCGGCCTCCCTTAGTGCCGCCCTCCACACTGGCGACCACCAACCGGCCCACTCAGACGCCGCGAGCCTGCACCCCCCAGCTGAAACATTCTCAACACCACGATGGCGATCGGCTGGTCAAATCGCACGCTCACGATTGAAGACGTCATGTGATGTGTTGGAGATGTATAGTTGGACGAATCTGAGTGGCGTGTGAAACGACGAGAATGTTCTCTGAAGAATACTGCATGTCACAAGGACTTGCGAGAGGCAAACTCCCACCGCGATATGACTCTTATTGGAAACGGTGATGGGGATTGCGTGGAGGGCTAAACCTTGGAAGCTTATCGCGGTCCCGGGCGGTCTTCCGTCTCCGGTTTCGCCCGTGCTTTTCGATGCAGCTTGCGTCGGCACGTGGGTGCCCCGATGCACGCTCCGGATCAAACACCGCTGAAATGCTCCCAAGCATCGAGAACACCAAATACTCATGTTGAAAAGAAGGAATATCGCCTATCGCAATTCTGATTCTGCGCATCACGCGCTCGTGCTCAGAGCCTGTGGGATCGCATCGTAAAGAAAGATTCTCACGCCTGGTGATGTCAATACCGGCGCATCTGCGGCGCTCGCTTCATCTTTGTTGCTGTCGCAATCGCCATTACAGTTGCCATCGCGATTGTTGACTTGCTGCCACGACTCATCGCAAGGATGAAGAGGACACGCCTTCGACTCAGACCGTGGCGGGGTTCCGGATTAGGCTAGTCATGAAAGTTGTACTTTGGTATACTGGATATCCGCGATAGCTTTGAGGTGGTTCAGCTTTCTCCGAGTTATGCGCGTCATTATCGTACCCAGCAGATATACGCGACTGCCATGAGACTTGTGTGCAGGCCAGCTGGATACATGTATACTTCAATATGACTGATCAAAGCGATGTACCTGTGGTCTTGAAGCCTTCAATTACCCCCGACCTTATCTTCATACCCGTCCTAGCATATATCTCCTACACCAAGATAACGTCGACGATATCTGTTCTCTCCATGATAGGGAAGTAATCGATGCACATGCCTACAAGCTTGAAAGTGGCAGGCCCTGCCACGCTGGCTTGATGACAAGGGCGAAGTATCAATCCACAGACCGTTGGGGGACCCTGATCCCTAGATGTTGTCCTGAGACCAGTTGCTTGGGAGATGCGGAACACAAAGTCGCCTGGCTCCACTTGTACATAGGCCAGTCCGAATGTAAGTGACTCCCTATGTTCGTAACAAAATGGATACATGCTCTTTAATGACTGCTTTGCTTTGGACAAGACCTTGTCTTCGTCTAAGTCGGACCAGTCAGGCGCATCCGACAGTAATCCAAATCGTTTCTTAAGTACCATCCATAAGATTGTATCGTGGTGACGCATTTGGCCGTGGTTGGTCCACCCGCTGGATGACACAAAGGGTGCAAAATCACAAGCAACCATCACTAGCCATACAGCCTTAAGCTTGGAGGCCACAGAGCTACGACTAGCATATCTATGACTCAGCATATCCTCGAAATATGCTACTGCGTCCAAGTGGCAAGTGTCAGGTCGGATAGCATCAATGCGATGGACACATCCGTCGATGTAGAGTGCTCTTAAACCATACACGTTGCCAGTCCTGACATTAGAACCGATCCACTTTTGGTCCAGGTCAGGGCTTCCCCATTGATCTTTCAGAGAATGAAGTTCGGGCGTAGATAGAGGCGTTCGCCTCCGACAGAGGGTGTTAAGATTACCATCGGACCTCCTCGCTCGGTTCCAGCTTGGTACCCAGGAGGGCCAGTTTTCTTTCTGATGGGCAAGTGCTCCAAATTCGAGCATGTGCTCAAGAATCTGATCAAACAGACCGAATTCCACTGCTGTTGCGGCAAAGTTGGTATATATTTCCGAGAAGTGCTTTCCGTAATCCACAGAGCAAATCTGCTTAAATTTAGCCGGTTGGTTACTGTGTGGCCTCGTACTCGGTATCAGACCATACAGCGCGTACAAACGGTCGCGTTCATCCACGCAATCTGAGGTATGATGGGTGTGTAGACACGTAAGTATACCGTAAATGACTTTGCTTATGTCGTCTGCTTGGGGCGTCCGGCGTCCAACATCCAGCGCTCCTAGAGTTCTGATCTCCTGTAATCGAGAGCTTAGATTCAAGGCACTCGCCGCGGTGCTATCATAAATCATATGGCGCGGGAGCGCACTCACACGTTCGTGAAGATGGTCCCATGGAACTCGATAATGTCCGCAGTGAACGACTACTGCACGGGCAAGAAATACTTCTTGCAGTATCCATCGTCTTGTGAACCAGGACCGCGAAAAGAAGCTCTCGATGACCGGATCTAAAGGCCTAAAAAAGTGCAATATATCCGGAATACTTTCTAAGTCCTGGGTTCGGCACGCGCTGCCACGGTCGAATAGTGGGAATACAGCATCCATTTCCTCGTCGGTTGTGGGGCCCAGCCAGACGCGCACTGTACAAGCCATGAGATAAACCTTGCCCATTATGCGCACTTGCTGGCTCTTCTCTTGGTTATCGGCTTGATTAATACATACTTTACTAAAAGTAAGTATGATTTGAATCTTTGGGCTCGCGTAAACACTTACTAGCATCTATCCACAGATAGCGCGGCTCAATTGGCTCCCGCATGTACCGCAACATCTCGTCCACAGCGGCCGTAACACGAAGAACTTTGCCGTCGCAATCGAATGAAGTGAATTGCTCTTGGGGTCCCCAGCAATAAGAAACGCAATCGTAGGCTGGCGGGTGCTCCTCGTCTTCGTCTTCGTCTTCGTCTTCGTCATCTTCGTCCCCGATCTTTCGCACCACAAGGCTGCCGATGAGAGGCTCAGCAAATGAGCCTGGCTCTAGACGAAGGATACGGGCCTCTTCGCTGGCGTTTATTGGCTGATACAGGTAGGTCGCTCCATGGCCGCCCATCTTGATGTCGCGATCCGAAGTTGACGTGCAATGGCGGGGAAAATGTTCAAGGCAATCGAGACGTCGGGTATGCGGAGTGGGCGACATTAGCTGTGTGGCACGCTGCTGGCACCGTCCGAGTAAACAAAAGGATACAAGGCAAGTGAAAGGGCGCAAAGTCGCAGAGATTACCCAGCCGACTCTATAGGCTTTCATGTCAAGTCGCACCAACCCCGCACTCGCGCACCCAAGATGGCATGCGGCGCAGTCGCGACACACCCATGGACCGGGATGTAATGTTCAGTCATTGGACGTATACGCGAACGTAGCACAGCGACTGCGTGCTATGAAGTATGGGTTGGCGGCGACGTCGTGAGTGCCAGTTTCATAGCACAGCGATAGCCACCGATGTAGCCGTCGGAGAGTGCCATGACATCATCGACATCAACACACGCGAACGCCGTATGTCCACGCGATTGCTGGCTTTACCTTGTCGCGCAGGTATAAATATGGGATTCACGTAGTATACGATCTTGCGTTTGGGAGACGTGATGAAAGCTCCCGTGATCAGGGACGACCGTGACTAGGCGCTCGTAGCCGATGGCCCCTTCCCCGTGGAGCTGCATCTAACTCACCCCGCAACCATCACATATATCAACACAGTACCACACAATGGCCATCACCAACGTCGCCCTCATCGGCGGCACAGGCACGCTTGGCGCACCTGTGCTCAACGCGCTTAAAACCTCCGAATTCGACATCTTCGTCCTCAACCGCCAAACATCCAAATCCGTCTACCCCAAAACAAAAGTCATCACAGTTCCCGATGACCTGAACGTTGATGGAGTCGCCAAAGTACTGCGTGAGAACAGAATCGACGCCCTCGTCATCACCATCGCAGGAAGCCATGTCGAGTCGCAAAAGAAGCTCATCGATGCCGCGTTCAAAGGCGGCGTGAAGCGCGTGATGCCCGCTGAGTTCGGCAGCTGCGACTCTGCGCATGACAAGACGAACGAGATTTTGCCGCTGATGAAGGGCAAGAAAGACGTGCGAGATTACCTCTCAACATTGGAAGGGAAGGAGCGGGAAGACGGCATGGGAAAGCTCACCTGGACGAGTCTTGTCACCGGCCATTTCTTCGACTGGGGCATGACCTGTGGTCTACTGAAGTTCGACGTGAAGGGTCGCAAAGCATACATTCTCGATGGTGGCAACATCAAGTTCTCCGCCTCAAACCTGGACTTCATCGGTAAAGCAGTCATCAAGATCTTGGAGAAGCCAGATGAGACTGCGAACAAGCTGCTCTACGTCCACAGCCACCATGTCACGCAACTCGAGGTTCTTGATGCATTGGAGAAGGCTACAGGCGACAAGTTCGAGCGCATCGATCAGAACAGCAAGGAAGAGTTGGATGTTTCTCGGCCGAAGATGCTAAATGGAGATGGTGAGGCGAGGGAAGAGGTCGTCGCAGTGTGGGGAGTGGTCGCTGCGGACTGGAAAGAGAAGGAAGGCTTTGCGAATGATCTGCTAGGGCTGCAAGAGGAAGATCTCGATCAAGTCGTACGAAGGGTTGTGGCGGAGTTGTGAACGCGGGTCCGTTGTAGAATAGAGCCGCATACCTCAACGCGGGCAAGCCAACGATTGTTTACGGACGTAATAGTAGTCTACCAATCACGCTAGTCGCGAAACTGCTATTCAGCACTAGTGATACCCGTCTAGTAACAACGTGCGGGGGAATAAACTCCCACAAAATCACGTTCCCATGCAACGATGAATCACCATGATGGTTACACCCAAAGTTAATCGCTCAAAGAGTTCAGATCTAAGAGCAAAGCCCAGAAGACCGCGATGGTTCATGATTAGTCGTTCCTGCGCGGTGCACCAAGATCTACGTCTTCTTGTTAGTCCCAATGCGGTGCATGATTAGCGCAGCCCTTAGTAACCACTCGGTCGTGATTACTATTCCAAATCACGTGCAACCTACCTAGGTGAACCTACATCGTCGGTATGAATGCATTTGGATATTATATAAGCTTCGTAGCATACCCAGTATCTAGAAGACTAACACCGTTGCCTATCATCCCATTTCCCTCGCTCATACCCACCCGTCAACCACAGCAATGCCTCTCTGGATAATCTACCACCCACCCAACACCTTCACCTCCCTCCCCGACAAAACCGCCCTCGCAAACGAAATCACAAAACTCTACACCATCGTCGGCCTCCCTAGATTCTACGTAAACGTCCTCTTTCAACCCATCCAACCCGAATCCTTCTTCATCGGCGGTGTACCCCGTCCCTCCCCAAACACCGAGGCCAACAAGCCCGGCCGCGATAGCTCAGTGCCCATGATACGGATCAAGATGGAGCATCTTGCTCGGCAATTGTACTTACATCCCACAATCCAACACATAGCATGCGTGGACGTCCAGACTGACTAGAGATAGTACATCAATCGAGCACAAACACCGCTTTATGGATGCTGTGGATAAGGCGCTGAAACCGTTTATCGCGGATAAAGGATATGATTGGGAGTATAGTTGTGAGGATGTGGATAGGGATTTGTGGAAGGTGAATGGAATGGTGCCGCCGATGCCGGGGACGGAGGCGGAGAAGGAGTGGGCGAAGAAGAATGTTGCTGTGCCTTTTGAGGCTGCGAAAGGGGGGTTGGCGGGGAAGTTGTGAATGTTGGTGGATAGGTGGAGACGCTAGCGAGTATGAGAATGCCTATGAACATGAAGGTGCTAGCGGGTATGAAGATAGCAAAGTACTTGAGGATGCTAAAGAATACGTCGACGCCAAAGAGTGTGGAAATGCCTGTAAGCGTCGTGTGTAGTCTGTAAATGGCTTCTTCAGATTCGTGTGGTAGTTTTATGTAGTTAATAAGCGATTGCTATGACGATGTGACTTGTAAGCGGAGAGGGGACTTGAAAGCGAAAGAATAATAAGGGATCGGTTGAATATGGATGTAGGCGTCTGATTTGGGGAAGCTATGTAGTCTCTGGTGTTGTGCTTCGAGGACGATGGCGCAGTGCGAGTGAGCGTTACATCATGCCGAAGTCTCGATTCTCAACTTCCACCTCGTCGCGCGACTCACGCATCATCTTTGATGCCCACTGTCATTATGAGATGACACAGCAGTATGGGAGTAAACTGGGGATAGGATGACTCTGGTGTCGAAGGTCGACGTTGGCCGCGCCTTCCTTCCACGGGTCGCTCTCACCTCACTCGCCAACGAAAAGCGCGTTTGCTCTCATAGTAGCGTATCCACCGCTACCGACACAATGCCTTACCTTCACTTTGTTTGCAGAGCCTTCACTCACCAGCACCTCCCACGCCAGCTTCCAGCATGAAGATCCACATCCTCACCCTCGCAGTGCTCGCGACACTGGCTTCGACACACGTCCTCCCTCCCAACTCCAGTCCCTTCACGAACCTCAACTACTACTCTGCCAACCTCAAAGACACACCCATAGACCATGCCGCCAATACATTTGATCCCTCCACCGTCCACACAGCCGCCGACCCCCCACCCCCCAACGCGAAATTCGACAAAGCCGTCTCCACAGGCCAAACCCTCGACTCAGCCATGAAATCCAAAGACAACATCGCACGCTGGCTCTTCAAAGACTTTCCCCAATATGCCGAAACCTGCCAATCCCCGTTCACCGGCGACGGGCGTGCCGACCTCGCGAAGTGGGGTTTCGATGACAGTGACGCTCTGAGCGAGAAGATAAAGAACGAGTGCGACTTTGATGCGTATCATAAGATTAAAGCGGCGTTTGACGAGATCGGGCTGGATACGAAGGCGGCGAAGGATGGGGGGCCGAATCGCTGTTTCAAGGTTAATCATCGGGATGGGCCGGCGATTAAGAGGGATGAGAAGGGGGAGTTGCCGAATGAGGCGAAGCAGTACTATGATGTTTGCGGAATGGAATACAGAGTACACTCTACCCTCATCCAACCGCCATGAAAACCGAGGCTAACACCCCCGACAGGCCACAGGCGCATCCTACGAATTCGCCGCGAACCCCCACGGCCTCCTCGCCCTCATGAACATCATGTCCATGACCTACTCCGCAAAAACATACACCTGGTTCCGCACGCCCCTGCCCAGCGAACTCCCCGACATAGGCACGACACAGGATATCGGGTGGGCCATGTGGAACCGCGTCGGCGCAGCGAATCTGGCTGGACTAAAGTACCTGCTTGTGACGCAGGTGATGAATGCGGGATCGAGAGAGATCTTTCGGCATGCGCTGGGCTTGTTGGACCCGCCGGAGAGTGAGTATAAGGTGTGGCCGGGGCATGAGTTTAAGATGGATGGTCTGAGTAAGGGGGGACTGGCGATTCTGGGTATGTTGTAGAGGTTGGGAAGGGCTACATGCGCTAACTCAACATCAGGCTCACCAGTGGGACGATGGGCGGGCTATCTCTTGCTCCAGCACAAGGACCAACTTGGCGGAAACAGGTACATCGAGAAGGTGAGGCTGTTCAAACCACCCGGGGCGAGTCTGCCGTATCTTCTCTTCTACGTGGCGAAGGATCCGTGGGTCGGAGAAGTTAAGCCGGTGGCTGCGCACATGGTGGATGGGATGAACGGGACAGATGTCACACGAGACGCGACTTCGAGGGTGGTGGATGAGAAGAACCTCATCAGGAAGCATGTCGTCGTTGTCCGAACCTAGGATGTTGCGACGAAGAGAAGTTTGGTGAGTGTAAGATGGCTTTCGATAGCCTCGAAGACGAGAAAAGTTGTACTAGCTCTTAAGATTTCTGTAGACGCAGTAGTCCACCAAATCCAACTCGAACAAACACATACATCTACACAAAATCAAAAACATCACCCTTATCATTCACCATCCTCCCCACCCTCTTCCCGCCCACAATCCTCTCCAATTCCATCCTCTCCCACCTCGAAAAACACACCTTGACACTCGCTTCCGCGCGACTGATCTCTGCGCGCTCAATCGACTTGCCAACGAATCCCACAACCTCGTCGTAGAACACCGGGTTCTCGGGCACCCCGTAAAACACCACGCGCTTCACACCCCTGATATTATAGCGATGGAAATGGTGGGCGCGGCCGGTATACAGCAATAAGCTGTGTTTCCCGTTCATGAAATGGGACCGCGCCTTGCGGACGTCGGTTGCATCGGTGTACTCGCTAATAGACGCGTACGCGATATCAGAATCGACGAGCGAATTCCTGACGCGGACGAAATCGAGATAGCTGGGTATGAAGACCAGCACGCCCAACCCGCCATCTGGACTTTTGGGTAACCGGCTAATACCCGGCAAGACCGAGTTCGTGAAGAACTTAAACCGTGCATCAGGGTCTGTGAGGTGGGAGGGTGAGTCGAACCGCGTGAACGTCTGTTTGATGCCCCAGGAGAGTGACTCGATGAGTCCGGCCGTGTGGTCCGGAACGTATTTCAGCCGACCGGCGTAGTTGCGCATATGTTTGTTAAACAAGACGTTTATCTTGGGCGTCAAAAACGCACTCAGCACAATCGTCTGCCTGAAAAACGGCGCATGCCCATCTAGATACCAGCTCCTCACGCGGGAGAAGTCGCAGCCATGCGCATCTTTCGGTTGGAGATTCAAGTGCTCGAAAACGTATTCTGCGTGCTCCCAGTTTTGCATCAAGGCGGCGTCGGCTTGTTCCATAATCACCATTTCGATGGACGACAGGAAATCCGAATCGCGTTTCTTGGGGTCCCCGGTCTCGATGGCGCGGCGCAGACCGAGGGTGGAGGCGAAGATGATGTCCGAGTTGTAGAAGGTGGAGTAGAATTTGAGGGTTTTGCGGGTGAGCTTTACGCCGATGCGGAACTCGTTTTCGTCGTTTCCTTCGAAGAGTTCGCGGAAGTCGGC
>Ga0265780_10011242_pt1 | contig 10606 bp, 5 predicted proteins | sample P1T30metagenome_FD_192432 | JGI IMG/M metagenome (GOLD analysis project Ga0265780, IMG submission 192432) | Plant litter microbial communities from East Loma Ridge, Irvine, California - P1 T30 | ecosystem: Environmental > Terrestrial > Plant litter > Unclassified | place: USA: California... | reverse complement strand
TGCGGACAAGAGCACGAAATGAGCAGAGTAAGGCTTTCCTACCTTTGCAGGATGAAGTCAAGTATGTCATGACAAGTAAGACGGCAAGCGAGCAAGCGTGCATGTATTATGAGAGAAAAATCAACTTAGGCTAAGCTAATGCGACAAACGAGTATATGGGTATCATTCCTGTTAATTTGCGCCCCGAGTCTCCTTCATATCGTGAAATGCTGCGTTGTCGAGTCCGAAAACTCAGCAAGAAATAGGACGGGGAATAGAGAGCGAGATGGAGAGAAAGAGAATCAGACCCAAGACAAAATACGAAACCATTCGTATCCTCAATCAATCATCCAATCTCCTCAAACCTCACCACCCTCCTCTGCCCTTCGTCGCCACCATTGCCCACATTGAAATCCACAGAACAGCCCTTGCCTCCACCCTGCTGCCTCTTTTCGAATCTGCGCTGTCGAGCCTCTCGCGCCTCCCGAGCCCGCCACTCACTAAGCTGGTTTTTGCGCTTTTGGCGGCGTGCGTGAGCGATAGCGGGCGTTGGTCTGAAGCCTATACCATTGATGCCCTCGCCGTCGTCACCGAGCGAACGGTGGATTTCATGGCCTGTGATCTCTGAGTCTTGCCAGGTTAGGCCGCCGACGTCTGGTGTGGTCGCCCGGTGGTGATTTTTTGGGGGAGGTTTGATCAGATTTGGTGAGTTAGAGGATGGTTTGGTTGAGTTGGAAGTCGGGAGTGGTGGTGGCGGCGATCGCATTCTTTTAGGACTTATTTTGACTATCGGGCTCGCATCCGTTGTTGGTGCATGTGTTAAGGACTCGGTCTGTCGTGCCAGCGGTGACGATGTGGGCGACGAGCGAGTGAGGTCGAGTCTGCAGCCAGGCGTCTCGGCGATTTCGACGACATTTCCCGGTCCTTTGTTGCCAGCATTGAATGGTAGGTGAGGGATTTGTTGGGGCGTTGCATCGAATCTAGCAAGGCGTTCTCCTCGCATGGGGTCAATTGTTGTTTTGATTCGTTTGCGAGGAGCGGCGTCGGCGTCGTGGTAGATTTCCAGAGCTTCGAACCTCGCCGCTACATTACTTCGCGGGCTGTCACATCTGTTGGGTTCCGACAGTGATGGCGAGAAGCGACCTTCTTCGCTTGGTTGATTATTGTTGTGACTATTCTCAGGTACGAGGATCTCGAGAGAAGAAGGCGCCCGGTCCCGAATCGTCGTAGCTTCAGTGTGGTGTTTGCGCTTGGGCGATTCGGAGCGAGTGCCAGCCGCCGCTGCTGGAGCGCCACGACGACTGGGGTCTGACATATGGAGTAGATGTGGGTACTTTTGGAATCAAACGGCACCACTGACACGAGAAGGCAAGGCAGTTAGATCACAGATGCCGGTGGTGTGTGTTGTCTTTGACGAAGCTTGTCCTTGTTCGTATGCGAGGTGGGCGGGATAAGATGTGTCCGGTGTAGAGTACTGTAGAGTGGGATGCGTTGGTGGTGGTGGTTGGCTGGCTGGTGGGGTCGAGTTGGTCTTGAGCGGAGGCAGGCGCCCGACTTGCCGGCCTCGTGGAACACACAAGCACCGTAGTAGTGAAGGCTACATGTACTTGACGACAGACGACATAACCCACTACTGAACAACGAAAACATCATGCACTGCGAGCAAGGATCAAGTGATGAGATGCTGCTGCTGCTGCTGCCCGAGATCTGCCGTCTGTTTGCGCGTGCTCGAGAGGTATGCCACTGGAAGTACTGGAAGGACTCACGAGAGATACGCCAGTGAGACATACAATACTCGTGAGAGGTAGTTATGCGCCTGAAAGATACCTTGCCGCTCACAAAAGGCATGATCACATGAAACATGTGATCAGTCACCTGATCCCTCTGGGTAACTTCACTCTCGGTGACGTGATCTCGCACGCCTCGAGACCCCAGCACAGCAGCAGCAATTGAACCCTCGGTGAGATATTTCTGCTATCGGACACTCCGGCGGAGGATCGCAAAGGGTGAGGCTCCAGGCGTTTGCATGATATGCGTATAGTGCCATCTGTACTAATGCGTGCCTCCACGTGCGCATTGACATTAGCCGGTTGCACGCCATGCCATGTCGAGAAGAAGAGTTCGACGACACGCGGTTCGCAGGACTGCTGCTTCCGGTTCGGTTCCGCGTTGCTTCATGTCGTCCTGAAGCTTTACTCTACTTGAAACAGCATTGCTATATTGGAGTCTGGAGAGCTACTGTACCTACATGGCAGCACTTGTTTAGTACATTCTCACTACTCACTCACTACCCACACCATACACACTTTCACACATAAATACTCTTCCAAGTCGGTTGTTCATCGGTGCCTAGTCCAACAAGCGCGGGCTGCAGGGTCAGCGCCACCAAGGCACCTCTGCGACTGGGCGTGTTCGGGGTATTACTACGACCCTAGCCTCCATCCCAAACACCGGGATCTGCTTGGCTAGGTAGGCCTCGCCTTGCAACCTACATGCTTGCCTCTTACAAATCTGCACTCACGGAGGTCGGCCCTCGATCGCGAACAATTGTGGGGGAGCTTGCAACTGGAGCCTCCACAACGATCACACCCTGCAAGCCTGCATTTACCCACGCTTTTGATGTGACCTCGAGGCTCGACCTCAATCATGCCATGCGGAACGGGGCCAGAGCCTCCGGCTATACCTTCAGACCCATTGTCTATATTGAGCAGCACGTCCGCCGCTCTGTGTATCTTTCCAATCAATCCACGCGCCCTCCCGTGACGCCGTCTGACACCGCCTGGCGAACTCATATACACTCGCTTCTGATCCTCCCGTCCAGCTCCTAGGCAGCTTCTGATCCTACTCTCGAACCCAGATCTCTCTGAATACCAGGAGTGCGTGACTTACTGACAGCATGGCGCCGTCGGCTTCACTACCGGAGAAGCAGCCGCTCAATGGCTCAACGATAGCGAAAGACTTCGATGTCGAGGAAGTGCTTGAGAAGCTCACCACGGCAGAGAAGATTTCCCTTCTTTCTGGAACCGATTTCTGGCACACTGCGTCTGTTCACAGGCTGGGAATTCCTGCAATCCGTACCACAGATGGACCCAATGGTGTCAGAGGCACTCGTTTCTTCGATGGCGTTCCTGCAGCCTGTCTGCCTTGCGGTAAGTTGACAACATCATATTCGGCAACTCTTGAGAGCCTGCTGACATTCTTGCAGGCACTGCGCTAGCCGCAACCTGGGACGTCCAACTCATTCAAAAAGGTGGCGAACTTCAGGGTAAAGAGGCGATTGCAAAGGGCGCGTCAGTCATTCTCGGCCCAACCACCAACATGCAGCGCTCACCTTTGGGTGGCAGAGGCTTCGAGTCTTTCAGCGAGGATCCAGTCCTTGCGGGAAAGATGTCTGTGGCAACTGTCAACGGCATCCAGTCGACGGGCGTTGCCGCAACATTGAAGCACTATGTTTGCAACGACTTGGAGGACAAACGCCTCTCCAGTAACAGTATCGTCACTGAGAGAGCGCTTCGCGAAATCTACTTGATGCCTTTCCAAATGGCCCAGAAGGATGCCAAGCCAATGTGCTTTATGACATCTTACAATCTTGTCAATGGCACTCATGCCAGCGAGTCTCGAAAGCTGTTGCAAGAGATTCTCAGGGAGGAATGGGGCTTCGATGGCATGGTCATGTCAGACTGGTATGATTGTCTTGCTTCCTCCAGCAAAACGTACAAACGCTGACTTTGAGTAGGTTCGGCGTTTACTCGTCTAGTGAGAGCATCAAGGCAGGTCTCGACCTTGAGATGCCAGGGCCAACCTATGTGCGCGGTGCTCAAGTAGACCTTGCACTGAGATGCGGCAAACTGTTGATCCACCATGTCGACGCCAGAGTGAGGGAAGTATTGAAATTGGTGAAGAAGGTCTTGCCTTTGGGAATTCCCGAAGACGCACCAGAGCGCACGATAGATTCGCCCGAAACTGCTGCCTTGCTGAGGAAGATTGCGTCTGATTCAATCGTCTTGATGAAGAATGAAAAGAGCATCTTGCCTTTCAGCAAGGAAAAGACAACTGCCGTTATCGGTCCCAATGGTGCTTTTGCAGCCTACTGTGGTGGCGGATCAGCAGCGCTACCAGCCTACTACACTGTAACACCACTTGAGGGTGTCCGATCAAAGGTGCCCGACGCGGAATACGCACTCGGTGCCCCAGCGTGGAAGAGGATGCCATTGCTTTCCAACATCACTACAACAGATGGTGGCAAGCAAGGATTGAGCATGAAATTCTACCTCGATCCGCCCTCGGTCAAGGGTAGATCACCGGTTGACCAGCTTCGAGTGCGTGACAGCTACATCCATCTCTCGGACTACAAGCACCCACGCATCAGCAGCGATCTTTTCTGGTGCGACTTCGACGGCAAATTCACTCCCGACGAGACGGCCGAGTACGAGTTCAGCTGCTCCGTTGCTGGCACAGCCATGATCTACGTCGATGGTGAGCTGGTCGTAGACAACAAGACCAGGCAGGTTCCTGGCGACTCGTTCTTCGGCATCGGCACCATCGAAGAGGTTGGCTCCATCTCCCTAGAAGCCGGCCGCGAATACCATGTGCACGTCGAGTTTGGCACCATGCCCACCCTGACATACAAGAAAGACGGCGTGACAGCCTTTGGCGCCGGTGGTGTCCGTCTCGGCTGCTACCGCAAGATTTCTTTCGAGACCGAGGTCGAACGTGCCGTAGCACTGGCGAAGAAAGTCGACCAAGTCATTCTTTGCGCCGGCTTGAACGGTGATTGGGAGTCCGAGGGCTACGACCGCCCACACATGGATCTTCCCCCAGGCTCTGACGAGCTGATCGAAGCCGTCCTCGCCGCCAACCCTAACACCGCCGTGATTATTCAATCCGGCACTCCAGTCACTATGCCCTGGCGCGAGCGCGCATCAACCCTGGTTCAAGCCTGGTACGGCGGCAATGAGACAGGCAACGCGATCGCAGACGTGGTCTTCGGCGACGTCAACCCCAGCGGCAAACTCCCTCTCTCCTTCCCCGTCCGTAACGAAGACAACCCAGCCTTCCTCAACTATAACTCTGATGACAACCGCGTGCTCTACGGCGAAGACGTCTACGTCGGCTACCGATTCTACGACAAAACGAAGCGCCTCCCCGCGTTCGCCTTCGGCCATGGCCTGAGCTACACCACATTCTCGCTCTCCGACCTGAAAGTCTCCGCATCGAACGGCGCAGAAGAAACAAACTTGCACCTGACCCTCACGATCAAAAACACCGGCTCCCTCCCCGGCTCGCAAGTCGTGCAAGCCTACATCTCGCCTCGCAACCCCAGTATCTCCCGCCCGCTCAAAGAGCTCAAGGGTTTCACCAAGATTTCCCTCAAGGCGGGCGAGAGCGGCGAAGCTAGCATCACCATCCCGCGCAAGTATGCTACGAGTTTCTATCACGAGGGTCGCGCTGCGTGGGCGAGTGAGTCAGGCGTTTATGATGTCAAGGTCGGGACTGCTAGCGATAAGTTGGAGCTGTGTGGGGAGTTTGAGGTTGACAAGACGAGCTATTGGACCGGGCTTTGAGTCATCTTCCCATCAAAGCGTATGTGTTGTTGAATGAGCGGGCAGCCAGTTGCGAGGACCCGATCGATGGACGAACGTAAGGGAAGTGATCCGAAGTGGCGATACCTAGTATTCTCAACAGCTTAGGTTTTGCCCTTTGCCCTTTTCTCTTTTTTCTTTTTGGAATGCATCATGATGACTATGGGCGGGAAATATTGTGACGGCCTGCGAATACCACTATCCTTCTGCAAACCAAGACTCAATTTTCGCGTATCCGTTCATGTTTGGCTGTGTATGTGTGTACTAGAAGTACGTGTAGTCATCCGAGGCTTTCACATGTCTTCTGAGAAAAGGTCAAGGACAGGCTAGAGATCCGCGGTAATCAAACTGACGTCGTCGTGTATGTTACACTACATATGATCTACATCCTTGCCACAAGTTCAAGTAAACAAATCCTCCAGCCACTTCAACTGGATCGCACTGACGCCCCTAGCATACGCTTTGTTCGTAAACACAAACTCATTGTACACCAGCGCTTCGACCTTGCGGCCAAACAGCACACTACTGGGATGTATCGCGACTGTCTGGTTTCCGACGAAAGTCTTGTAACTCCCATCAGGGCACAAGCGGGCGATGTTGTTCGCGAACCCAGACAGGAACGCTTTGAGAACTCGCTCCGTCAGTTCCTCGTCCGCAGCACGCACGCCCTCGTCATCGCCGTCGCTGAATGAAGATCCCTTGGGCAAAAGCTTGGCTTGCAGACATTGCGCGCGCAGCTGTTTACGCACGTCCATGACGCTCTGCATCGCGCGGTGCGAGATCAGGTGGCGCTCGGCCCAGGCTTTCCTATCTGAGTTCTCGGCGGCGTAGGCCTGGACGACAGCCAGCAGGGTCATGTGGTCACCTGAACGGCGGTAGAGTTGGCCGCGGGCTTCGGCGGCTTGTTCGCGAGTTTCTTCTGTTTCGACATTGAGAAAGATGTTCTCGACAGAGAGACAGGCGACGATATCGATTGTTTCGCGCAGGCAGGGCGGGTCTGAGGTTGCGGAGGATAGGACCACGCGGCCTAAGGTTGGGGTGAGGGGAAGGCGGGCGATGGACTTGCCGGTGGTGGAGATTGAGCCGTTCTCGTTGAGGGCGGAGAGTTGGAGGAGCTGGAGGAGGGCTTTTTCCATTGCGTCTCGTGGCGGCGGCGTGAGGAAGGGGAAGGAGAGGGGATCGGGGACGCCTCGAGCTTTCATGGTGAGTACAGCGGCGGATAGGTCGCAGCGGAGGATCTCGGGCGTGGCGTTCTTTTCGAGTGTGTTGTAGCCTTCTTGGGTGTAGAGACGATAGCACTGGCCGGGAGCTTCACGACCGGCACGACCCTTTCGTTGGTCGGCTGAGGAGCGGGAGATTGGTTTGATGAGGAGAGAGTCGAGTGCGAGGCGGTTGCGGAATTGCTTGATCTTGGCCTTGCCTGTATCAACGACAAAGCGGACACCCGGGACGGTGACGGAGGTTTCAGCGATATTTGTGGAGAGGATGACCTTGCGAGTTCTTGGAGGAGCTGACTGGAATATGCGTTGTTGGGCATGCTGAGGCAGAGCTGCAAAGAGTGGTAAGATGAGCATCTTTGGGTAGTCTTCTGTGAGGTTGTTGGCGTATTCTTCGAGCAGCTTTTGCAAGCTTTGGATCGTCTCCTGGCCAGTGAGGAAGACCAGAATGTCGCCAGGCATGGGCTCCTTGCAGTGGATCTGGAATATACGTTCAAAGGCCGACTGCAAAACATCGTCTGTAGGACGATCGAGGTATGAGAGCTTCACAGGGTACTGTCGGCCTTCCACGTGAAGGGTTGAGACCGGTTTTGACGGCGCAAGAGGCTGCTTTGCCACTTCGGTCTTCTTCTCCGTATCTTCGGTGATATCTTCCTCGTCGCCGCCTAACACATCACCACTAGGCATCGGCTCGCCGAAGAAACGAGCAATTCCCTCCACATCAGCCGTTGCACTCATGATCACTACCTTCAAAGGCGTCTTCCTCTTCTTGTTGATACCGCTCACGAGTCCTTTCAAGAAACCCAGGATGAGGTCCACATTCACACTCCGCTCGTGAACTTCATCAACCACGACACAGCTATACTGGCTCATGGCGGAGTCCCGCAGCATCTCTTGCAACAGCATACCTTCAGTCAGGTACTTGATGCGCGTGCTCGGACTAGTCGAGTCGTCGAAACGCACGCTGTAACCAACTTTGCTAGCCGGGCTGGAATTACCCAACGGCGTGCCCATCTCCTCCGCTACACGGCGGGCCAAGCTGATGGCCGCCACTCGACGTGGCTGGGTGACGGCGATGCATTTCGTGCACCACTTGGATTCGAGAAGGAATTGCGGAAGCTGGGTCGATTTACCAGAACCGGTTTCACCAGAGAGAACCAGCACATCATTTTCCTGCAGTTGCTTCTTGATGTCCTGCTGTCGAGCCCAGATGGGCAATTTCTTTCGGGATTCCAGCAGTTTGATCTTTTTGTTATGCAAAGGATTGTTTGTTTTTGATGGACCATCTGTGCGTTTTCTTTTGACACCATTTGTTTGTGAGTTGGATTGCTTTGCCGGCGTCTTTGCTGAAGCCTTTGATTGTTCGGTTGCCATGGTTGTGGTTGATATATCTGGATAAAGCCTGCCTTGTTGCCTTGCAGCAAGAAAAGTCTCCATGTCAAGAAGTTCAAGGGTCTGGCGAAGGTAGCACGGCCAGCGGTTGATCTTGCCGTCGGAACGAAGCGGCGCTAAGATAATCTAATCGGTACGCGCCTGGCGTCACCAAAGTCTCGCCCTCTCAAATCCATTTTCACATGCCGTCAAGCCCCCAGCAGCCCAAAGCCCGACCAACTCGACCTCACTAACATCCGGTCGCGCGCACTCCTTCTTATCCCCCCTACCGTAGTCGCGTAATCCACGGCAGGGCGTCCAGCATGTCTGGCCCTTTGCGCACCGTCACCTCGCTCAAGCGATGGTCTTGCAGCGACCGTCAACTACCTTTGATTCATACCATCAAGAACATACATGTTTATGACTTCGACAACACACGTGAGTCTATGTAGCTGCTACAACCAAAGGCCATACATCCATCATATGGACGACGCACCCGAGCTGCTCACTGACACAACTACGCAGTCTTCTCGTCGCCCTTACCCAACAAACAGATCTGGGCCACCACTACATTCGGTCACCTACAAGCACAAGATTTCCTGCACAATGGCGGCTGGTGGCATAACCCCAACATACTTTCGGCAACTGGTCAGGGTGTCGACATTGAAGAGCCGCGCGCGTGGGAAGGTTGCTGGAACGAACAGATCGTCGACCTTGTGCGCCTGAGCATGGATTCCGAGGACACACTCACCGTCCTGCTCACTGGAAGGTCGGAAAGCGGATTCTCCGACCTGGTCCAACGGATGCTCAAGGCGAAGGGATTGGAGTGCGACATGGTCTGCTTGAAACCCACTGTCAGTCCCAGCGGGGAGCTGTTCAGCAGCACCATGACCTTCAAACAAGCTCTGCTCCGAGAAATCGTCTTCACATACACCGGCGCTAGCGAGGTTCGCATGTACGAGGACCGACCAAAACACACAAAGGCCTTCCGTGACTTCTTCGCCGATCTCAACATCTCACTACTCCAAAGCCATCAGCCCATTCGACAGCCATTCACGGCCGAGGTCATCCAAGTCACGGAGCAAGACAGCTACATGGATCATGTCACAGAAATCGCCGAAGTCCAGCGCATGATCAACGTCCACAACGCTGCTATCGTTTCCGATGCCGCGCCTGCAAACTCGGTTCCTTATAAGATAAAGCGCTCCGTCTTTTACACAGGGTACATCATCTCACCACAGGACACTGAAAGGCTAAAGGCCCTTGTCCCGCTCCCTCCCAACTCCGACCCCTCCGATCTCAAATTCCTCGCCAACAACATCCTCATCACACCACGTCCAGCACCACATTCAATAATGAACAAAGTCGGCGGCATTGGTGCCAAACAAAGATGGCGGGTCACCGGCCTTGGCACTCACGAGTCTCGCGTATGGGCTGCACGTGTCGCACCCACCAATCCCAATGCCCAGATATACACCGAAAATGCGACGCCTTACGTCGTTCTCGCTACCCGGCGGCAGGCCAAACCCATCGAAGCGAGCAGAATCCGCAACTGGCAACCCGTGCCGGATCACCAAGCTTTCGAATTCGAGACGACTGTTGGCGAAAAAGTACTGCTGCGAATAGATGAAGAGGTCGCTGGTGAAGACCAGTACGAGGCCAGCTTCCCGAACGGTAAGAACGCTCGAAAGCACCCTCGTGAGGAGGACTTCCCACCACTCGGATCGTCCGCGAAGAAGAACGGCGACAACGGACAGAAGAACAATCACACACCGCAGCAGAAGCAAGGCGGTGGCGGCAATGCCTGGGGTGGGAACAACAACAGAGGTGGAGCGGGCGGAGGTGGAAGCCGCGGGAGAGGTGGCGGCGGGCAAGGCTTCCGTGGTGGTGGTGGTGGAAGAGGCGGTCGCGGCGGCCAACGAGGCGGTCGTGGTGGTCGCGGCGGGTACAGGAGTCTTGATGCCAATGTGGGACAAGGCTATGGAGGTGGAAGCATGGAGTATTAGTCATATGAACATAGCGCGCCTCTAGCGAGACAGGGCAGCTGCTTGTACCTTCTAGGGCGCTTGTACGCTTTCCGAGCTCTTTTGGAGTTTGGTCTTGCTGCCTCTAAGCATCGCTGATGTATGATAGGTTTGTACAATCGAGAAATCAGGACCGTCAGAGATGGAGGAACACCTTCATATTGATGCTCAAATCTTTGCCAGCCAACAAACTCCTCGCCCGATCTGAGCTAACACCGGCCAGTCATCGCAAAGATGTACTGTCATACTTGTAGCAAGCAAGAACGTGTTGCCATGGATGTATCGACCGCGATTTCGCCTCACAAACTCGTTGGATCTGCCATGCAAAAACTTACTACTTCACTCTGGGACATCGATCAACGACGACTGATGATTAATCTCACCACATCGTGTCTCTACTTCTTTCAATACTGTCCGAGTATATACACCACTG